>SESD01001375.1_pt1 | contig 13517 bp, 19 predicted proteins | sample 3171411 | NCBI WGS metagenome assembly SESD01 (sample SAMN06051880, study PRJNA518727) | freshwater metagenome | biome: subpolar coniferous forest; feature: holomictic lake; material: water; isolation source: holomictic Lake 442, 16.5 m depth | place: Canada: near Kenora, Ontario | collected...
GGCCACTCCAAGTCGTCGACGTCATTCAGTAATTCGTCGGCGTAATCGGTAATGCGCAAGAACCACTGCTCTAGGTTTTTCCGTTCCACCAAGTCGCCGGAGCGATCACAGGTGCCGTCGGCGTTGACCTGTTCGTTGGCTAAGACGGTGGCGCATCCGGGGCACCAGTTCACGGGAGCTTCGGCACGGTAGGCCAGTCCCGCTTCGTAGAACTTCAAAAAAATCATCTGCGCGTACTTCATGTAATTCGGATCGTGACTACGAACCTCACGACGCCAGTCGTGTACCGCTCCTAGTTTGACCACGCTGGAACGCAAAAGTTCAATCCGCGAGTCGGTAAAAACGCGGGGGTGGCTACCGTCCTTAATGGCCGCATTTTCCGCCGGGAGTCCAAAGGAATCAAAGCCGAAAGGGGAAAGGACGGCCTTGCCGAGCATGGTTTGATAGCGGACCACCAAGTCACCGAAGGTGTAATTACGGACGTGGCCTTGATGGGCCGATCCCGAGGGGTAGGGGTACATGCACAGGGCGTAGAAACGTTCCCGCGGGTCATCATTGTCAACTTCATAGATGCCCGAGTTCCGCCAGTGTTCTTGCCACTTTTGCTCGATCGCAACGACATCAAAGGGACGGGCCATCTTCTCATTCTAGGGATTTACTCCTGCTGACTTCATGAGTCAGGAGAAGTTCCCCCACCTCGCTAAGTTGGGACTTCAAGCATTTCCCCGAAAGGAAATTTATGCCCTTCATTGCCGCCTACACCTGGAGAGTCGCACCACAGCACGATGCCGAGTTCATAACCCGGAGTTCCGAGTTGCGCGCCCACGAAGAACGGCTCGGGGCCGTCATTGGTGGTTACCGCGTGGGGTCGGGTGCCAATGAAGGGCAGATCGTCTTCACCGCCACCTTCGATACCGCCGCACAGCACGCCACGTGGTTCGAAGCGGTGACGAACGACTCTGAATCAGCGAAAATTCTGGCGGAACTAGGAGACCACGATGGCTGGGCAATGACCAGCGTGGATACCTACACCACGCTTGCGTGGTAGACGTTTCATCACTTTTTACGAGTCCGACTACCTGCTAGGATTGGTCTTCCACGGGGGTATAGCTCAGCTGGTAGAGCACTTGCATGGCATGCAAGGGGTCAGGAGTTCGAATCTCCTTACCTCCACCAATGTTGTCAAAACCACGACAATCCATTGATTCCTTAGGGCTCGATTCTCTCGACCGTGGGTATTCGACTGATGGCTTTGTCGAAAGAAGCGACCTTTCCTACCCCGGTGGTTTCCGCGCAAGCCACGAGGTAGGCGTCGGCAAAATCAAGCCGCTCGCCTTCGTACAAGGCAACCGTTCGCAGGAGTAGCGGAGCGTCAATGACTCGGACGGACTCCATCGCCAGCAAGGATCGAATTGCTTCACTGATGCGAGAACGGTCGATTTCGTAGAACGATTCGAGTACATACACCGTTTCGGCAACGATGAGATCAGCGAGGTAGAGACTCTCTTCATTCCTCAAAAAGGCGGTGGCTCGCCTCGCCATGTCGGGTGGATCACCAACCAGATGACGAACCAGAACGTTGGTGTCGACAAACGAACTCACTGAAACTTCTTGGCCCTACTCGCACGTGAGATCTCGAGGACTCGGTCCCAGCTGGCGCTCTTCTTTGTTGCCGGCGCGGCGAGTGTTCCCGCCAGTTCAAGAAAATCTGGTGTCCGCTGAAGCGTCGCCAGGTTGCCATCAATGCGAAAAATAACGGAGTCGCCTTCTTCAACACCGAGGGCATCACGTACTGCCTTCGGAATCGTTACCTGCCCTTTGGAGCTCAAGCGAGCGGCCACGTCCATGTTGTTCTCCTTACTTTTTTCTAAATGTAAGGATAGCAGATGTCCGACGGATTCGCCCCTCGCTCTTGGAAGAACACCGACAGTACAAGCAGCTAACTCAGGAGACGCTTCGGGATTGAGCCTCAAGACTGTTGAGAGGAAGGGCTCCTCTGGAACTATCTGATCAGTGTGCCAGGGAGCCGAGAACCTTGTCAGGTTGGCGGTATGCCTTGATTTCAATGAGATTTCCGCTCGGATCTTTGATCATCAATTTTCCTTGCTCTGTGGGCTCGCCCACATACGAAAGAGTTGGCGGCTCAACAATCAGCGGACCTCCGCGAAGACGAGCTGAGATTGATTCCCACGCGTCCCATGAAATGGTCGCACCGAAGTGTCGGGTTCTCGGCATCGGAGCCGTCACGCTGGTGGGATCGTTCTGAAGTGTTACTTGGGCGCCAAAGACAAGTACGTCAACAAAGTCGTCCGTTCTCCTTCCAATCTCGGCACCGATTTGGCTTCGGTAGAAGTCGACTGCCTCACTCAGATCACGGACAGGAATCGAAAGATGAAAAATGGGACGCACGGAAGTCCTTCCTTCGTTGTGTGCTCTCATTTTACGAGCAGCTCACTCAAACTTGGGGCAAGGACGTGGGGTTCGAACGTTGTCCCATCTCTTCCGCTGCTAGCGGAGAATTGCCGGGTTTGATCCTTTTTGGCCGGCGCGCCTCATCAGAAACCCCTGAAACTAAGTAGTTTCTGGCCCCAGGAGGGGTTCGAACATAGTCCCATTACCTCCACCAAAGTTTTCTGATTCGAACTCTCCGTCACTTCGTCAGATTAAGAACAACTTTCAGAGAAGTCCCGGGGCCAGTACTGGCAAGCCAATCCTTCGGACAGACTCCAAGAGTCGCAAGTCATAGCCAAGGAACTCGCTCTTCGCAGTGTTGGCGACATGTTCCGCCGTGGCTAAGTGAATGGCATCGAGCGAGCGAAGGTCACGTTCGTCAAAACCAGCAGCTCGAGTCACGATGGCTGGAGACAACGTGACGATTCCAATTCCGCGAGGGGAAGATCTCGTAAATCACTGGGAAGTGCATCAGCGTGTCGAACAATAAGTCTCACGTCGGCGCCCCGTTCGCGCAGACTACGAGCCACGTGTTGGCCGAAGACTCCAGTAGCACCGAATACCACAATGATCTTGTTTTCAAAATAACTCATCAGTTTTCCTCGCCTGTCTTTTTCAACTAAAAACACCTCGCGAACTATTTTCGCGAGGAGGTCGATTTCTCACTGTCGGGATACGACCGACTCGATTGTGCTGAGGGATCTTTGCTCGCAACGTGAGTGGTCACATTACCCTGTGTGTATGAAAACGCCTTCAATTTTAGTTACCGGAGCTTCGGGCTACGTCGGGGGACGGGTAGTCCCCTTGCTCGTAGAGCAGGGCATGGCGGTGCGCTGCCTCGCGCGCACGCCCGCGAAGCTACGCGCGGCACCTTGGGCCGACCAGGTCGAGATTTTCCAGGGTTCGGTTGACGATGATTTGTCCGCCGCGATGGCGGGTATTGACGCGGCCTTGTATCTCGTTCATGCCATTGGTGAGAGTGACGACTGGCAAGCCCGCGAGGTACGTCAGGCACTGAACTTCGCTCAGGCAGCGAAAACGGCGGGGGTAAATCGGATTGTGTACCTCGGAGGTCTGGGTGACGGCACGGAAGGACTCAGTGACCACCTGACCAGCCGCCAAGAAGTGGGTAGAGCCTTGGCCAGCACGGGGGTCGACGTCGTGGAGTTGCGCGCGGGCGTGATCATTGGTTCGGGATCGGCCAGTTTCGAGATGTTGCGTTATCTCGTGGACACTCTTCCCGTCATGGTGACACCGAAGTGGGTTTCGACAAAGTGTCAGCCAATATCAATTGCCGACGCCGTCTCCTTGGTCGTGGCGGCGCTCACCAGCGAACCGGCCATCACCGGCGTCCTAGAAGTCGGCGGAGCCGACGTGGTGAGTTATGCCGAAATGATGGCAATTTACGCGTCGTGCGCTGGGCTGAAAAAACGCTTACTTCTCCCCGTTCCTTTCTTGTCTCCTCGTCTGTCGTCCCACTGGATTGGCTTAGTCACGCCCGTTCCCGTTCCGCTGGCGAAGGAACTCATTCAGTCGCTCGTCAACGAGGTCATAGTAAAAAATCGTTCCGCCTGTTCCGAGTTCCACGTCGTTCCACTCACGCTTCGTGAGTCAATCGACCGAGCTCTACGGATTACCGAGGGTGACGGCGCGCCCACCAGATTCTCCGACGCCGACTTGATCCATTTCCGACTCAACGAGCTCGATCCGGCCTGGGCGGGCGGCGCAGTATTTTCCGATCGACGTGAGAGGTTCTCGGCACTTTCCCCCACTGTCATCTTCTCTGAACTCAGCACGATTGGCGGCGACAGGGGTTGGTACAGCGGACAATTTTTGTGGGCAGTTCGAGGTCTCATCGACCAACTCATTGGTGGTCCCGGTCTGCGCCGAGGTCGGCGCGCCAAACTACGAGTCGGAGACGCCTTAGATTTTTGGCGTATTGAAAAGCTCGAATCACCGACGACTCTTCGACTGCGGGCGGAGATGCGACTTCCCGGATTGGCCTGGCTCACGTGGACCATTACTCCCACTGAAGAAGGATCAAGGATTGTGCAGGAAGCCGAGTTTCGTCCGAAGGGTTTCCTCGGACGTCTTTACTGGTACTTCGTTTTGCCCTTTCACCAGTTCATCTTCCCCGGAATGCTCTCCCGGATGTTGGCGGCAGCCGAAGCAAGATCCTAGGACTCAATAACACTCCGAGGAGTTCGGAGTTCACCACCACTACCAACGGAGCCGTCGCTCGATTTCTTCAACTTTGCGACCGCGATCAAACAATTTCATCCGACAGAATTGACTCGACGGTAGAGCATCCGCTTGGGAAGAGCGGACCGAAGCTACTAGTCAAATCGTGCATCTCTATTTCTGCCGTAGCTGCCGCACTAGGTAAACTTCATTCGTGCCATTCCCCAAAAGAACCGACATCGACGACTACTTCGCTCAACTTCCCGAACTCCAAAAACCGCACCTCGAAGAGCTCCGAGCACTGAGCCATCGTGTCGATCCCTTGGCGCGTGAATTACTGAAATGGAATACTCCCGCCTACGTTCGCGGCAGCAACACGAATCAATGGATTTTGCAGAATTTCACGCACCACTGCTCACTACGATTCTCGACGGACTTCTTCGGAGCGCACAAGGACGTAGTTTCGGAGGCGGGCTATGACTACGGAGAGGGCTTCATCAAGCTCCCCTACAATCGGCCACTTCCCATCGATCTCCTCACGACCCTGATGTTGGCGCGAGTCGCTGAGTTCGAAATATCGGATACCGAGTAGCTCAGCCACCGTGACGAGAAAATTCCTACAGTTATAAAGACTTCGTGAGGACCTCGAAGGTAATGCCTTGCGCCTGCAATCGGCGTCGCAATGCCGCTCCCATCGCCGAGGCGGTGGTTTGCTGACCGGAGGTCACGGGTAAGGGGTCGAAGGCCAGACACAAAGCAGACTCGCTCAACATTTTGGCAGTTTCGCCGTACCCGGGGTCTCCCCCGGCCACTTCGGTGACTACTGACGTACCGCCACCTTCTCCGTAGAAGCGAACCTTAAAGGACGACGCCGCGCGCTTTTGCTCACTGGGTCCCGTTCCTGGTGGAACGCGATTGCTCATCCAGCGTCGCACCGGGCTCACTCGAGCGAGACTGGCAATGACACCCAAACCCGCCAACATCGATACGGAACCAAGAAAATTCTTCGAGTCGAGAAAGTGCCCGTAGGAAAAGTCGGGTCCGTAACGCAAAGATCGGCGGGCCGAATCGGCTACGACCTGAGGGTCAACGGTGGGCATGGGCAGAGCCCAGCGATTGGTGTCGTCGCTTTTTCCAGGGCGACCCACTTTCACCCTCACCTTGCGACCGACCAAAGGTGTCTCCGCCGCCATGCGTAATCCGTGGGCTTTTTTGGCGGAACCCATGCGGCTCATCGCTTCGAGCGCTGAAGCTGCCGTTCCTCCAGAAAAAGTCCCGTTCATACTCACGTAACCACGAACCGAGATGGGAACATCTTCGGGTAATTGATCCACCGTAAATTGGGCTCCCAGATCATGAGGGATCGAGTCGAAGCCACAGGCGTGAATCACACGCGCGCCGCTACGAACCGCCACCTCGTGATACTTCAGGTACATGGTGTCGACGAATTCCGGCTCTCCCGTGAGATCGACGTAGTCAGTTCCGGCTTCGGCGCACGCCTTGACAACAGATTCTCCATACAAAATGTAAGGACCCACCGTGGTGATTACAACCCGAGTTGCCGCGGCCATGGCCTGGACCGACGCTTCGTCGTTCACGTCCACCTCGACGATGTCCACGGCACGCGTCAAGGTGGCGGCCACGGAATTGAGTTTGCTGCGGCTACGTCCTGCCAAGGCAATTTTCGCCTCCGCCGGTGCGTGGGTTGTCAAGTAATGAGCGGTCAGACCCCCCGTGAATCCCGAGGCGCCCAGCAGGATGATGTCGTATTTCCGAGTAGAGGTCATAGGCACCATTATCGTGCGGCGAAGTCAGCGCAATGGTGATTGCTGATGAAATATGTCGTGACCGACTCGTGTCACCATTCCAGACCCAGGGTGGATCGCATGGTCGTTTCGAAGTCAATGTCGTTCATCTGCGAGCGTATGGAGAGAACGAGTTGTGCGTCGTTACCCACGGGGACGCGGAAGGGTGTTGCCGGGTCAGTAATGGCGTCTGCCACCGCTCGGGCAACTAGATCGGGACCGGGACGTCCCGCCGGGCCGGCTAAGCGTTCGTCATTTCCTTTCCACTGTTGATACAACTCGGCGTAGGTATCGGGGCGAGGAATTCCGTCTACCTTTTTCATTCCCGGCGCCGTGTATCCAGGCTCGATCACTACTACTCGTATACCGAAGTGGCCTAATTCGTAGTGCAAGGTTTCCGAAAAAGCCTCCAACGCAAATTTGCTGGCGGCGTAAGGTCCGTCCAAGGGCGTCGATACCCGGCCCTGAATGGAACTGATGTTGACGATAACGCCTGCGCCGCGTTCACGCCACGACGGCACGAGCTTCTGAATCAGTCGTAAGGGGCCGAAGGTATTCGTTTCGAACATAGCTCGGAGGTGGTCGAGGGGGTAGGTTTCGAGCGGACCCGATCCCCCGAGCGCAGCATTGTTCACCAGAGCGTCGACAAATCCCACACGATGAACGACCGCATCAATGGACGACTCGTCCGTGACGTCCAACGCGAGTTTTTCGGCCACGGGCAGATCCGCGAGTAGTTCGAGGTCACGCGCCGTGGCGATGACTTCATGCCCATCCGCCGCCAACGTGCGACAAATTTCTGCCCCAATGGCACGCCCAGCAGCGGTTACCAAAACTTTCATACCACCGAATATAGTGCTCACAGGATCGGGAATGATTCCGGCACTGCCCCAGGGCTGACGCCTATTCGTCCTGCGTGCGGCTGTTACTTGGTCGCCTTTGAATCTGTAGTTGTGTTTCGGAATTACGAAAACCCAACTGCTGATACAGATCAATGGCGTGATAGTCGGGATCCGCCACAATGACCAAGGTCTCACTACCGAAGGTATTCGCCGCGTAATGGCCCGCAGCCGAAACGGTCAGCGAGGAGAAACCACGGCGACGAAATTCCGGGTGCGTGCCCACCGTCTGGTACCTCGCCACGGAGTCACCACAATCGATAATGCCAGCCTGGGAAACCAATTGACCATCCACGAAGGTTCCCCACCACGCACCGGCACCCGATTCGCACAAGGCCCGACGAGTAAGAACTTTGTCGGCGAGATATTCACGATACGGAGCTTCAAGATAGCTCGCATCCCGGGTCACGAGATCAATCTCGAGACTGCTCTGCCAGTCCGCATCACTTACGAGGGGTCGATTTTCGATGTCGGGCGTACGGCGATCGACGAGATGAATCGTCGAGGTCGTCAAGACGACGCTGGCGAGTACTTCGAGGTGCGATTCCTCCGAGATAACAAGATTGGCCACGTCTCCTTTCGGATCATCGATACCCAGCGCGAAGTGACTCGCGGTGGGAAATTCCCGCACGAAATAGTCCTGCCACTCCGCGAGCGTCAAGGTGGATGGAGATCCATCGATCAGGAGAAAGTTCCCCCAATAGAAGGTGGGATTATGGGGAGAAGAAATCTTCCAATAGCCCTCACGCCGCTCTATGTGACTTCCGCCTCTTTCAAGGATGGAGAGGTCGGTTAGAAAACCGAGGGAGCGACAACGCATACCCAAAGAATACGAGCCTTCTAAAGAACTCGGCCTTTTCTCCGGGCGCGTACAGCTGCCGCCAGCATAAGGAGGGCGAGAAGCCCCGCCGACAGCCAGCCCATGGACATGCTGGAATTTTGCGCCCTATGTGTGGGACGTAGGGCACGCTCCTGCGAATCTGACCGAGAGGCCAGAGTTATGTCCGAAGTCGGCACTGTCTCAACGTGGACTGGTCCAACGGAGTACGTCTGGACATCTTCCGGCCCAACGCCCCCGTCACCACAACTGGGGCATCCAATATCGGGATCGTCCACGGGAACTACGTGAGTGACATCAACGGCGGTAAAGGTTTCGTCGCCATAGAAGGTGTCGTGCGCCGTCACTTGGGCCGTGAGGCCGACGAGTGATGTCACTCCATCAAATTGCGTCGAGTTGTCCGACCCCGCAATCGATGAGCTCGCCACCGTAGTGCCAAAACTGTCCACAAGGACGATGTCGTAGCCGGTCGCAGTAGGCGAGGAGTCGCCCACGTTGACGGTTACCGAGAACGCGCCATCCAACGATGCGGAACCGTACGCCGTCACGCCCGATGAACTAACGGAATTGGCATTCGCGATGTCGTCGAGCATTGTCGTAGCCGACGTATCGCCGGCGGAACCATGAGCCGTGACCATGACGGAATACTGGCCCGAAGCCAGGTGGGGAAAGACGTACGTGGTCACATCTGCCGCTACGTCCACCGACGTGACCGGGGCGTCGGTCGCGTCGTTCAGGACCAGGGTGTAGCCACTGATATCGGCGAGATCACTCCCCCACTCCAGAGCCAAATTCCCAAACGTTGATGATTGTGGCAAGGGGTCGGGTAACACTGCGACCGACAGCGGTGTTGCGGGGGCCTCATCGTCGGCGAAGGCGGCAGTGGTCGGAAAAATAACCGCGAGTCCCATGAGGATGGTCGCGGACGTTACGCGGAGGAGATGACGCATAAAAACCCAGCCTTTCTTCTTTAACTACTTACTGTCCGATAAAAGCCTTTTCTTACACAGGTGCGCTGCTTTTCCCGCTCAGTTAGCACATGTTAGGCGGGCCCTCACCTCACTGACGGTGAAACGAAAGATTTGTGATGGGGGCTTTCGGCTGTTTCGACCGAACATTCCCAAGCTTCTCGCCCCTCGCGAAGGGCGAAGTAAATAACCAGAAGGCTGGCCGCTGGATCGGCCCACCACCAATGAATCCACGCGGCCGCTACCCCCACCAAGGTGCTGGCGGCCAATACTGCACACAAAGCCGTTTCGGCGGCGTCGGCCGACATCAGACGAGCAAGCGCAACGTGACCATGGTGAACAAGATCTCTCGCGCTGGCGCGCTTGGCCAGTGCCAGAAGTGGCATCACCACGAGTGACAACATGGCGACGCCCACTCCAAGAGCACCCTCGTGGGCATGATGACGCTGGGTCAGCGCCATCACGACACTGATCAGTACGTAGGCACCCATTGTAAAAAACATGATGGCCAATCCTCGATGCGCTCGGTGAAAACTCCGTGGCGAAAGATCACGTGATCGGACGAGCGACACGACTTGTCGCATCACAATGACAGCACTCACAATTTCAACGACCGAGTCCGCGCCAAACGAGGTCACGGCTACGGAAGCACTTAGGATGCCGGCGCTGAGACCTCCCAGGGCTTCCAAGCTGGCCACCACAATGCTGATCCGCTCGAGTCGAACAGCTCGTACGCGGACTGCTAACTCATTCACCGTTCTAGGTTATTGCGCGGCGAATCAATTTCTGCCTCGAGTGAGGGCGCTACCAAAAAAGCCATTCGTGGTCGCTCCCATTCGGGATGCAGCGAGGCTGCGGTAGTTAAGGCGTCGTCGCTATCCCACGCCTCGACAACCTCACGACGCAGCTGTCGGCCAATGTTGCCCCAGATCACCGACCACCGCCAGGGCCCCACGGGATCCTCAGCCCTGAACTCTTTGCAATCGTACGGTGAAGAACAGGGAATATTCGAAGATCAACTCGTCACCCTCTCTCCAACGTTTCACTTCAATTCCCGGAAGACCGACAGGGCGAAGAACCAATACCCCTGATTCGTAGGCGGCGCTCACCACCAAAGGGGTCAAAAAATCACTCGCCATGACGTCATGGAGGCCGTTTTCTTCTGTCCCGTCGCAGGAAAAGAAGTCGTGGACAACTCCTCCACCTGTGATGACGACTCGGCTACCGGCTTGCTCAATTCGCTCGACGTGATCCCACATACGACCGGCTTGGTCGTCGCTACGCGCAGCGAGATCCCCACCCACACGAACCTCGACCGCTCGCCATAGTCCTCGCAAATCAGGAACGCCTTCGTCGAGTGCGTCGTCACAAGAGCTCAAGACGGGTGCGGGCATCTGTCGCTCATGGCGAGCGCTGCTCGGGTCGCCGTACCCACCGGGTGGGGTCGAACTACGAGGTATTTCACGAACGGACACCATCATGAGCCCCCTAAATGGCAAAGTCGCCGGCACGCACCCCCGGGATGCGCGCCGGCGTTTATCGGAAATCCTCAGTTAACGCGACGCAGAATGTTGCCGTCGGTGTGGTGGAAGGGTTCAGGGAACTCGTTCATCTGCAAGATCGAGTCTTCCTTGTACGACCACGTACCGTCACCAATGGTGACCGTGACTTCGTAGCTCAAGGTACTGGCGTTCTTGGCCAAGTACTGGTTCTCACCAATGGTGTAAAGATCTGCACCCTTAGCGGCCTTCAAGGTGAACTCCTTGGCGTCAGCGTCAGCGAATCCACCCGCCAACACGGTGATACCTCGAGGGATCACCATGCCGCGAAGAAGCTCCCCGGTGGCGGCGTCCCACAGCCAGTAGCCAACTTCCGTATGGAAGGGGTTCTCTTCGTCGTGTCGCCACATGGCGGTCTTGTAGTCAAGGCCGTACAGACTTTGCGTGCCGTTGTCGACCGGGCCGAAAGGCTTCATCGTCACCTTTTCGCGGTAGTCCGTTCCAAGAACTTTTCCTTCGGAGTGTGAAAATGACGTATCGAGACCACCTTTGTCGCTCTCCCATTCACCGATCAATCCCTCGAGAGGGCCCCATTCGTTCGCCATTTTGTCTCCTTCAATCAGATGTCGTTACTGCTGAGATAGTAAAAGTAGCGGTACGGCTACGGAGCCATTGTACGGAGTTGCGCCATCATTCAGGCGCTTCGCTCCCCTGCCTAGCATTGCGCTATGAACGCACTTCTTGCCCACAAAACCTGGCGGACCGCCGAACCGATTCACGCCCTGATTTACTTCGTCGAGGAGGCCCGGGAGGAATACGATGCCCTTGGCCTCGCGGCCCCGCGCATGGGTTATTTTGCTTCGCGCGCCGCGGCTCTCGGTCCGGCGTCGGCAGAATTAGTAATTTCCACTTTCTTCAATTTCAGTCCCGAACTAGTACGCACGGTAATTCCCCAGGCGTGGGACATCGCGAGCCCCGGGGCCATCCTCGCGGCACGTTTCCGGGCTGCCGATCGCGCGCTACGCCGGGGACTGGGTGACGCCATTGGTTCGCCCGCACTTCGGCGAGCTGCCGATCTCGCTCGGCGAGCTGCCGAAGGGGCCATTACTCATCTCGAGGGGCGACCGCTCTTCGCCGCGCACGCACAACTCGACTGGCCGGATGAAGATCATCTTGTTCTATGGCACGCACAGACGCTGTTGCGCGAGTTTCGTGGCGACGGGCACATCGTTGCTCTGATCGACGCGGAGCTCGATCCCCTCGAAGCACTCGTGACCCACGAAGCCACCGGCGCCCTACCATCCGGAACGCTATTGACGACGCGGGCGTGGTCACAAGGCCAATGGGATGCCGCCTGCGAGCGCCTACGTGAACGTGGACTGCTCCAAGCATCCGACGCCCCCACCTTGACCGACGCGGGACGGACCCTGCGCCAGCATGTCGAAGAGCGAACCGACCAATTATCCATTGCTCCGTACCGCGCACTTGGCGCTGAGGGCTGTCAGGAATTCCGCGAGCTCGCGCGACCATTCAGTCGAGCGATTGTGGATGGTGGCCTGCTGGCCACGTTCAGCAGCCTTTTTAATAGCGAGGCAAAAGTCACAGGGCGGGAATGACGGTATTCGTCATCACGCCAATACCTTCAATTTCGCTGCGCACCACGTCGCCCACCGCCAAGAAACGTGGGGGGTGTGAGGTGACCCCCACGCCCGCAGGTGTACCCGTAAAAATCACGTCACCCGGCCACAGGGCCGTTACCTTCGAGAGCTCTTCAATCAACGCCGATACCGAGAACACCATGTCCGACGTACGATCATTTTGGACTCGGTCTCCATTCACCCAGCACGTGAGTTCGAGATTGTCCTTGTCCGCCACCTCATCGGGCGTGACGAGCCACGGACCTATCGGCCCAAAGCCTTCACAGGATTTCCCCAGCGAGAACTGACTGCCCGCGGCGAATTGCATCGTGCGCTCGGAAATGTCTTGACCCACCGCGAGACCCGCCACAAAATCCCACGCTCGTGACGCTGGGACGTGGCGCGCCGCCTTTCCCATCACCACGACCAACTCAATTTCCCAGTCGACGGTAGGTCCCTGGCAGGGAATCGGATCATTGGGTCCCGAAAGGCTGGAGGGGAACTTCGTGAAGGTGGCGGGGATGCTCGGAAGCGTGGCGCCGGATTCCGCGGCGTGTCCGTGATAGTTCAATCCAATGGCGAATACCTGCCGCGGTGCCGGCACCGGCGACCAGAGCTTGGTGATATCAAGTTCTTGACTCGACGAAACGTCAAAGGACGTCACGGCCACCCGTAATTCGTCGAAGCGCTCGTAGAGGGCTTGGGTGTCCGGTCCAAAATGACCCCGGGATACTCGTTCGAGGTCGACGACTCGTCCATCGATAATCAAGCTGGCGCGTCCGTTGTAGTTAGCAATTTTCATAGTGGGCTCTTTCTTAGCAAAGTGCGAAGGACGTCTTCGACTTCATTTGTTCCGTCGCTGGGCGCAACGGCACTTCGCCACGCGACGTGTTGATCAGGCCGAACCAAGAGTGCCCCTCGTGTACCGATGCCCGACACGGCTAACCACAATCCGGTGGCGTCTTCGAAATCACGACCTTCGAGCAAGGATGCCACGGGAATGGAGGAGGCTGCGCCCAATTCCGCCCACTCCGGGGACGAAGTGAGCAAGAGAAATTTTCCGGGATCAACGAGATCCAAGGTGGAGACCTCCTCACCGGCTCGACGAACCGTCACGTGGGGCAAGCGCGCACCCGGCATCGTTGTCGGTATATAGGTGCGCACGGGATTATCGGGAACGACCATCACTGAGCCGTCACCCACCACCATCGACCCCGGAGCCGAATACACGGTTCCGAG
>SESD01001376.1_pt1 | contig 13510 bp, 7 predicted proteins | sample 3171411 | NCBI WGS metagenome assembly SESD01 (sample SAMN06051880, study PRJNA518727) | freshwater metagenome | biome: subpolar coniferous forest; feature: holomictic lake; material: water; isolation source: holomictic Lake 442, 16.5 m depth | place: Canada: near Kenora, Ontario | collected...
AGGCGAGGATGGTGAGGTCCGTGCCCGCTCGGCGGACGCGGGCCTTGCCGAAGGGCACGGCGAAGTCCGGTGGGACCACGGCGTGGGCCATCTTGGCGTTGTAGAGAAATTTGGGCTCGAGGTAGAGGGTGGTGCCGCGGCTGCGCAGGGCGGTGCGCAGCAGGCCCGCCGCATCGTCGGCAAAGGCCGGGACCACCACGCGGATGCCCGGGAGAGTGGTGAGCCAGCCCTCCACGTTCTGGGAGTGGTAGAGGCCGCCGCCGATGTAGCCGCCGGAGGCGATGCGGACGGTGATGTTGGGCGAGAACTGGCCCTTGCTGCGCCAGTAGTCGTGGCTGGTCTCCACGATCTGCTCGGCGGCGGGCCAGATGTAGTCGGCGAACTCGGCGCCTTCCACGACCACGCGGATCTTGTCGTCCAGGCGGGAGAACCCGTTGGCGGTGCCCACGATGAAGTCCTCGGCGATGGGGCCGTTGAAGACCCGCGCTGCGCCGAACTCCTGCTGGAGGCCCTTGGACACATTGAAGATCCCGCCCTTCTCCTTGTTGGCCATGTCCTGGCCCCAGATGAAGGTGTCGGGGTTGTGGCGGAACTCGGCCTTGAGGGTCTGATTCAGGGCCGTAATGACGCTGATGGTCTCGCCCGTGGCGGTGTGGGTGCCCTCGGGATACTCCGGGGACACCCAGGCCTCCGGCAGCACGAAGTCGTGGATGCTGGCGGGAGCGGGGGCGGGGGCGGCCATGGCGTGGTCATGAGCCGCCAGGTAGCTGGCCTGGTTGTCGGTCTCCAGGGCCTGGAGTTCTTCTTCGCTCAGGCCGCTGGCCAGGCAGTAGGCCCGGAAGCGGGGCAGGGGGTCCTGGGCTCGGGCCGCGGCCCGCTCGGCCTCGTCCCGGTACAGCTCATGCCGGTCGCTGTTGGAGTGGCTGCCGATGCGGACACAGGTGGCGTAGACCATGGCGGGCCCGGCGCCGGTGCGCACATAGGCCACGGCCTCGACCAGGGCCCGGCGCGAGTCATGGAAGTCCAGGCCGTCGCACTTGATGATCCGCAGGTTCGGGAAGCCGCTGAAGTTGTCGCAGATGTGCTCGTTGGCGCTCTGATCCTGCTTGGGCACGGAGATGCCGTAGCCGTTGTCCTGGACCACGAAGATCACCGGCAGCTTTTCCCGGTCCGCGCCGTTGATGCTCTCGAAGCAGTAGCCTTCGGAGAGGGAGGACTCGCCCTGGCTGGTGAAGACGATGCTGTCGCGGCCGTAGTGCTTCACAGCCCGGCCCAGGCCCACCGCGTGCTGGGTGTGGTTGCCCGTGAGGCTCGAGACGTTCTGGATGCCGATGGAAGGCTTGGCGAAGTGGTTGCTCATGTGGCGGCCACCGCCGGCCACGTCCGTGTCCTTGGAGATACCGTTGAGAATGATCTCCTCGGCCGTGATGCCGCCGGCGAGCACCGTGAGCAGGTCCCGGTAGTAGGGGAAGAGGAAGTCCTGGTTGGCGCGGAAGGTGAGCCCCAGGGCCAGCTGGATGCCATCGTGGCCGGCGCAGGGGGCATGGTAGGACCAGCCCAGGGCCTGCTTCAGGTAGTTGGGGGCCTTGTTATCCAGGATGCGGCCCAGGTGCATCAGGCCATACCAGCGGCAGAGGTCCTCCCGGCTCGGGCCGGACGGTGTCTCGTGGCCTTCAGGGGCCGCTTGCACCCGTTCAGTCATGTCCAAGGTCTACCTCCAGGTGCAGGTCTGCGCCAGCAGGAGGCGCGGCAGCCGTCAATTGTTGCTCAGCCAAGGTTCCACACCAGGGGCGAACCCTCGCGATGGGCTTCCGTGAAGGCCTTGGCCGTGCGGCGGAGCGCGGAACCCAGGGTCATGTCCTTCCCATCCGGGAACCACAGGGTGGCCCCAGTGGGATGGACGCCCAGAGTCTCCTGGAGGCGCCCCAGGAGGGTCGCCACGCCTGCCTCGGAGGTGTGCGGGAGGACCAGCAGGTACTGATCCGCCGACAGCTCCACCAGCAGGTCCTCGCCCCGAAGGAGGCCCATCGCTTTGACGAGGCGTCCCTTGGTGCCGGCCTTCATGGGCTGGGACCACAGGGCCAAGCCCAGGGGCTCCCGGCGCCGCCGGGCCATGAACAGCGCCGGTTTCATCCAGACCTCTAGGTAGCGTCGATTGGGTAAGCCGGAACGGGTGCTCTGCAGGGTGCTGTCCTCCACGATGGCGCTGCTCAGCTCCAGGGCCTCCATGGCTGCCCGCAGCTCCCCCTTGAGATGCTCGGTTTCCAGGGCCCGTGCCATGAGGCAGGCCATGGCCTTGACCAGGGCCAGCTCGGTGCGGGTGAAGGCTCTGGCCCCGTGGTGCTGGACGCAGAGGGTGCCCATGGGCTCGCCCTTTACCTCGATGGCCACGCCCAGGTAGGCCTTGATGCCCAGGTCCAGCCAGCCGGTGCTGCGGGACCAGCGGGGCTCGGTGGCGGCATTGCGGATAACCAGGGGACGCTCTGGGTGGGCCAGGACCGCCGGGCAGAACCCCTTCTCCGGGGCCTGGAACACTGGGGCCATGTCGCCCCGGGGCCCCACGGCCCACCAGAATACTTCGTAGCCCAGGGGCGTGACCCGCGTGAGCAGAGCCCGGTCCACGCGCAGGGCCCGCACCAGCAGGGACAGGCCGTGCTCGAAGAGGTGGGCCGGATTCGCCTGGCTGGCTTGGAGCAGCGTCGCCAGGGCCGCCAGGTGACCCGGCGGGGCCGAGATGCGGCGAACAGTGCGGGTTACCCCATGGGATGCTCCGAAGCTTGCTTTCAGGTTGCCGGGGTTTCCCGCCGGTGCAAGGTCGGAAATGCCCGGGACCGAAACTACCAACTGATGACCCGGATGCTGGGACTCACCTCAGCCTGCAGCAGGCTCTCGATGAAGTGCAGGGTGCCCGTGGTGGAGGAGGGACACGATCCGCAGGCTCCGTGGTAGCTGATTTCCAGGGTCTGGCCATCGAAGGAGATGACCTCCAGGCCACCGCCATCGCCGGCAAGCCCGGGGCGCACGCGGGTGTCCAGAATTTTGTTGATCTGCTCCAGCGTGGCGTCCGCCTCTCCGCCGGGCGTCTGCGCCCCCGCTTCCCCGGTGGCGTCTTCCGGCAGGCGCAGGTCCTCGATGGCTTCGCAGACGGGATCGATGAGGTCGCTCCAGTCAGCGGAGGGTTCCTTGTTCACCGTGACGAAGCGGTCCATGTAGAACACAGAGGTGATCTTACCGATGGCGAAGAGGCAGGACCCCAGCGGGTCTCCGACGGCGGCGCCGAAGTCCTTGAAGGACCGTGAACCCCCCTTGAGAAGGGCCGGATGGACCAGGAACTTCAGCGCGTCCGGATTGGGGGTGGGCTCGATGTTGATGACTTTGGGCATGCGGGACTCCCGATAAAGTTTACCAAATTCGTCAGGTAATTGGCGGTACATAATCTTCAGATGACCCGACCCGTTGGCGCAGTGTTCATGGATCCCGGTAAGCCTCTCGTGCTGGTCACGGGCGCCACTGGCTACATCGGTGGCAGGCTGGTGCCAAGGCTGGTGGCCGAGGGGTATCGGGTCCGCTGCATGGTTCGCAACCCCGTTCGCCTGGAAGGCCGGCGCTGGCCCGACGTGGAGCTCGTTAAAGGTGACGTGGAGAATCCGGACACACTGAGAGACGCCCTCAAGGGTGTCACCCAGGCCTACTACCTGATCCATGCCATGGGCGAGGACCGCCCGGACTTCCGCGGACGGGACCTGCGCCAGGCCGAGGCCTTCGGGCAAGCCTGCGCCCGGGCCGGCGTCCGCCGGATCATCTACCTGGGCGGGCTCGGGGATACCACCGGCCAACGCAGCGATCACCTGGCCAGCCGCCAGGAGGTGGGTGTGGCTCTGGGCCTCACCGGGATTCCGGTGCTGGAGTTCCGCGCGGCGGTCATCGTGGGGAGCGGCAGTGCCAGCTTTGAGATGATCCGGCACCTGACGGAGCGCCTGCCCGTGATGGTCACGCCCCGCTGGGTGAAGACCCGCTGCCAGCCCATCGGCGTGCGGGATGTGCTGGCCTACCTTACGGAGGCCATCGCGCACCCGGATGTCTCCGGCATCTTCGAGATCGGGGGCCAGGATGTCCTGGAGTACCGCCAGATGATGCTGATCTATGCGGAGGCGCGGGGCCTGCGCCGCATCATCATCCCCATGAATGTGCCGCTGCCGGGCCTGTCCATCCTCTGGGTAGACCTGGTGACGCCCATCCCCGTGGCGCTGGCTGGTCCTCTGGTGGAGGGCATGAGCACCGAGGTGGTGGTCAAGGATGCCCGGGCCTTGAAGACCTTCCGGGTGCGGCCCATGAGCTACCGCGAGGCCGTGGACCTGGCCCTGCAGCGCCTGGACCAGGACGCCGTGGAGACCACCTGGGCATCGAGCATGGCAGGCGAACCCGAGGGTGCCGCCCTGGGCTCCCACGAGGGCATGCTGCTGGAGCGCCACCAGCGCCACGTAAAGGCGCCCCCCCACGAGGTCTTCCGGGTGTTCTGTGCCCTGGGCGGGGAGAACGGCTGGCCCGCCGGCAACTGGCTCTGGCAGATCCGGGGCCTGCTCGACCGCGCCTTCGGGAGCGTGGGCATGCGCCGGGGTCGACGCCATCCGCGGGAGCTGCGGGTGGGCGATCCCGTGGACTTCTGGCGCGTGGAGGCCCTGGAAGAGAATCGCCTGCTGCGCCTGCGAGCCGAGATGAAAGTGAACGGCGATGCCTGGCTGCAGTTCACGGTGCGGCCCGAGGGGGACGGCTCGCGGCTGGAGCAGATCGCCTTCTTCGAGCCCCACGGCCTGCTGGGCCTCCTGTACTGGTACTCCGTCCTGCCCTTCCATCTCTTCGTGTTCCCGGGGATGATCCGGACGCTCAAGCGGCGGGCCGAGGCGGCCGTCGAACTGACGGGACCCCACTCATGATCGAAGCCCAGCGGGCGGCCTGCCTGAGCGCAGCCCAGGCCGGGGCCGAGGTGTTGCTCCGGTACTTTCGGAAGCTGGAACCTGGCGCCATCACCGAGAAGACCAAGAACGACTATGTGAGCAACGCTGACCGCGAAGCCGAAGCCGCCATCCGTGCCGAGTTGGCCAGCCGCTTCCCCGACTACGGCTTCCTGGGCGAGGAGTCCGGCGGCTCCGGGAGCACGGAGGTCCTCTGGATTGTGGACCCATTGGACGGCACCCTGAACTTCATCCAGGGCTTCCCCCACTGGTGCGTCTCTGTGGCGCTCTGGGATGCGGAAGGCCCCGTGGCGGGGTGCATCCTGGATCCCCTGCGCGGGGACTGCTTCCTGGCCGCCCGGGGCCAGGGCGCCACCTGGAATGGCCAGCCCATGCGCGTCTCGCAGCAGGCGGGTCTGGACGGCGCTTTCTTGGCCACAGGCTTTGCCTTTCAGCTGGGGGACCGCTGGCCCCACTTCAACGCTGCCCTGGGCCGCGTCTTCCCCCGGGCCAAGGGCCTCCGCCGCGCCGGCAGCGCCGCCCTGGACCTGGCTCACGTGGCCTGCGGCATCTTCGACGGCTTCTTCGAGATGGGCCTCAAGCCCTGGGACATCGCCGCCGGCGCCCTGCTCGTCACCGAAGCGGGTGGCGTCATCACCGACTGGGAAGGCGCCCAGGACTGGTTCCAGAGCGGCAACCTCGTCACCGGCCCACCCGGCGTCGCACTTGAGCTTTTAGAAGCACTTAGGGGCTAAAAGCAACTGATTTACCACGAAGACACGAAGGCACGAAGAAAAGCAGAAGGAACATCTAAAGTCCTTCTTCGTGTCTTCGTGTCTTCGTGGTGATCATTTTTTTGCTTTTGTATCTTTTGCCTACGCCTCAGCTTTGGCTTGGCGGCTGTAGACGACGACGTAGAGGCAGAGGGCGATGAGGGCGAGGAGGCCGAGCCACTCGCCCAGGGCGCCTTCGGCGGCGTGGGTGCTGAGGATGGGGAAGCCTTCGGTCCACTTGAGCTTCACAAAGCTGGCCACCACGCCCATGATGGCGCCGCCGGCCATGAGGCCGCTGGCGATGAGCACGCCGCGGTTCTCCCGGGCCTTGGCGTCTTCCTCACTGGTGCCCTTCTTGGGCCGGTTCACCCAGTGGGCCAGGAGGCCGCCCAGGAAGAGGGGCGTGTTCAGCTCGATGGGCAGGTACATGCCGAGGGCGAAGCCCAGGGCCGGCAGCTCCACCATGCGCAGCACGATGGAGAGCATGACGCCGAGGCCGAAGGCGTACCAGCGCAGGGGCATGGACACGGTGCCGAAGATGCCTTCGAGGATGGCCTTCATGGCGCTGGCCTGCGGTGCGGGGATGGAGCTGCCCAGGGCCATGGTGCCGTCCAGGTTCACCTGCTTGGCCATGAGCCACATGGCGATGCCCGTGAAGAGCGCCGCTACCAGCGTGCCCACGAACTTCCAGGCGATCTGCCGTGCGGGTGTGGAGCCGATCCAGTGGCCGATCTTGAGGTCCGTGCTGAAGGCGCCGGAGGCCGCCAGGGCCGTGCACACGATGCCGCCCACCATCATGGTGAGGAACATGCCATAGCCGCCGGTGAAGTTCAGCTTGAGCATCAGGACGCCTGTAATGACCAGGGTGAGCATGGTCATGCCGCTGATGGGGTTGGTGCCGATGGTGGCGATGGCGCGGGCCGCCACGGGGGCGAAGAAGAACGAGATGACCATGATGACGGTGGTGGCCACCAGGGCCGGTGCCAGGGCATTGCGGATGCCCAGGCCGAAGCTGAGGAAGGCCAGGGTGCCCACCACGCAGGTGACCAGGCCCACGGCGATCATGGAGCCCGCCAGGGTGCGGTCCGTGCGGACCGTGACGGCCGCCTCGGCGGCGGCGTCGCGGTTGGCCAAGGCCTTCAGGTTGCTGATGATGCTGCGGATCATGTTGGGCATGGAGGCGGCGACGCCCATGATGCCCGCGCCGGCGATGGCACCCACGCCGACGATGCGGATGTAGGAGAAGAACACCTGCTCGGGGGTCATGCTGGCGATGAGCTTCGTGCCGGGCGCCACGATGATGGGCACGTACTGGCCGATGGCGTGGAAGAGGGGCACCAGCACGAACATGCTGAAGAAGGAGCCAGCGGCGATCACGGCGGAGTACTTGAGGCCGATGATGTAGCCGATGCCCAGGGTGGCGGCACTGTTGAGGAAGTTGAAGGACATGAACTTGTCCCGGAGGGCGCGGCCCACCCAGACATGCTCCAGGCGCAGGTACTCGCCCATGCCCCGGAAGATGGACACGATGCCGTCGTAGGCCGCGCCGATGAAGGCGGCTACCGCCAGCTCCTTGGCTTGGTTGCCGGCCTTCTCGCCCGTCACCAGGATCTCGGCGGTGGCGGTGGCCTCGGGCCAGGGGAAGATGCCGTGGTTCTCGACCATGAAGTGGTGGCGCAGGGGCACCAGGAACAGGATGCCGATGCAGCCGCCCAGGAAGCTCACGATGACCACCTGCCACAGCGTGGGTACGGGTACGCCACTGCCCGGCGTGTTGGCCAGGATGTAGAGGGCGGGGATGGTGAAGGCCGCGCCGCTCACCACGTGGCTGCTGTTGGCGCCGATGCTCTGGACGATGACGTTTTCCAGGATGGTGTTCTTGCGGGGGAAGAAGCGGGACAGGCCCACGGCCAGGATGGCGATGGGGATCGCGGCCTCGATGCCCTGGCCCAGCTTCAGGGCCAGGTAGGCGGCGGCCATGCTGAAGATGGCGCAGAAGATGAGCCCCATGATGATGGCCCGGGGCGTGGCCTCTGGCATGTCGTCCTGGGGCACCAGCGGGACATAGGCCTCCCCCGGCTCCAGCGGCCGCCGCGCATTAAGGGGCAGGCCCTTGATCTCCTGAGGGTCAGATCCGTGGGACATCATCGACTCCTGAAATGCTGGTATTCAGATAAGAAAAACTCTCGCAGAGAGACGCAGAGGGACGCAGAGACGGCAGAGCGCGCAGAGGTAGGAAATGAATATTTCAGCATTCTCTGCGTCATCCGCTTCCCCTGCGCCCCTCTGCGAAAGTTTGTAATCACTTCTCGTACGTCTCTAGGACAGACGCTACGACGCGGCGGGAGAGGCCGTGGTAGCCGGGGCTGGCGGCGGCGAAGAGGTCTCGGGCCAGGGCACGGGTCCGCGGGGTGGCGGCCAGGGCGCCGTAGAGGGGGCGCAGGTACTTCATGCGGCCCACCCGCAATAGCACCTCGCTGATCTTCGGGAAGGCGGGCTCGTAGTCGGCGGCGGCGGCCAGGGTGAGCCACTCCACCAGGATCTCGTGGTTGCCCCGGCCCATGAGCTGGAAGTGCGCATCCAGCCAGACGCAGTCGGCCGCCGTGACCTGACGGGGCAACTTCTGGAGGTAGACCAGCAGCTCGTTGGTACTCCAGCCGGCGATCTGGCTGGCGGTGGGCCGTCCCCCGGTCGCCCAGGACTCCGCCAGGGCTGTGAGGGTGTCCAGCTGCGCACTCTGGAACTGCGGGGCCGAAGCGGGTAGGCCGGGCTCGTTCAGATAGGCGTCGGCGTGCACGGCCTCCAGGGCACCGGGCAGCTTGGCGTCCACGAAGGCGCAGAACTGCTCCGTGGTGATGGAGGTGAAGCGGTGGGCATCCATGTAGTCCCGGAGGAAGCGGTGGAAGCGCTCCTCGCCCACCTCGCGCTCCAGGGCCGCCACCAGGCGGGCACCCTTTTCGTAGGGGATGCTGGAGAAGGCATCGTCGGGATCGATGCCCTCCAGGTGCAAGCGCAGGACGGTCAGGTGGGGCTCGGCCTGGAAGCGGGCCAGGCTGTCCTCCAGGGCCTTCTGGCCCATGGCCCAGCCCAGGGCCGCAGCGTCGTCGCCGTGGAGGGTGCGGAGGATCTTCCGCTCGGCCCAGACGGTGAAGCCTTCGTTCAGCCAGAAGTGCTCCATGCTGGCGTTGGTGACCAGGTTGCCCGTCCAGCTGTGGGCCAGCTCATGCGCCACCACGTCCACCAGGCTGCGATCCCCCGCCAGCAGGGTGGGCGTGAGGAAGGTCATGCGGGGGTTCTCCATCCCGCCGTAGGGGAAGGAGGGGGGCAGCACCAGCATGTCGTAGCGGTCCCAGGGGTAGGTGCCGAAGAGGCCCTCGGCCTTCACGATCATGTCCTCCACTCCGGCGAACTCCCAGGCGGCGGCATCCACGGTCTCGGGCTCGGCCCAGACCCGGGCCCGGGGGCTCAGGTCGCGGCTGGCGAGGCGGCCCACGGCCAGGGCCAGCAGGTAGCTGGGAATGGGCTGGGGCATGGTGAAGCGGAAGGTGTGGCGGCCATCCCCTGTGGCCTCGTCACCGGCAGGGCCGGCGCTCATGACGGCCGTGAGGCCCTCGGGCACCGTCACCTCGGCCTGGTAGGCCACGCGCACCACCGGCGTGTCCTGGCAGGGCACCATGGTGCGCGCATGGATCTGCTGGCACTGGCTGAAGAGGTAGGGAGCCACCTTGCCTTCGGTCTGCGCCGCATCCAGCCACTGGAGCGCCATGGCGTCCGGGGCCGTGAGGTAGGTAACTGCCACCTCGTGGGTGCCGGCGGGCACCTCCAGGCGCAGGCGACTGCCCTTGATGGCGTCAGGCTCTTCCAGCTCCCAGGGGATGGGGCCCAGGCCTGGCACCTGCACGGACTGGATCTCCAGGCCCTTGGTGTCCAGGTCGAGGGTTCCGGCGATGTCCCGGCCGAACTCCAGTACCACTTCACCGGCGATGCGCTTGGCGTCGAAGTCCACCCTCAGCTTTAGGCGCAGGCGCCGGGCCTTGGGCTGGGCAGAGTCGTAGTAGGAATGCGGATCAGGAAAGGACATGGCGACCTCATGAGACTCAAGATGATAACCATTCCCTTCACTCACGAGGCCCCGCAAGCGGGGCCTCGATCTGAAAACCGCAAGTTATCAGCCAGCACTAATCTTCATCAAGGGCCAAGCCTTCGACCTTCTTCACCTTGATGACGTCGCCGTGGTCCTTGACGATGCCCCGCAGCCAGCCTTCCGGGGCCTTGGGATGGGTGACGTCGCCCTTTTCGTTGCGCACGTTGCCGTCCAGGTACTTCCAGATGAGGAACTCGCCCAGCTTCTTCCAGCGGGTGACCAGCTTCTCGGTCTCCTTGGCGGCGTAGCCCGTCAGGTAATCCTTCGCCAGGCCGGGGTTCTGCTTGTAGAGGTCCAGAGCCGTGCGGTCCACCTCGGACTGGTCGGCGAGGTAGCGGCCTTCGAACTCTCGCTGCACCTTCTGCACGTCCACGATCATGTCGCTCCAGCGGGTGTAGGCGTAGTTGGTGACGAAGTTGAAGGTCCAGAAGGCACTGTCCCAGCTGAACTCGTTGAAGTTGCCGGTGCCGATGGCGAAGGCCTTGGGCGGCTCCTTGATGCCGCAGGAGATGGGCACATAGACCGTCGCATAGGTGTCATCCACGCCAAACCAGAGCACGCCACCCACGGGATCCGGCAGCCAGGAGCGGCTCTGGGTCACGAAGGAGAAGCCGGTCTGCTGGGTGCTGATGGCCCGCTCATGGACGTAGTCCTGACCGTCCACCTTGAAGCCCATGGGCCGCCAGCGGTAGGGCAGGCAGTAGGGGCCGGCGCCGAAGTCCTTGGTCATGTCGAACTCCGTGCCTTCGTAGTGGTCGCGCATGAGCTCCATGGCGTCCCGCACGTCCAGCTTCTGGTCCGGCTTCACGAAGAGCGGCATGGGCTTGGCGCCCTTCTGGGCCTTGACGAAGTCCATGGGGATCTTCTGGCTCTTGGCGGCGCGGTTGAAGATGCTCCACACCCGGGCCTCGCAGGCCCGGAGGGCGCCGAAGGTGAGGGGTGCGTAGGTGTCGGCGAAGCTGAAGGCCTTGTCCTCGCCCTTGTACCAGCCCTTCTCGCGGGCAAAGGAGATGAGGTCCTTGCTGAAGAGGGCGTTCTTGGGATCGTTCTGGGGGAACTGGCGGATGCGGGCCTGGTTGGCGTGGGCGCTGATGGTGCCGTCCGGCAGGCGGTAGGCCACCCACAGGGCGCCCTTCTGGCCCTTGCCCCGGCCCATCATCTCGAGGATCCAGACCTCGTTGGGATCGGCGATGGAGAAGCTCTCGCCGCTGCTGGCGTAGCCGAACTCCTCGGTCAGCTTGGTCATCACCTCGATGGCCTCGCGGGCGGTCTTGGCGCGCTCCAGGGCGATGTAGATGAGGCTGCCGTAGTCGATGATGCCGCTGGGGCCGGCGAGGTCCTTGCGGCCGCCGAAGGTGGTCTCGGCGATGGCGAGCTGGTGCTCGTTCATGTTGCCGACCCGGGTGTAGGTGACCGCCGCTTCCGGGATGCTGCCCAGGATCTTGCCCGTGTCGAAGGTGAAGCCGCTGTCCCACTCCCGGATCTCGCGCACCTCGCTGGGCAGGTGGCGGCCGCCCCGCTTGAAGTAGAGCTCGCCGTAGAGCGTGTGGCTGTCGGCGGCGTAGGTGATCATCGTCGCGCCGTCTTTGCTGGCGCCCTTGGTCACCAGCAGGTTGGTGCAGGCGTCCAGGGCGGCGCCGCCGGCGAGGAGGGTGGCAAGGAACACGAGGGGTCGGATGCGCATGGGGATCCTTTCGGGGCGACGGAGAAGGCTACCAGATGGCCGGACGGGCTGCAGCGGGGCGCTTCATGGGGTCCCCGTCCTGGCAGCCGAAGGCCTCAAAGAACTCGGGCAGGTTGGATAGCGGGCCGTTGACGCGGAACTTCGCAGGGCTGTGGGGATCGGTGTTGGCGCGCAGGCGGGTGGCCTCCTCCCGGGTGAGGGTGCGCCAGGTCTCGGCGTAGCCCAGGAAGAAGCGCTGCTCAGGCGTGAAGCCCTCGCTGCGGCCCACGGCGGGCTTGCCCTTCTGGCTGAGCTTCCAGGCGTCCCAGGCGATCTTGAGGCCACCCAGATCGGCGATGTTCTCGCCCAGGGTCAGCTGGCCGTTGAGGTGGAGGCCGGGCAGGGGCTCGTAGGCGTCGAACTGCTTGGCCACCAGGTCGGCGCGCTCGTTGTAGGCCTTCTCGTCTGCTGCAGTCCACCAGGCCTTGAGGTTGCCATCGCCGTCGTACTGGCGGCCTTCGTCGTCGAAGCCGTGGGTCATCTCGTGGCCGATGGTGGCGCCAATGTTGCCGTAGTTCACCGCATCGTCGGCCTTGGGATCGAAGTAGGGCGGCTGGAGGATGCCCGCCGGGAAGGCGATCTCGTTCATGGAGGGGCTGTAGTAGGCGTTGTTGGTCTGAGGGGTCATGTCCCACTCATTGCGGTCGATGGGCTTGCCCAGGTTGGCCAGGCGGCGCTGGAACTCGAAGCGCCGGGTCTCCAGGATGTTCAACACATAGGCCTGCCGCTTCACCTTGAGGGCGGTGTAGTCGCGCCACACATCGGGGTAGCCAATCTTCACCCGCATGGCGGCGAGCTTGGCCCGGGCCTTGACCTTGGTGGCGGGGCTCATCCACTCGAGGCCATCGATGCGGGCTCCGAGGGCCGTGCGCAGGTTATTGACCATCTGCATGACCTGGGCCTTGCTGCTGGCAGGGAAGGCCTGGCGGACGTAGAGGCGCCCGAGAGCCTCGCCCAGCCCGCGGTCCGCTGCAAACATCACGCGCTTCCAGCGGGGGTGCATGGCGGTGGTGCCTTGGAGCTTGGTGCCGTTGAAGGCGAAGGACTCTGCCTCGAAGGTGTGCCCCAGGCTGGGGGCCGCGCTGCGCAGCAGGGTCCAGCGGAGGTAGGCCTGCCACTGGGCAGCGGGCACCTCGCGGGCCATGCGGCCCACCTCTGCCAGGAAGGCGGGCTGGCGGACCACGGTGCGGTCCTGCGGCGCCACGCCGAGGGCCTTGAAGTAGGCCTCGGTGGGGAAGCCAGCCGTGGCCGCCTTGAGCTGGGCGGGGGTCATGGCGTGGTAGATGGCGTTGGGATCGCGGAGCTCGACCCGGGTCATGCTGGCCTTGGCCAGGCGGGTCTCGAAGGCCAGGATGGTCGCTGCGTCCCCGGCGGGGAAGCCCGCCAGACCAAGCAGCTTCACCATGTGGGCCCGGTAGGCCTCCAGCAGCTCCTTGGAGCGGGGATCGTCCTTGGTGTAGTAGTCCCGGTCCGGCAGGCCGAGGCCGCCCTGGGCCAGCATCACGGAGTAGCGGACGCTCTCCTTGTCGTCCTGCTCCACGCTGACGGAGAAGGCGGCCGGAACCCCCAAGCGGTGGAGGGCCGCCAGGACAGGGGCCAGGGAGGCGGGATCCTGCACCTTCTGGATGCTGGTGAAGAGGGGCGCCAGGGGCTTGGCGCCGGCAGCCTCGATGGCCTTCTCGTCCATGCCACTGGCGAAGAAGTCACCGACCTTCCGCAGCTCACTGCCCCGGGGGGCCGGCTTGGCGGCGGCGCCCTCCAGGATCTCCTTCAGGGTCTGGTGGGTCTGGGCATCCACATCCTGGTCCACGCCGTAGCGCTCGTACTCGGCGGGGATGGCGGTGCGCTTGAGCCAGGTCCCCAGGGCGTGCTGGAAGAAGTCCTGGGTGGGCTTCACGGAGGGGTCCATGTAGGCCGG
>SESD01001377.1_pt1 | contig 13493 bp, 10 predicted proteins | sample 3171411 | NCBI WGS metagenome assembly SESD01 (sample SAMN06051880, study PRJNA518727) | freshwater metagenome | biome: subpolar coniferous forest; feature: holomictic lake; material: water; isolation source: holomictic Lake 442, 16.5 m depth | place: Canada: near Kenora, Ontario | collected...
CTAAATTCAGCAGGCAATGGATTTGGTTTCGTAATTGGATGTAATTTTTCTTTAGCAAGCCCTAAGCCGATTGTCGACTGTGGGTTAGCTTCGAGCAAACTTTTATCCCAAGTAAAAATGCCATCAAACTGCTGTAAATAAGCAGTATCTGCATTGGCTAGTACAGTTAAATCAGTCTCAAAACGGATTAAATAATTTTTACCTTGCCCCTGCGTAATTAGAGGCACGGACTCAATATAGAGGTTGAAGTCTGACTCTTTTCCCTCGCTTTGATTTATATCTAGAGTATGCAATTCAATACCACGGGCTAATGCTTGCGCCTTTAATGCGCGGAAAGGCTCAAGGCAATCGTCTCGATTGCGCGGGCTTTGTGGGTTAAATAGATCGTCCTGACCTAGCTCCCACCCGACAATACTTCCAATTAGCATGAAGAGTCGCTCTATTTAAATTAATCTAAAATTACATTGCTAATAAAGCATAAAACCGCGGTAGTACCTTACTTAGTGCTTTAATTATAGAGATATGACCATAACTATCCATCTTGTTGGCGGCCTTGGCAACCAAATGTTTCAATATGCCTTTGGTTCAGCGCTAGCCCAACATTATCAAACCAATTTACTACTTGACGATTCTTGGTATGCGCGCCTGCCCGCTGGCGATACTTCCAGGCAGATGGATTTAATGTGCTTGAAAATTCGTAATACGCAATTCATTCCCCCACAAAAGGAAGCTTTTAGTTTCATAAAATCAACCCGACTTAAAAAGTTATTACAATCCTTTTTACCCAGTGGTCCAATTATTCACCGTGAAAAAAAAGGGTTTGTTTTCGATCCTAACGTTTTTACGCTGAACTCTGTTAACACTAAAAATCACTTTTTTATGGGTTATTGGCAAGCCTTTAACTACATTGCTGCTATTCGCAGCCAACTACAGTCTGAATTTCAGCCTCGCGCTGATCTTAATCAACACTATCAATACTATCGTTCATTAATGCAATCTAGCCCCGCGGCCATGGTCCATGTTCGGCGTGGCGATTACGTCCATTTACCCGCCGCAGCACAATTTCATGGCGCCTTGTCTTTAAATTACTACCTAGCAGGCATGCGCTTAATTCTTGAGCGCGAACCAAATACGCAGTTCTTCCTATTTTCTGATGATCTAGCCTGGTGTAAAGAACATTTTCCTCGCGATTATAAAATTACCTTTATCGAGCGTAGTGATGCGGCGGATTCAGATGCACAAGAAATAGACCTAATGACTTATTGCCAGCACTTTATTATTGCGAATAGTTCTTTTAGCTGGTGGGGCGCATGGTTAAGAAAAAATATCGATGGCTTGGTGATCGCACCCAATCGCTGGATTTCAGACGCAACGCTAGACCTCAGTGATTTATTACCTGCCAATTGGAAAAGACTGCCTGCATAAATTAGTTGCGGCTAACTGCAGGTAGTTAGTTTATATTTCTTGCCGGCCAATCCAACTAGCTGAAATTGCCACTAGTAAACGCTCTAAGCGTGTTAACGGCGTAAGCAAGCCATTTTGACGAAATTGGAAGCGGGCATAAAGTTCATAGTTTGCCCCGATAGATATATTACGGATACGTTGATTTAAGAGGCGCATAAAGCGAATACCAAAAACCAAGCGCTCTTTAACGGGCAAGGCCCGTGGTAAAAAAGTAATCGGTATACCGAGTGACTCAAGATAATGTGATTGCGATTGCTTAAACACATTTTTTGCCGCGTCCATGTGATTAATACTAGTTTGCGTTGGATGTAAACGATAAATAATGAGTTTTTTATTTAAATTTGCAAAGCGATATCCCGCTAACGCAATTTCTGTCCATAAAGAATAGTCTTCTGCATGTAATGCAGTTTTTTTATACGGTAAACGCTGAAAGATCTCGAGCTTCCCCATGACTGCTGGATTACAAATAGGGCTGCAAACGGTTAATAGCGCTTGAATATCGGCATTGCTATGGCGCTGTTTAGATGGCTTAATGGCGCCATTACCTTGATTAAGCGTCCAATGATCAGCGCCACATAAATCAGCAATACCTTGTTCTAAAAAATTGACTTGTAGCTCAAGGCGATTCGGAAAAGCGCGGTCGTCGGCATCCAATAAAGCCAAGTACTTCCCCCGTGCTAATTGAGCAATCTGATTACGGGTGGCAATTAATCCGCGATTTTGATCAGAAAAAATTTTGACGATGCGCGTATCGTGATACCGATTAATAATTTCTCGAGTTTGATCAGTAGAGCCATCATCAATAATAATCAGCTCAAAATTGGTGTACGTTTGCGAAAGAATACTTTCAATTGCTTCGCCAATATAGCGCTCTGCATTAAACGCTGGCATTGAAACGCTTACCAGTGGGCCTAGAACCCTTGGCTTATCCTCTGCAGCCAGAAGAAATGAATTGTTTAGCTCAATTGCATCCATACAAATTGATCTTAAAAATAGCTTTTAATGTAGCGCATAAATCGCTTCATCGATTTCAGCGTTCTTGAGGCGAATGATTTATTACTAAGCCCATAATCAAGCTCAGATTCCCAGTTAGATTGATAAATTACCCCTAAAAAATTTTGCTTTAATTTTGCCTCTGTTTCGCCCAAACGTTGCGCTGTATAGTATTGCCAGTCGTAGTGGTAAATACGAAATAAGGGTTCAATCATACGTATAGGAATTACCTGAAAATTCAGTAAGGCCTCGCCATAGAATAGGGTTTCAGGGTATTCGGGCGTAACGGCATCCCATAACGTAATACCTTTGGGTGTCAAATACTGTTCATCGAGGGACTGCCATACTTTGGCCGACCAGATGAATGGCGCAGGTGCACAATAATATTGGGGGCCTTGCCGGCCAAATAATTGTTGCACTCGGATCGCCTCTTCGCGTAAATCCTGTTCTACTTTGGCATAGCCACGGTTAGTAGCCAATTGAAATAATTCTTTATTTTGATGCAAAACCGTATAGGGATAGCCATCGCTAGCTAAAAAATCGGTCTTGCCAAAGTCACGAATAAAAATACTATCCGAATCAATACAAAGATAGTTGTCGGCTAAACCTAAACGCCAAAACTCAGCTTTAATGATTGCTTGGCTTAAGCCTCCGGGCATGCCTAGCTGCACATCTTTAGGGGCGCGCGGATTTGCCGCAATAATTGCTTCATCGGCAATCCAGATATAACTGAAGTTTTGGCCATCTTTGCCAAGCACTTCCAAAAGTAACTCACGATCGGCCGTAGGAGTAGATATATAAAACGGTAACTTATCGCGATTGTGTTTTTGTAAGGAGATTAATAAGCGCTTGACTCGCAGAAAATCGCGTCGGTATGATTTACAGTAAAGCACTATGCTTTGGGTCATTCTGCCTATACCTTATTCATTTTTATAGCCCTGAGGATTTTGCGATTGCCAGCGCCAGCTATCAATGCACATTTGCTCAATACCACGAGAGGCTTTCCAGCCAAGGTGTTGTGCGGCTAAATGGGGGTCCGCATAGCAACTTGCAATATCGCCAGCACGTCTAGCTACTACTTGATAAGGAATAGAGCGCCCTACTGCTTGCTCGTATGCGCGCAATACATCCATCACGCTGTAACCCAAGCCAGTGCCTAAATTGACGGTAAGGGAAGGCTTGTCAGATAATAAATAATCAATTGCCCGCACATGACCTTGAGCTAAATCAACTACATGGATGTAATCGCGTACACCAGTTCCATCAGGCGTGGGCCAATCGTTGCCATACACATTGAGTACAGGTAATTTACCAATGGCGACTTGCGCTACGATGGGGGATAAATTATTGGGTATACCCAGCGGATCTTCACCGATTAAACCGGACTCATGCGCCCCAATGGGGTTGAAATAACGCAAGTAAGCAATATGCCAGCTTGGGTCAGCAATTTCTAAATCACGCAGAATTTGCTCACTCATGAGCTTGGTTTGACCATAGGGATTTGTGGGTCGTAATTCTGCCGCTTCATCAATGGGGACGATATCGGGATCGCCATAGACTGTTGCTGAAGAACTAAATACAAAACGCTTACATTGGTGCTCTTGCATTACCTGTAAAACTGTTAGTAAGCCCAGCAAATTATTTTGGTAATAAGCCAAGGGTTTAGCGACTGATTCGCCGACCGCTTTTAGCGCTGCAAAATGAATGACCCCTTTAATAGGATATTGATTAAACAACGCTGCCATAAAAATGGGGTCACAAACATCCCCTTCCACAAAATTGGGAACTTGTTTAGCGAGACCCTCAAGCCGCCGCAGTACTTGTGGGCTCGAATTGACAAAATTATCGATGCCGATTACCTGGTGCCCTGCTAGCAGCAGTTCAAGCCACGTATGCGAGCCGATATAACCCGTTGCGCCTGTTAAAAGAATCATGTCTTACCAATACCTTTATTAAGCAATTCAGTAATTTGCTTATTATCCCCGATTACCCTTTATCATTTGTTTTTATGAGGTCGTCCACTGCCAACAGCTCAAGCCCTATTTTGGACTTTACCCTGATCGCCCTAAGCAGTATTTTATTGTTGATTTGGCCCATCAGTAATACGATTGCCCTCCGCAATGGACTGCTGATTGCTGGCACTTTATTGGCACTAATTGTCTTCAAGCGTTTTTCTTGCACTAAAAACCTACTCCGCTTTTTACCCATCAGTCTTGGTATTGGTATGTTTATGTGGGTTTTATTGCATTTCCTGCTGTTCAGTCAAGATCCTATTTTGCAACTGCATGAGCTCGGCAGTACATGGAAGCGTAGCTTTTTGGCTTTTCTCATCGGTGGAGCTACTGGCTTAGTTTTACGCCAGCGCCCGCAGCAAACGAACTTTTTATGGCTTGGTATTTATGCTAGTTTCTTATTCTTACTAGTGGATTATTTAATTGCCTACACGCAAACGGGACAAGTATTTATGCCCCGCTATTATTTTGTCAGCCCTTTTGGTAACAAGATTAATACCGTGATTATGGGCATTCTATTTATTAGTGCAGTTTGCGGCGCGGCAGCTTTTCAGTACCAACAAATAAGTTTAAGCAAAATGAAAATCAACTGGGGCTTATCTGCATTTTGGCTTTCTGGTGTACTGCTTATTTTATTTTCTTACACCACGATTATTGACACGCGTAACGGTATCGGCATCGCTACTATTCTGTTGACTGCCTGGATTTTGATTATTTTGCTCGCTAAATTGCGCGGTATAAAAAATAGATTAGGTAACAATTTAAATACACGTTATTGGAAATCATTAATGGTATTAGTCGTGCCATTATTGGTTTTACTCTATTTTATTCAAGGTCACTTACAAATTAATCGGGGTTGGAATCATTTTTTTGAAGATTTACACATTGCTACACAAATTGATCGTTACCCCCAATGGCAAAATACACCGCAACTTGGCTACCCTAAAACGGCTAGCGGCGAAATGGTCTATCCCAATAATTACGAACGCGCCGCCTGGGCAACGGCGGGCATTGATTCGATTACCCGCAACCCCTTAGGTTTTGGCTTGCTTGAGCACTCATTAGAACGAGTCATTAAACAAGCTTATCCGCAGGCGACGATTAAATCGGCCCACAGCGCATGGATTGATTATGGGCTTGCTTTTGGTATTCCTGGTTTGATCTTGACGCTGGGCGCTTTACTGAGCATCATCGGCATCGCCTTAAGGCAAACACGTACATCTACTTCACCTGCCCCTCTAATTGCTATTTGGGTTGCATCTGGTTTATTGCTTACCTTTACCGTTGCTGAGGTTAGTAGTAAACATTCAATTGAAATATTATTTTTCTGTATAGCGCTCTTAAGTGCAATGATTTTGCCAGCAACCGATTCAGCTTAATTGAGCTCGCTCACAGCGTGCAATATTGTTTGTACGGCTTGGTCAACACCGAGCGGCTTTGCGCTAATTACGGGCATTTGCTGTTGCTGCCAAGCGGCGTAAATTTGCTCAAGCGCAGCAATAATCGCCCTTGGATTACTTTGCTCAGCAATATAAGCATGATATTCACCTAAGAGCTGATCAAAGGCTGGGTTGCGGTGGGTTAAAGCCAAAATCGGTCGTTGCGCCCAAAAATATTCATAGGCTTTCGAAGGAATATATTCAGCACACCACTCGCTATTACCATGGAGCAAAAGTAATATATCCGCTTCTCGCATTAGTTTATTTACTTGTTCGCGACCCGATTGTTGATTAGCGGAATTAAACTCTAAGCGCCCATGTGTGATCACAACATCACTCAACTGATGCTCTTGGATGGCGCGCGCTGACAGCGCATCTAAGTCTGAGCCATAAATATCGATACGTAAATGCTTCCTTGCTTCTGGATGCTGAGAAAAAAACGCTGGCAAGACATTGAGTAGCCCCTGCAATGAGCGTGTATGCGATAAAGAACCAAAATGAGCCAAATGTAAATTGTTGCTGGCCCTCCAAGTTGGTGGCATAGTCTCAGCCCGTGGTGGATTTGCACCTGGCAAGACAACTAAGCCTTTTAACTTGCCGCGCGAATCGGGAACTAATAAATTGGGGTTACGCTTTTGCGCATAACTTAAAGCACCTGGTGTAAACCACCAAACCCGATCTGCATGTAAACAAATTTGCTTTTCAAGCTGAAAGCGAAAATGGGCTTCACGCTCACTTGGAGCATTGAGTCCATCATCGTGCTCATTACTGCGCATGACTAATGGGTCATGAATTTCTGCCAGCCACTTGAGCTGCGTGTTTTTGCCTGCATAGCGCTTAATCCACATTGCTGCTAAATGGGCTGACCAAGCTCCCCCAGTGGAATACACTACATCAATTTTACCGGCACGCGCTAAGCGAATGCCATGCCAGGCTGCCGGTAATGCCCATGACCATTGGCTTGAATAGCCAGCAATGAGTCGCTCGAGAGTAATAAAAGGCGCCAGCAATACCGATAAGGAAACTGTCAAGACTTTATAAATAAAGCCTCGTCCACACCGAATAGCAAGCCAATGACGAAAATCAAAACGTAAACCTGCAGGTCCCCAAGGGAAAAATTGCCGATGGGTGAAGCGTTGATCAGCTGAACCGGTAACCGCACTAAAGACTGTTAGCTCTAGGCCAGCAGCCAATAAATAAGGCACCTTATCGGTAATTGTTTGGCTGGCGGCACGACCGTCCATATTAAAACCATGCGCCAAAATTAACCAACGTTTGGGTAAGTGCTCTAGTTCCGTGACGTCCATGGTGGAGCTCATGGTCGAATTCATTGGCGCCTTAACTTTAATATGCGTTCTTATTTACAAAGCCGCGAAAGATTGTTAAGAAAATAATCTTGAAGTCGAGCCAGAGCGACCAATTTTCAATGTAATATAAATCGTGTTCTATGCGGGCATGTAAATCCGTATCGCCACGCCAGCCATGAATTTGGGCCCAGCCCGTGATGCCCGCTTTCACCAAATGCTTCTTCATGTAGTCTGGAATTTCTTGTTTAAATTGCTCAACAAAAATCGGGCGTTCAGGGCGTGGTCCCACAATTGACATTTGCCCTTGTAAGACATTAAAAAACTGTGGTAGTTCATCCAAGCTAGTAGCGCGCATCCATTTTGAAAATCCCGTAACCGATTTATTGGCTGATCCACCCCACTGTACTTGCTCTTCTTCCAGATTCGTTGGCATGCTACGAAACTTCAGAATCTCAAAAACTTCGCCATTCCAGCCAATGCGTTCTTGGCGATAAAAAATCGGGCCTGGTGAGCTGACCTTGACACAGATAGCCAAAATTAAAATTAGGGGGCTAATCAATATCAAAATCAGGGTTGCCAAGACGTAATCTTCTACTGTCTTGATAAACAAATTCACTCCAGCCATCGGCGTGCCATATAAATCAATCATCTGCATCCCCAACACTTCACTAACGCCATGATTAATTAAGCGAAATGAAAACCAATCGGGCACAAAGCGAATGGTTGCGGTACTTAATTTGAGATGCTCCATGACCATGCGCATTTGACTACCATCGCCCATCGGTAAAGCGAGCCATATTTCATTCAGCGGTTGTAAAGCTAAGGCAGTTAACTGCTGCGGATTCAATTCGGTTAAATGGGTTTGAATACGATAGCCGGACCATCTTGAAGATTCAATACGAGTGACTAATTCTTCGGCAGTTGAGCCAGATCCAATAATGGCAATGTGGCGCAGATTCACGCCTTTGGCTCGATACTGACGCAACAAAATATAACTCACTAAACGACTACTACACAGCACTAACAAACTACCAATAGCCCAAGACAATAACCACAAACGCGAATACATTTCCGTTGACTTGCTAAAGACGAGCCAGATCAAAATTAAAATCCAGGTTTTTAAAACGCCAGCGGCAACTTGGCCAAACAAGGCCCATAAATTTCCGCCTCGCCACGAGCGATAGGCGCCATTAGTCAAAACTAAATAGGCCAAACTGGCCAGTACCATTAAAGCGGTGTAACGCTGTAAATCTAAACCCGGATCTTTAAAATATTGCAAAACAAAAAATGTCACTAAACCCACGACATTAATCATCACGAAATCAAAGAGGCGGATTAAATAGGAATTAATTAAAAAAGAGGCTGCCATGGTGATATTTTGCAGTACTTGCGCTAGGCCTATGCAATTTGTAGGCCAAAATTGCTTTTTAATGCCTTAATTACCGCATCTGGGCTAATTTGATCCATGAGATACGCCGGCTCTTTGGGGTATTCAGACCCTAAATGGAGATATGCCCCGCCTTCGCTGAGGCCAGGGCCCAAGATGACAGGAATTGCAGTGCCGCTCGTAAGTGGCCCCCAGCGCGCTGGATTAGTAGGGCCATGTAGGGCAACTAAAGGCCTACCTAAAATAGCCGCTAAATGCATCGTGCCGGTATTGACTGCTACGACTGCTTCAGCCTGATTTATTAACCGTGCAGTTTCAAGCCAATTTGCCGACCCTGCGACAGAAATAACTCGTGCGCTGCCTGGGGAAGCCACTTCATTATTAGGCGCACTTGATGAGAGGTTTGCGCTCTCTAGACTGGCATTTAATTTTTGTACTAAGTCTACGGCACGTTTTTGATCGTCGGGGCCACCCGTAATAACAATCGCATAGCCCGCACTCACCAGGCGCTTACCGAGCGCGAGCCATGAGTTAAGAGGCCATTCGCGCATGGCAAACTGCGTACCGCTCGCCCATGGATGCAGCACTATAAATGGCTTACTAACCAGCGCTTGATTGCCTTGTACCATACCCGTCAAGTCAAGTTCTGGCAGCGCGCCGGTAGAAATATTTAAAGGGCTGAGCAAGGCCCGAAAGTTATCTATTTCATGAACTGCGCGGCTATGGGGAACTAATACATCATAGGCAAAGTGCCGATATTGGCCAGGGGTATTAAAACCAATCGTTACTTTTGCGCCACTAAGAGCGCAAAGGATGGCGCCAATTTTGGACCACTGCGAAGTATCGATTAAAACGTCTACTGGAAATTGGGCAATCGATTCACGCATGGTTCGTAAAGCATGCCACGGAGAAGTAATGGGAATAAGTACGAGGCGATCAAAATTGCTGATTAACTTAAAAATCTCCGCATTGGCTGGAGTTGAAAAAATAGTGACACTAATTCGCTCTCCAGTTTTCGCTTGAATTTGATTGCGATATTGCTTGAGATCAGCCAAGATCGCTGCGGCCAATAGGGCGTCGCCAACCGCAGCAAATACGCAAACCCCAATCCGCTTGAGATTGACCTCATCAGTCAGCCTAGTCGACGGGTCAGTTGATAGGGGGGTATGAACTTGAGCGCCCAAGCGGCTCTTTTTAGGGCGAAAAAGGGCAATTAGATACAGCAACGGTATTCCTAACCACCGGTCTAGGCGACGCAATAAAGCCTTTCCTCGCTCTGCTGGAATCTGCTCAACTTTGCTTCCGCCCTGACCCGCTGTGCTCACACCCGCTATCCTTGCTCTCTTGCGCCTTGAAGCCCCATTGTATTTGTTACGGACAGGCTCAAGGCCTGTTTTAAAACAATTTACAATAGTGCCTTAAGCTCCGTAATAGCGGAATAATCAAAATAAACCAAAACTTTGCTGAAACTGACCCTTATTTTTAAGAAAACCCCATGTCAAAATCAAAAGTAGCCCTAATTACTGGAATTACTGGCCAAGACGGCGCTTATTTAGCCGAATTCTTACTGCGTAAGGGCTATGAAGTCCATGGCATTAAGCGCCGTGCCTCGCTCTTTAATACCGACCGTATCGATCACCTCTATCACGACCCCCATATTGAGGGCTCTAAATTAACCCTGCACCATGGTGACCTCACCGATTCATCGTGCCTCATCCGTATTATTCAACAAACCCAGCCTGATGAGCTCTATAACTTAGCGGCGCAGTCGCATGTCGCCGTCTCTTTTGAAGAGCCAGAGTACACCGCTAATTCGGATGCTTTGGGCGCCCTGCGTTTATTAGAAGCGATTCGGATTTTGAAGCTAGAGAAAAAAACCCGTTTTTATCAAGCCTCTACTTCTGAACTTTATGGCTTAGTGCAAGAAATTCCCCAAAAAGAAACAACACCTTTTTATCCCCGTAGCCCCTATGCCGTAGCTAAGCTCTACGCCTACTGGATTACCGTGAACTACCGTGAGGCTTATGGCATGTATGCCTGTAACGGCATTCTCTTTAACCATGAGAGTCCGATTCGTGGCGAAACGTTTGTCACGCGCAAAATTACCCGCGCCTTAGCGCGTATTAAATTAGGCGTACAAGAATGTCTATACCTTGGCAATCTTGATGCTAAACGCGACTGGGGTCATGCCCGTGATTATGTTGAAATGCAATGGTTAATGTTGCAACAAGAAGTTGCTGAAGATTATGTGATTGCGACCGGCGTGCAATTTAGTGTCCGTGAGTTCATCAATTTGGCTGCCGCTGAGTTAGGTCTGAAAATAACCTGGCAAGGCACTGGCGTCAATGAAAAAGGCTTTGACAGTAAGGGCAAATGTATTGTGGCCGTAGACCCCCGTTATTTCCGTCCTACCGAAGTCGAAACCCTTTTGGGTGATGCTAGCAAGGCCAAAGAAAAGCTGGGTTGGGTGCCACGTACCTCGTTTGAAGATTTAGTCAAAGAGATGGTGCGCGAAGACCTTCGTGGCGCCGAACGCGACGAGCTCGTGAAAAAACATGGCTATACCACCCTGGAGCGAAATGAATAAAGCAGCAAAGATTTATGTAGCGGGCAATCGTGGCATGGTGGGAAGCGCGATTGTGCGCTTTCTTCGCTCTGAGGGCTTTGAGAATATCCTCACGCGCACGCATGCTGAGCTCGATTTACTCAATCAAGCGGCAGTGCATGATTTTCTGCAAACTGAAAAGCCGGATTACCTATTTATTGCAGCAGCTAAAGTAGGCGGCATTCAATCGAACAATACGTATCGCGCCGATTTCATTTATCAAAACTTGATGATTGAATGCAATTTAATTCATGGGGCATACGCTGCGGGCATTAATCATTTAATGTCCTTAGGATCAAGTTGTATTTATCCGCGCGATTGTCCGCAACCGATTAAGGAAGAATATTTACTGTCGGGGCCGCTAGAGCAAACTAACGAGCCTTATGCGATTGCTAAAATTGCCGGTATTAAGTTGTGTGAAAATTACAATCGCCAATACGGTACGCATTATGTGAGTTTAATGCCGACCAATCTGTATGGACCTGGCGATACCTATGATTTAAATAATTCCCATGTCTTGCCCGCCTTAATTCGCAAAGCCCATGAAGCCAAATTACGTAATGAAAAAGCCTTAGTTGTTTGGGGCTCGGGTCGACCCCGCCGTGAGTTTATGCATGTCGATGATTTAGCAAGAGCCTGCGTGATGTTAATGGAGCAGGGTTATAACGGCCCCTTCCTCAATATTGGTACTGGGCAAGACTTAACCATTCGCGAATTAGCCGAAGAAGTTATTAACGTCATTGGTTTTCAAGGTGATTTACAGCTTGATAGTAGTAAGCCTGATGGCACGCCACAAAAACTTCTCGACGTCAGCAAAGCCCACGCCTTGGGATGGAAAGCGCAAATTGAATTGCGCCCGGGAATTGCGAATGCCTATAGCTGGTTTTTAGAACATATTGCCCCTGGACTGAAGTGAGTAAAATTCAGTCATGAAGCTTGAATTTTCAACGGTAATTCTTTGTGGCGGCGCGGGCTCGCGTTTATGGCCAGTCTCTCGTGAAAACCGCCCCAAAGTATTTATGCCAGTGGCTAGTCAAAAATCACTCCTCAGTGAAACGGCGCAACGCATTGCCTCAGCCAATCCTTGGCTTTGTGTGCTCACCTCTGAAAGTCTCGGCTTTCAAGTATTAGCTGATCTAAAAGAAGCTGGGCAAGCCGCTGAACTTACCTTGATCGAGCCCCTCAGACGCAATACTGCTCCCGCGGTTTTATTTGCCGCCCTCGCAGCCAAAGCCGCTGGTCGCGGTGCAATTCCCATGTTAATTTTGCCGGCTGACCATGTCATTCACGATAAGGTGGGTTTTGAAATGGCAGTGAGCAAGGCGGTTGATTTTGCTAATGCGGGTCATTTAGTTACTTTTGGCATTCCACCGACCCATGCAGAAACGGGATATGGCTACCTTAAACTGGGCTCGCCTGCCCGCACCCCAAGTAATGCAGAAGCTCGTGTTGTCGACCAATTTGTTGAAAAACCGGCAGCCTCACTGGCTGAACAATATGTTGCAGCTGGGAACTTTCACTGGAACTCGGGCATGTTTTGCTTTACGCCCGAGACTTTCCTAAGTGTGGCCGAACAAATAGCGCCAGCGCTCAGCAAACAAGTACTAGCCTGCTGGCAAGCCACTACTAAAAATGCTACTGACAGTAGTGCCAATTCTATTACTGAAAAAACCCTCCTTCTCGATGAAAAAACCATGGCGGCAATTGAGGATATCTCTCTCGATTACGCCATCATGGAAAAAGCACCAAACGTTGTTTCAGTGAACGCGAGTTTTGATTGGGATGATGTTGGTTCTTGGGATGCCCTCGCTAAACATTTTCCCGAAGATGAGCAAGGCAATGCAAGCGAAGGCAAAGCGATTTTTATTGACTCCAACAATACTTTTGTATTTGGACGTGAGCGGCTGATTGCGGCTGTAGGCTTAGATAATCTGATTATTGTGGACACTCCTGATGCCCTTTTGGTGACGGCGAAAGGCCATTCGCAATCAGTGAAAAAAGTCGTTGAAACACTCAATCAAGCCAAAGATGAGCGTGGCACTTATCACAGCACGGTGCATCGTCCGTGGGGAACCTACACGATCATTGAAGAGGGCCCAGATTACAAAATTAAGCGGATCGTGGTTCACCCTGGGGCGCGCTTATCGCTGCAAATGCACCATCATCGTAACGAGCATTGGGTAGTAATCTCAGGAAACGCAGAAGTCGTGAATGGGGATAAAACCTTGCTCCTCAAAACCAATCAATCGACTTATATTCCCAAAGAAACACAGCACCGCTTAAGCA
>SESD01001380.1_pt1 | contig 13478 bp, 14 predicted proteins | sample 3171411 | NCBI WGS metagenome assembly SESD01 (sample SAMN06051880, study PRJNA518727) | freshwater metagenome | biome: subpolar coniferous forest; feature: holomictic lake; material: water; isolation source: holomictic Lake 442, 16.5 m depth | place: Canada: near Kenora, Ontario | collected...
ACCGGTTTACGAACCGGCTATTGGTGAAACCAAGATATGGAGTAACACTCAGGTTATTGCTCTCTACGAACTCGATGCTGATCCGGAGTTAATTAAAGCTCAAGTTTTACGTCAGTTTAAGGAAGATGAGTTACATACTTGGCTATACGAAGCCGTTGATGATCAAGAATGGGAACGTGCTTGGATGGAATACTACAAGCCCATGAAATTTGCCGATAAACTTTGGGTATGCCCAACAGATCAGGAACAAAACGAACCCGGTACAGTTTGCTTAACACTCGATCCCGGTCTTGCTTTTGGCACAGGCACGCACCCAACGACAGCGTTATGCCTGGAATGGTTAGCAAGCCATGACCTAACCGACAAAATAGTCATTGATTATGGCTGTGGCTCGGGCATATTAGCGGTTGCCGCGATATTGCTGGGCGCTAAAGTCGCACACGGTGTCGATATTGATCCGCAAGCCATAACCGCCACCCAAAGCAATGCTTTAAAAAATAATGTGCAAGATAAAATAAACTGCTATTTACCTGAACAATTTACCGCCATTCAGGCAGATATTGTTTTGGCTAATATTCTGGCAAACCCCTTAATAGACATGTCCGAGCAGATCTGTGCTTTAGTTGTTACCGGTGGTCAGTTGGTATTATCAGGTATTCTATACGAACAAGCTGAAGCGGTTATAATCGCTTATCAGCACCATATAATTTTTAATCCTTTAGTTCAGCAAGAAGACTGGATCAGACTTGATGGCATTAAGCGCTAGCTCTTTGCTTCCATCAACCTTAATTAAAAAAATATCTATTAAACATGTCACTACCTGAAATATACTTAAAAAAGAACGAAGACAAACGCCTACGCAAAGGCCATTTATGGGTTTTTAGCAATGAAGTTGATACAAAAAAAACAGCGTTAGAACAATTCACAGCGGGAGACCTTGTTCAGGTTAAAAGTGATGATGGAAAAATCATGGGGACGGCTTATATTAATCCGCAAACCCTGATTTGTGCACGGCTGTTATCAAGAAAGCCTAATCTAAAATGCGGCGTTAATTTTTTTAAAGAACGCCTGACTAACGCGCTTTCTTTGCGTGAAAAATTGTTTGACAAACCTTATTATCGCTTGGTTTTTGGTGAAAGTGACGGCTTACCCGGCTTGGTTATTGATCGCTTTGGCGCCGTATTATCAGTGCAGATAACGACTGCCGGCATTGAGCAACGTAAAGAAGCATTAATTTCCGCACTGGTTGAGTTATTAAGCCCAGTGGCCATCGTTCTTAAAAATGATAACAGTCAGCGGCAACTAGAGGGCTTAAGCCTTGAATCTGAAGTGGTTTATGGCGAACTCCCTGACACAGTCATCATTGAAGAAAATAACGCTAAATTTAAAATAGATATTCTGGAAGGTCAAAAAACTGGCTGGTTTTATGATCACAGAAGCAGCAGAGCACTGTTGGCGTCTATTTCAAAAAACCAGCGGGTGCTGGATTTATTTTCCTACACCGGCGCCTGGGGTATTCCTGCCGCTATTGCCGGTGCCTCTGAGGTAACCTGTGTTGATGCTTCTGAAGGGGCATTGGCTCTAGCGCAGGAAAACGCTCAACTCAATCAGGTTGACGAAAAAATGCATTTTGTGCGTAGTGATGTCTTTGAATTTTTAAAGCAAGCCCGCCTGAATAACGAACTTTATGATATTATTGTTCTCGATCCACCTGCGTTAATTAAACGAAAAAAAGATTTCAAACAAGGTTACGAGGCTTATCGCAGATTAAATCATCTTGCCCTTCAGGTATTATCCAAGAACGGCATTCTAATTTCTGCTTCCTGCTCATTTCACCTCAGTCGTGAAAATCTGCATGAAATTTTACGGGGATCTGGGCGACATATCGATCGTCATTTAGTATTTTTTGCTAGCGGCGGACAAGGACCTGACCATCCAATTGATCCGGCATCGCCTGAAACAGATTATTTAAAAACTTTCTTTTGCTCCGTCTCATCCAGCTTATAAAATCGTTGAGACAGGTTAATGCCCATTATAGAATATGAAAACTCTTGTACTCTTTGCGGACAAAAAGCAGTTTTGAAAAGCTTTACCCTTAACACAACTGATGGCCTGCTAAAATTTTGTTGCGCAGGATGCCTGAGTATTTACCAGCTCCTTAATGAATACCAGGAAATACCATTAAGTGAACAACCATCTAAAAATAAATAAGGATACCTAAAAAAATGAAAGCCTGCGATTCATGTTCCGGCCGTGCTGAAATCGGCAAAAATCACAAACAAATTCCTGTCCTGCAAAGAGCGGTAGGTCTGCTTCTTGTTTATTTGCCAATACTAACATTACCCTTTGTATTTCTTAGCGCCTACCTTACTTACTATCATTTAAAAATGATAGGCGGTGAAAACATTAAAACCCTGTCTGATTTTCTTCCAGAAAGAAGCTCGCACCGTTATGATCTAAAAAATCAAATCACGATGGATGGTTCATTTAAATTCAGCTTGGCCCAATCAAAGCTTTATTGGATATTAAACTGCACATGGTATTGCCCGGTCAGTGTTGCTCTTTTTGAATGGCATGCTTATTTAGTGAAAATTGTTGAAAACTGGTGGTGTCCTTTCACTCATGAAAAAAAAGAAAGTTACAGTAATGCCAAAATTGATAAGTCCTTCTGGCATATTTACCCTGAAGACATTGCAAAACTGGATCCTGAAGATAGGGACAATCCAATCTGGAATGACTCTTCTGATAAATGAGTTAGGTTCAAGGGGAAAGGTAAATACCAGCACCTCAACGATCCCCCTTCAACCTTGCACCTTTAACCTGCCTTATGCACATCGGCCCTTATCACCTTAAAAACAAACTGATACTGGCGCCCATGGCCGGTATTAGTGACCGGCCTTTTAGAGAGCTTTGTAAACAATACGGCGCAGGTTTGGCGGTATCCGAAATGGTAGCGTCAAATCCAGCCTTACGACACCATAAACGAACTCTTTTAAAAGCCGATCATATCGGTGAAACCGGCATCCGCTCTGTACAAATTTTAGGCACAGACCCGGAACAGATGGCCGATGCAGCAAGATTTAATGCACAACGTGGCGCCCAAATTATCGACATAAACATGGGTTGTCCGGCAAAAAAAGTCTGTTCAGTAGCGGCAGGATCAGCTTTATTAAGAGACGAAGTCCAAGTCAAAAAAATATTGGATGCGGTTGTTAATGCGGTTGATATTCCAGTGACCCTAAAAATTCGTACCGGTTGGGATTTATACAGCCGCAATGCAGTTGAGATTGCCAAAATAGCAGAAAATTCCGGAATAGCCGCTTTAACCCTTCATGGAAGAACCCGAGCCTGTAAATTTAATGGGCAAGCAGAATATGAAACCATTAAATCAGTAAAGGAATCAGTTAGTATTCCCATTATTGCCAACGGAGATATTGATTCTGCTGAAAAAGCTCACCATGTGCTTACGACGACAGGCGCAGATGCCATTATGATCGGTCGAGCTGCTCAGGGAAACCCATGGTTGTTTAATGGAATTAACTATTTTCTTAAGACCGGCGAATCCTTAGAGAAACCAACAGCTTCCGCCATTCAAAACACACTTTTAAACCACCTGGAACAACTATATAGCTTCTATGGAAATGTCAGCGGTGTTAGAATAGCAAGGAAACATATCGGCTGGTATTTTAAACATCTGGGTAAGATTACCGAAGAGACCAAATACAATATCAACCAAGCCCAATGTCCAACCCGGCAACAAGTGCTGATCAATTCAGCATTTAATCTTTTATCAACTGATAGTGCTGCATAATATGAACACATCTCAAATAAGTGCCGAAATCATTAACTTAGATAGCAAAAGAATGGCAATCTTGCCACTTTCTGTGTATGTCAAACAGGCAGTAGAGCACTATCTTTCTCAACTAAGTGGTCATGACGCTGTGGATTTACACGCGATGGTCATCTCTGAAGTTGAAAAACCTTTATTGGAAGCTGCAATGGAACATGCCGGCTACAACCAAACTAAAGCAGCCAAAGCCTTAGGCTTAAGTCGAAGCACTTTGCGCAAAAAGCTCGATCAATACGGTATCTCATAAAATTCTGTTTAGTTAGTCTCAACGAAGCCAAACTAATCTATAAACCATTCTAAAACTCAAAGGTCTGCATGAATAAAAAAATAACTCGCGCTCTAATCAGCGTTTCTGATAAATCAGGTATCGTTGAGTTTTGTCAGGAATTGAGTCAGTTGGGTATTGAAATTCTTTCTACGGGCGGCACTGCTAAAACACTGGCAGAACATAAAATACCGGTGACTGAAGTATCTGATTACACGGGTTTTCCAGAAATGATGGATGGCCGGGTTAAAACCTTGCACCCCAAAGTTCATGGTGGCATTTTAGGGCGTCGCGGCATTGATGATGAAATCATGGCTAAGAACAAAATCAGTCCAATCGATATGGTCGTTGTTAATCTCTATCCCTTTGAACAAACGGTAGCTAATCCAAACTGCGATTTGGAAACTGCTATTGAAAATATTGATATTGGTGGCCCTACCATGATTCGCGCCGCAGCAAAAAATCATGCAGATGTCGCTATTATTGTGCACCCTACTGACTACGCTGAAACCATTGCCGAACTCAAAAAATCTAATAACTGTCTGTCAGATACAACGCGTTTTAATTTGGCGCTAAAAAGCTTTGAACACACCGCTCGTTATGACACGGCAATTGCAACATATTTAGGTAATATCAACGGAATTCAGTTTCCGGAAACGCTCAATCTACAGTTTTATCATAACCAAACCATGCGTTATGGTGAAAACCCGCATCAAAACGCAGCTTTTTATCGCGAGAAATCTCCCGCTTCGGGTACGATTGCCGCTGCACGCCAACTTCAAGGTAAAGAATTATCTTACAATAACATTGCCGACGCTGATGCAGCACTGGAATGTGTTAAATCTTTTAAAGATAAACCCACCTGCGTTATTGTTAAGCATGCCAATCCCTGCGGCGTTGCTGAGGATGATGATATTCTGACCGCCTATAACAAAGCTTATGCAACAGATCCAACCTCGGCATTTGGTGGGATTATCGCTTTTAACCAAGAACTGGATGAGCAAACCGCAGCTGAAATTATCAAACGTCAATTTGTCGAAGTGATCATTGCCCCGTCAATCAGTAGCGCGGCACAAACCGTTCTAGCCGAAAAACAAAACATTCGGGTTTTGGAATGTGGCGTATGGGGTTTAGTTAATCAAGCATCTTTTGATTTTAAACGGATTGCCGGTGGCCTTCTGGTTCAGGATAAAGATTTAGGTGAAATTAGTAGCAATGACATCAAAGTAGTTAGTCAACGCACACCAACAGAACAAGAATTGGCTGATTTATTATTTGCCTGGAAAGTTGCCAAGTTCGTTAAATCCAATGCTATTGTTTATTGCAAGAATGGCCAAACCATCGGCGTAGGTGCCGGACAAATGAGTCGCGTCTATTCTGCTAAAATTGCCGGCATTAAAGCATCTGATGAAGGCTTGATCGTCCCCGGCTCAGCGATGGCTTCAGATGCCTTCTTTCCGTTTAGAGATGGTATAGATGCCGCTGCAGAAGCCGGCATTACCGCGATTATTCAACCGGGTGGTTCTATGCGTGATAACGAAGTCATTGCCGCCGCTGATGAGCATAATATAGCAATGGTCTTTTCTGGGATGCGCCATTTCAGGCATTAATGAACAACTACAAAGAATAACGTTTGGACGACCAAAATCGCCCTTTGACAAATTGAACTGGGTAACTACAGTTGCCTTTATAAAATACGAGTATTAATATGAAGATCCTCATAGTCGGTGGCGGCGGTCGTGAACATGCCCTTGCCTGGAAAGCTAAACAATCACCTAAAGTCGAAAAAGTATTTGTCGCACCGGGTAATCCAGGCACAGCACTTGAATCTTCAGTTGAAAACGTAGCCATCGCTGTTGAGGATATTTCAGGATTACTGGCATTTGCCCAAGCAGAAGCTATTGATTTAACGATCATCGGCCCTGAAATACCTTTGGTAATGGGCATTGTTGACAGCTTTCAGCGCGCAGGTTTGAAATGCTTCGGTCCTTCTGCTAAAGCCGCTCAATTGGAGGGCTCCAAGTCTTATTGTAAAGACTTTATGATTCGTCATAATATTCCAACAGCCCATTACCAATCCTTTACTGATAAAAATCTGGCTATTGCCTATATCCAAGAACAAGGTGCACCTATTGTTGTCAAAGCCGACGGCTTAGCAGCCGGTAAAGGCGTTATCGTCGCACAAACCGAACAAGAAGCCATCGGCGCAGTTGAAGACATGTTGTCCGGCAATGTGTTTGGAGAAGCCGGTAACCGAGTAGTTATTGAAGAATTTCTGCAAGGTGAAGAAGCTAGCTTTATCGTGATTGCCGATGGCAAACATGCCTTACCGATGGCCACATCCCAAGACCATAAAGCCCGTGATAATGGTGATAAAGGTCCTAATACTGGCGGTATGGGGGCTTACTCCCCTGCTCCGGTAGTCACTCCAGAGATTTATGACAGGGTAATGCGTGATGTCATCGAACCCACTTTAAAAGGTATGACTGACGATGGCCTACCTTACACCGGTTTTCTCTACGCCGGCTTAATGATTGCACCTGATGGCACTATTAAAGTTTTAGAATATAACTGCCGTTTTGGTGATCCTGAAACACAGCCTATTATGATGCGCATGAAAAGTGATCTGGTCGAGCTTTGCGAAGCCGCCTTGGCAGGATCACTTGATAAAGTCACGACTGAATGGGATGAAAGAGCCGCATTAGGGGTTGTTTTGGCGGCAGGAGGCTACCCCGATACCTATCATCAAGGTGATGTCATTTCCGGATTACCCGTACAAGAACAAAAAGACAGTAAAGTATTTCATGCCGGCACACAATTTATTGGCGAAGCTATAACGACGGCAGGTGGCCGTGTTTTATGTGCTTGTGCTCTGGGTCACGACATTCAAGAGGCACAAACCAAAGCGTATGAAGTTGCCAACAGCATCCATTGGAACCATATTTATTACCGGACAGATATTGGCTTTAAAGCGATAAAAGGCTAAAAACCATTAACAAAAAACACCCGTTCATAAAGATGCCCTGTCTCCCACTCTTTAATTTGAGAACCGGCGTGTCTTTTGTAAAATCTGACTTCAGATTACAGTTTATTAAGCGACTCCATTTAAAAAAGATGACTGATAAAGCAATAATTAGCTTTAATCAAATCCCTCACGGTGCAAGATGAGCGCAACACAAAAAGATTTTTACAGAATATTAGGTGTTATTGATAGCGCAGAGATGGTCGTCATAAAAGCGGCCTATAAAGCACTGATGATGATTTACCACCCCGATAGATATGAGGGTGATAAAGAGGAAGCAATAAGAAAAACCAAAGAAATTAACGAAGCCTATGCAGTCTTGATAGATCCAGTAAAACGTAAAAAATATGCTTCAGAGCAATCAGCAACAAAAAATCAATACGAACCCGATCTTGAAGAAAAAGATTCAAAAAATAACGGCACTAATGAACTGGAAGCCGGCTGGTTAGTCGCTGTTGAGCTTGTTAAGGGTCTAAACGATTTATATCAGAACCTTCATACTTTATCAAAAGACTTGGCTTTTACATTTAAACTTGAAATATTGGAAACCAAACGTTTTGATCAAGCCGAATTGATAGCAAAACAATTCGAAGCCGAATTTATTGAAAAATATTTTGGCAAAAATAAAGATATTCAAAAGTTTTCACGATGGCTTCTAAGCAAAGAAAGACGCGATGCCGCAAAAGAAATTAATAAAATTGTTGCCGTTTCAGGCAGCAATCTAAACGCATACGATGTTATTGAAGCCATAAAAGGAAAATATCAGCTTAATTATTTTCAACCAACCCCAGTAAAAGAACAGCTTTCTACTTATAAGCCAGGTGACATCCTTCATGACGGTGGTATCGTTTTTTATGTCGATGCTTTTGGTCATCATGGCCTGGCAGCGAATTCAGAAGACGCATCAATTAAAGCGACTTGGCATGACGCTAAACAATTAACGGGCACTAACCGACTGAACTGGCATCTGCCATCCAAGGATGAACTCCAACTGTTATATGAACACAGAAATCTGGTCGGTGGTTTTGCCGATCACCTCTATTGGAGCTCTACCGAGAGCGGTAGTTTTAACGCGTGGTTCCAAAATTTCTATACGGGGCATCAATTAAACAGCAATAAAAACCTTACCTACCGGGTACGGACTGTTCGTGCGTTTTAAGTTGAACGACACACAGAACCGCAATAACAATAAAGTATGGTTACCACCCTTGTCCTCAGCAGTAACCCTGATAAATGGCATTTCTAATGTTTATCTAAAACACGCCTACATTAAGAATAGCTTGTGGTGGAACGCCTTGTAAATTGGTTATTAAAAAAATACAACCCACTTAGCTGATTTCAATCGGTTTTTTGTTTAACCTATTTTCGGGTCATAACCCACAACATGTTTATTGTATTTTAGTAATTTATGCACTGGATTTACTTAACAATTGCAATCTTGTCTGAAGTTATTGCAACATCTTCACTTAAAGCAGCAGATGGATTTACCCGTTGGGCTCCCTCATTAATTGTAGTTATTGGTTATTCTGCTTCATTCTACTTTCTTTCACTGACCTTACGAACGGTACCCGTCGGTGTTGCTTATGCAATTTGGTCAGGTGTTGGCGTAGCCTTGGTGTCGTTGATTGGATGGGCTATTTACAATCAGTCACTTAACTTGACTACATTTATCGGCATTACTTTTATTTGTGTTGGAGTCGCTGTGTTAACTCTTTTTTCCAAGGCAGTCTCTCACTAAAAACAGTGCATCTGATTTAAAAAAATTACATCTGGTTTTTCTGTTAAAAACAATCAACGTAGCTTAAAATTCATGAATAAAAACACAAAGATCATCGTTGGGTTATTAGTGATTACTCTATTGAGTGCAACTGGCCTATTTTATTTTTTAAACACCAGTAAAACTGTCTCAATTTCCGAACCTGATGTTGTTTCAACAGGATTGGAATGCCATGACTCAAGCCAATACTTCGCAATACAAAAAAATCTTACTGATGCGGTCGGCTCAACTATTTTAATAAAATACAAAACCAGTCCAAACACTACTTTCCCTTGCGCTTATGCCGAGTCAAATGATGATTTTGAAATAAAGAACGTATCAGCGGGCTATTTCTTAACTTTTACTGATAATTTTCTGGTACTGGATAGTGGAACAGGCCCTTCATATCGGGAACTTATAGCGTATGATCTTCGTACCAGAAAAGTTATATTTACTGACACCTATGAAGATCCTGTCACAGTAACAAACGATAGTCTCACCTATTTAACTCATACAAAGACAAAACCTACGATACAAAATTGCCCCGAGTTGAAAAACTATATTTCAAATGGTTTAGGCGCTGTAATCCTTTCAAAAGTAACGGTTGATTTATCAACTGCTACTAAAAAAGTACGGGGTGTTTTAGAGTGTATAGCGACCCAATAGAATCTTTATAAAATTTGTCTTATTCACTGGTATTACGCAGTAGTTCACGTAATACCAGTAAGTGACTTAGAGCTTTAATTTACTTTTAAGCTTTGCCCAAAATGATTCTTTTGGGGCTTTTTGACATTCTTCAACAAGAATAGGAACCAGTGTTTCGGTATCAATAACTTCAATAACCGCATTTTTAGCCTTGCCACCTTTCGTATAAGCATTTCCAGCAATAACGTATTGCGGTTTGATAATGTCTTCCACGGCTATAAAATCTTCACACGTTAATTTACCTAATGGCTTTTTTGAACTATCCGCTTTAGGGGCCTCAACTTTTGACGTTTCTACTTTGGCTGTATCAGTTGCAAAACCAAGCGTAGAAGCCACAAGCAAAATAACAGAAGTTATTCCGATAGTTAACTTTTTAGTATTCATAAAAACATCCTCATAAACGTTGACATTAATGTTCTTAATAAAACATTAATTTATTACTGGCATAACTTAATTGCCAGGTCCTACCAATGTTACTTCAATACGACGATTCTGTGATCTTCCATCGACGGTATCATTTGAAGCAACTGGATGCGTTTCGCCAAATCCTTCCGCTGAAACCAGGTTAGGATTAACACCTTGATTCTCTAAAAATTCTACCACTCCATCTGCTCGCTTAGATGACAAATCTAGGTTTGATGAAATACCTTCACGTCTTAAATGCACACCAACGGGTAGATTATCAGTATAACCCGTCACAATAACTTTAGTTTGTTGTAGGCCAGAAAGCGTAGGCACTAATTTAGCCAGCACATTTTTTGCTTGATCGTTTAATCTAAAACCACCTTCAGAGAACAAAACCTTATCAAGCATTGTTACTTTTAATTCGCCATCAAGCAACACAATCTGTGCTTGATCTGCATTAAATGCGGCTTGCAGCTGTTGATATTGCGCTTCTAAATCATTATATTTTGTTTGACTAACACAACCGCTTAGTAAAATTAATGAAGCCATAGCGCCAGTGGCTAATATTTTTGTAAAAGATTTTTTCATTGATTATTTCCTGTGTGTTTAATTTTAAAGATTATTTTAATTATTTTGCTAACGTGAAATCACATACTTCAAATAACATTAAAGATTATTCTATTCGATCGTAATAATCAACACTATTGAAATTAACTTTCACTAACGTCAATTGATCTTATTAAAAAAAAGATGAAAGTTTATGATATAAAATTTGATATAGTTAAGTTAATCATAATTTAAGTGGATAACGAATGATACAAATGACAGAACAACCGGATAATACTTTTACGCTAAACATAAAAGCATTTGGCAATAACACTACGATTATAGGAGATGTGCATTTTAATGAACAATCCGATAAATTTATAGCCAGAATTAATGGTCATTTCAACGCGCAAGGTTACTGCGCGCATGAAGCCATATTAAAGTCTATAGAAAAGAAACTAGGGGTTGAACTCTAGATTTAGGACTGATGTTTTCTGTAGGTTAAGTGATATTTTTTAAAAACGCCACCTTCTAAAACTTCTTTCCTGCCAAAGCAATTGCAGCCATCATTACCCATACATCACACAAGCAAACCTCATGCTTTTAGCTTCTGATAACACTAAAATAATATTCACACCGCACACTATTCGAGATACTCAATAAATTTATTGCTTAAACCGACAGAATCTTGCGAAACGTTAAATTAATGCGTGGGGTTTTAAGTCTTTTGGTTTTAGGTATCGAATGCATCCAATGATGCTGGAGGGAACCGCCCATGATTAACAAATCGCCATGACCGAGAGTAATATCGACGATTTCTTTAGTTTTTTTATGGTGTAGTTTGAACAAGCGTTCGTCGCCCAAACTTAAGGAAGCAATTAGCGGATTGTGTCCGAGCTCTTTTTCATCATCGGCATGACAACCCATAGAGTCCTGGCCATGACGATATAAATTAGCCAATACGCTATTAAAAGACCATTGGCATTGCTGCTCTACTGTTTCCCTGACTGACTGTAGTGCTGCACTCCAAGGTTTAGGTTGATGCTTAACACCTGAATACTGATAAATGGCATCGGGATCGCCATACCAGCACATCAAGCGCGGCACTTTAACCCATTTTCCGAAAATAAATAGAGCCTCTTCTTGCCAAGCCAAGCCGGTTTCAAAGGCTCTAAATAGTAAATCAGACTCCAGCAACGAATAAAACTGTTTAATCAGGTAAAGCTCTCCGTCAAAGGGCACCTGGTTGTTCATAGCTTAAAAAATCTGTTAAACAACCTGGGGTGATGCAGTAAAAAATTTTTTTAAAACCTTTATCATATAACCATGATCCAATACACCGGCGCTTTCCCTGATACTGTGCATGGCCCATAGCGGATTACCAACATCAATTGAGCGAATACCCAATCTGGCAGATGTTGTGGGGCCAATGGTACTTCCGCAAGCCAAATCGCATCGATGCGAGTATTTTTGATAAGGTACCCCCGCTTGCTCACACCAATCAACAAACATAGCCAGTGACACACTTTCTGTACTGTAACGCTGATTGGCATTTACTTTGATTACCGGTCCCTTATTAACGGTGACTTTATGATCTGGATCGTAAGCTAAGGGAAAGTTGGGTTGGTAGGCGTGTGCCATGTCTGCGCTAATCATAAAACTTTTAGCCAAAGCTCTGGAAAAATCTTCTTTATTTTTTTCCGTCGCTAAAGCAATGCGCTGAAGTACATCACCGAGAAAACTGCCATCGGCACCTTTGTTGCTTTCACTGCCGATTTCTTCATGATCAAAAAAAGCACAGACCAAGGTATTTTCATTTTCCAAGACAGTATCATCTAACAGCGCCTGTAACGCGGCATGGCAAGAGGCTAAATTATCCAATTGACTATCGGCATAAAACTCGTTTTCTGCTCCCCAAAAAGCGCCTTTTTGCGTATCATAAACCGCTAAGTCAAAAGACAATAGTCGTTCTGCAATACAGGCTGATTGCTCTAGCAACAATTTTGAAAAATAAGCATGTGATAAACTTTCTTCTGCTATTGCCGATAAAATTAAAGGCAGTTCATTTTGTTTCTGAAGTTTTAAGCCCTCATCGTTAACTGATCTGTTCATGTGTATGGCCAGATTGGGTAGTCTTAACAAAGGGCGGTCAAATTTTAATAATGAACTCACTATATTATTGTTGTCGTCTTTATAGTTTATCCGCCCTGCAAGACTTAAATCCCGATCAGTAAACGTAGCAAGAATAGGACCGCCATAAATTTCAACACCCAACCTTAACAACCCATCCATGCCAGTTGCTGCATTTGGCTTTATTCTTAAGCCTGGGGAATCAGTATGGGCACCGATTATTTTAAAACCGGTTTCAACTAAAGGCTTTTGGCCTTGCACAAACATAACAATAGAGGAGTCATCACGAACAACGTAATAACGTCCACCCGGTTGCAAATCCCACTGGAGGGTTTCATTTAGCTTTACAAAATTAAAACCAAGTAATTGTGTTTCAACACTTTTAACGGCATGCCAGGGACTGGGACTTGCATCAACAAAATCAAGTAAATTTTGTACCTGTTGCTGTGAACTCATAATTTCTCTATTAAATCCAGTGCAGCGGAGTTAATACAATACCGTAACCCGGTGGGTTCGGGGCCATCTTCAAAGACATGACCTAAATGTGCATCACAGACTTTACAGGTCACTTCTACTCTACGCATGCCATGACTGTTATCAACCATCTCAATTACACTTCCTTCAGGCAATTCAGACCAAAAACTCGGCCAACCTGATCCTGAATCATACTTGCTCTCTGAATCAAATAAGGGGCTACCACAGCAAATACAATGATAGATACCTATCCGCTTACAGGTGGTGTATTTTCCTGTAAATGGTGGCTCAGTGCCTTTTAAGCGGCAAATACTAAATTGTTCCG
>SESD01001381.1_pt1 | contig 13466 bp, 11 predicted proteins | sample 3171411 | NCBI WGS metagenome assembly SESD01 (sample SAMN06051880, study PRJNA518727) | freshwater metagenome | biome: subpolar coniferous forest; feature: holomictic lake; material: water; isolation source: holomictic Lake 442, 16.5 m depth | place: Canada: near Kenora, Ontario | collected...
CCAATAAGCCAGCCAATGGCACAGCATATAAAAAGAACGCTGAATTTAAAACGGCTTTTTCGTTGATCCCCACGACAACGCTATCGCCCACTTTTGCGTTGACTGGATTGTCTGCAGTAAAGGCGTGACTGTCATGCCCAAGCAACTTGCCCCAAGTAGCATTGCCACAGCCACGCTTTTGTCCACAAAGACCGCACGCCGTGCGTCTTTCTAGCTCAAGGGTCGCCTGACCGTCTACTCGCCCTGTAACAATTGCATATTCTTCTATCATGACGAGACTTTATTACTTTTTAATGAAATTTTAAATAGCTAACACTACTTAATAAATACCACGGCATTGGCAATTTGTGCAACGGCCGCTTCTGGCACTTCACCCAATACTGTAATTTGCAAATATCCGGCAACGCTAGAATGAAAACTAGTATTACCCACTACGGAATGGCCTATTCTTGGCTTCACGCCATTCTCAATAGGCTCAATAAATAAAGAGACTGAAGCTAAGCCATCAGAAAATATTAGATGCGTGACGGGTAAAGATTTACCACGCACCGTGCGCATCATTTGATCTACTTTAACATAGCCTACCGGCAACTCTTTGAGCCGCCAATGTGGGCTCGCATGATTGTCAGCCACTGCGCTCACTTCATCTTCCATGACATAATGCTTTTTGCCATCAATTTTTGGCTTAAACCAGTCTAAGTCTACATTGTTAATCAATCCCAGCTGGTTGAAAGCAATACTGTCTATCATTTCATTTTGGTTGTTATACATAACTGACTTTAATAACAAGCCGTATTCAGTATCCACCCAAAATTTGTAGCTATAGCGTAATTTATCTTTACCCTCTAGAAATAATACCTGCGCTTGGCGATCAGCCACACGTTCAGTGTCACCCATACGCACTAAATAGCTGGCTTTAATCGAATCTAAATCTGTGGGCAAGATTGCCGGAAACATATTCTGCCCTCGACGCTTTTCAATCACTATTTTTTCATTTTTAGGATTGTAGATGACGACATCACCCCCTTGGCTGAGGACTTCTCGCGGAGAACCGTCTAACACGACATTGCGAGAAAACTCGAATTGTCCATTAAACAAATGTCTGATTTGTACGGGTTTAGATTGCTGACCTGACTGACAAATAAAGATGCCTTGATAACTTAAAGCATGTGCAGCAACCGCCGCCTTTTGCAAAATTTGCCATGCCTCTTCGTCACTCGCGGCTTGCACACTGAACGTTGCACTTACCAGTAAAAAAGTGAATAAAAAGCGCCAACATTTCATAGCCGCCTCTGTAAAAAATGTCATTTCAACAGTGGGCATTATTCTGAATAGCTCGCCGATTGAATATAGTAAGAACTTGTAGAAGGTGCTGAGGCCTGATGCGCCATCAGATATTCTGCCGGGATTGCTTCCGCTGTCACTAACGTTGAGGCTTGTTGTCCTGTTACAGCTTCAGCAAGCATAGGCTTCATGTTATCAGTGACTTGCGTTTGCAATACTACCCAACCAACCACCATCACTGCGGCAAACGATGCAGCGATTGACCAAGCGACCGGGATTTTCCCATGCATGTCAGCAGAGGATGTATGGGCTTTGGTTTGACTCACCAACACCGCATTGGGGGCTAATACCGTGGGTTCACGATCAATTTTCGCCATTAAGTTTTGCTTAAAGCTTGGGCTAAGTGTTTGCGTACCACGCATCACATCACCAATTAAATGGTATTGACTCCAAGCCTCGGCCGACGGGCTATTGGGCTGCATCGCGGCCATTAGGTGCTCAGCATTCTCTAAAGCAATTTCATTATCGGCTAAAGCAGATATTTGTTCATTCATGATCAACTCCAAAATCTCATACGTTATTTCTATCAACAATGACTTCAATGTGGCTTACTTTACCAACTACCATCTTTTGTGGTCTGGCCTATCTAACAGCGGTTTTAACTTCAGTGAAATCATGTCGCGCGCTCTAAAAATACGCGACCGTACTGTGCCAATAGGACAATCCATCACCGTTGCAATCTCTTCATAACTCAGCCCCTCAATCTCACGTAGGGTAATCGCTGTGCGTAAATCTTCAGGTAAGTTAGCCACGGCATCATTCACTGTTTGGGCAATTTGCTTAGCCATCAAAGAAGATTCTGGCGTTTCCATAGTGCGTAGTTCATCCGCGCCTTCAAAGTTTTCGGCATCTTCAATTTCAACGCCCGTACTCACGGTCGGCCTACGTCCCATAGACACTAAGTAATTTTTTGCGGTATTAATACCAATGCGGTAGAGCCAAGTATAAAAAGCGCTATCCCCACGAAAGTTAGGTAAGGCACGATAGGCTTTAATAAAGGTATCTTGCACAATGTCTTCAATTTCAGCTTGATCACGCACCATGCGTGACAGCAACCGCCCCAACTTACGCTGATACTTATCTACCAGCAAACCGAAAGCACGCTTATCGCCACGCTGCGCACGTAAGACCAATTCATGGTCTATCTCACGATTTTCAGATGAAGGATTGACGGCCACTACGCTTAGATTTCCTGTTGACTTGGTCTGATGACTGCTAAATGCATAGGTATTATTTTCATTGATATTTTTTTGACTCTCGGAAGTATAACCTTGCACAGCAGGTTGCACTAAACTTAGTTGCGTTAATTCTAGAATTTTACCAAGATGCATCATTATGCGTTCCTCTTCATCACAATACAAAAAACAATAGGTTTATTTACAGGCTTGTTACGCATTGCTATTGCCTTTTATCAAGACAGCGATACACTCTCATTAGTTCCAGCAATGACATCCCATTTTCTCAAAATTAATAATAGAAAATTAAGCCTAGCATGCAGCAATTTGATGTACTAATCATTGGTAGCGGTCTCGCAGGGTTAACCATTGCGCTACGTACTGCGGCGCATAAAAAAGTCTGTTTAGTCAGCAAACGTAGCATTAACGACAGCGCCAGCGATTGGGCACAAGGGGGCATCGCCGCGGTCCTTAACGATGAAGACTCCATAGAAAATCATATTCAAGACACCTTAATTGCAGGGGCTGGTTTGTGCGATGAAGCCGTCACCAAAATGGTGGCAGAGCACGCCAAAGAGGCGATTGAATGGCTCATTGAACAAGGGGTAGGCTTTACCCGCGACCATGACAACAGTGGTTTTCACTTAACCCGCGAAGGCGGTCACAGCCATCGTCGGATTATTCATGCCGCAGATACGACCGGCCATGCGGTACAAGTCACGCTTTCAGCAAAAGTAAAGCAACACCCTAATATCACCGTGATGGAAAATCACATTGCCGTGGACTTAATCACTGCCAGAAAACTGAATATCGACATTAACGCAGAAACTAAATTTCAGACGACTGATTACAACACGGATGCCAACCCTTGCTTGGGTGCCTATGTATTAGACAAAAGCACAGGCAAGGTCATCACCATCGCCGCGCAAAACACTATTTTGGCGACCGGTGGCGCCGGCAAAGTATACCTTTACACCACCAACCCTGATATCAGTACAGGGGATGGCATTGCCATGGCGTGGCGTGCCGGTTGCCGTGTAGCCAATATGGAGTTTATTCAGTTTCACCCTACCTGTTTATTCCATCCCCATGCCAAATCATTTTTAATTAGTGAGGCCGTCCGAGGTGAAGGGGGCTTACTGAAGCTGGCTGATGGCACTCGGTTTATGTTCGAGCATGACGAACGCTTAGAGTTGGCACCACGCGATGTTGTCGCGCGTGCGATTGACTTTGAAATGAAAAAGCGCGGTTTAGACTGCGTCTATTTAGATATCACCGACAAACCATTAGCCTTTATTCAAACGCATTTCCCCAACATCTATCAGCGTTGTTTAAGCTTTGGTATCGACATCAGCAAAACACCCATTCCCGTGGTACCTGCCGCGCACTATACTTGTGGCGGCGTCATGACGGACGATAAAGGTCGTACGGATATTAAAAATTTATATGTCATAGGCGAGAGTGCCTGTACCGGCTTGCACGGTGCTAATCGTCTAGCCAGCAATTCATTACTAGAATGCTTGGTGTTTGGTCAAACAGCGGCAGAAGATATATTAAGTCAACCCACAAAACCATCACCGCAATTACCTTATTGGGATGAAAGTCGCGTCACTGATGCCGATGAAGAAGTGCTCATTACCCACACTTGGGATGAATTACGCCGTTTTATGTGGAACTATGTAGGCATAGTGCGCACCGATAAACGCCTAAGCCGCGCCCTGCATCGTATTGATATGCTACGTGATGAAGTGAATGAGTTTTATAGCAACTTCAAAATCAGCAACAATTTAATCGAGCTACGTAACTTATTACAAGTGGCTGAACTAATTGTTGAAAGCGCCATTTCTCGGGCTGAGAGTCGTGGCCTGCATTACAGTAAAGATCATCCCAACACCGAATTAGAACCCATCCCCACCGTGCTTGAGCCACTCAATTATTACAGTTTGCTAGATCGCTAGCCACCCGCACTCACCGGCTTATCAAGCCTTAAAATATCTATCGCTAGCTTTAATCTCAATCTACCGTATAATGCAGCCTCCCTATGCCAACCAATCAGCGTAGCGGTCCTTACCCTTAATCTTCTTGATGTTCAAATCACCTGAATGATTATTACATTTGCCTTCCTCGATTGGTGTTGCTGTATAAGTAATAGGTCGGCTTACACCCAAGCTGGAGCACTACATTGACCATTGAAACAACCTTACTTAACTTTAACGAGTTAGGATTATCCGAAGCCATTTTGCGTGCGATTAACGACGCTGGCTACACCACCCCCACCCCTATTCAGTCTAAAGCCATTCCGCAAGTATTAAGCGGCGGCGATTTACTGGCAGGCGCACAAACTGGCACCGGTAAAACGGCTGGTTTTACTTTACCTATTTTGCATTTACTTAGCCAAAAGCCATTAGAAAGCTTAGGCAAAGGTCGTCCTCGTTGCTTGATGTTGACGCCAACGCGTGAACTTGCGGCGCAGATTGAAGAGTCTGTGAAAACTTACGGTAAATATTTACCGCTCACTTCAACAGTAATTTTTGGTGGCGTGAACGCCAACCCACAAATTGCACGCTTGAAAAAACCACTCGATATTTTAGTCGCGACCCCAGGTCGCTTGCTTGATCATGCCAATCAAAAAAATGTAGATTTATCTGGCGTAGAAATTTTAGTGCTCGATGAAGCCGATCGCATGTTAGACATGGGTTTTATTCGCGACATTAAAAAAATTCTCGCCATGTTGCCTAAGCAACGTCAAAACTTATTATTCTCGGCCACCTTCTCGGATGAAATCAAAGCGTTAGCGGACGGTCTGTTACACAACCCGGGGTTTGTTGAAGTGGCACGTCGCAATACGGCGTCTGAACTGGTAGAGCAAACCGTGCATATGGTTGCGCAAAGCCATAAACGTGAACTCATGAGCTACCTGATTAAGCATCACGATTGGAAGCAAGTACTGATATTTACCCGTACCAAACACGGCGCTAATCGACTCGCCGAAAAACTCATTAAAGATGGCATTCAATCAGCCGCAATTCACGGTAACAAAAGCCAAGGCGCACGCACCAAAGCATTGGCGCAATTTAAAGATGGCAGTATGCGCGTATTAGTCGCCACCGATATCGCCGCACGCGGTTTGGATATCGACCAGTTACCGCAAGTAGTGAATTTTGAATTGCCAAATGTGCCAGAAGATTACGTGCACCGCATTGGCCGTACTGGCCGCGCCGGCACTAGCGGTGCCGCCGTATCATTAGTCGATCGTGAAGAATTAAAATTGCTCAAAGATATTGAGAAATTGATTAAACGCGAGATTCCAAAAGTACAAGTAGAAGGCTTTACCCCAAGCGCTAACCCTGAACCTGAGGCACCGCGTGGCCCCCGCCAAGCACATGGTCGCCCACCACGCGGCCATCAGCGCAGCGCACCAGCCCCGGCCAATGGTCAACGACCAAGAAGTGCTGAAGGCAATGCGCCTCGTAGTGATGAGCGCAATTCAAACAGCAAAAATATGTCAGAAGCGGCACGCCATCAAGCCATGCCACAACCGGCTTTATTCTCACCGGCAAGTACGCACAATGGCAAACGTGGCAATAGTCACGGCGGTAATGCGAGTCGCCCTAGTGGCAACAACCCCAATAGCGTACATCGTAGCGGTGGACGAGGTCGGTAATTAAATTCACGTTAGTATTTTAGCAAATGCTTAAAATAGATTAAAATTCACAGAATTGAAATTCTAAGCATCAAAATTTTACCCATTTAAGATTTAGGAAATCCTTATGCAAATTGCAATGAACACAGTAGTCACAATGACTTACGAACTTAAAGATGCCGACGGCAATGTATTGGAATCAAGCGCGGATCCAGTGGCTTATTTACATGGCGGCTACGATAATATTTTCCCGAAAGTGGAAGAAGCCATGCATGGCAAAAATGTCGGTGACGTGGTGATTGTAGACTTGCAACCCGTTGACGCCTTTGGTGAATACGATGAAGAGCTTGTACAAATTGAGCCGGCTAACGCTTTTCCAGCCGCTGATTTAAAAGTCGGTATGCAATTTGAAGGTGAAGACGAAACCGGTGAAGTGATTTTATACACGGTGACAGAAATTGCTGATGGCAAAGTGATTGTCGATGGCAACCACCCATGGGCTGGCGAGCGCGTGATATTTAGTGCGACGGTGACTGACGTGCGTGCGGCAAACAAAGAAGAAGTGACGCATCAACACGTGCATGGCGCGGGTGGTCATCATCACTAATTAAAGTAATCTGCATGAATAAAAAAGGCGCTCAATATTTGAGCGCCTTTTTTATTGGGTTTTCGTTTATCAAACTTGCGTTTAGCCTTGATTGATTAAGGCTTTCAACTGGTATAACACATCAAGCGCTTGTTTAGGCGTTAAGTCATCGGCTTGTATGGCCTCTAACGCACTTAACGCAGGGTGAATGGGCAACTCAACGGCAGGTTCATGGCTGGTAAACATATCGGGTTGCGTACTATCCTGCACCACGTTATTACGCTCTAGTTGAATCAGTTTTCGTTTGGCGGCTGCCACCACCGATTTTGGAATGCCCGCTAACTGCGCCACTTGTAAACCATAACTTTGGTTGGCCGCACCCTCTTCTACCTTATGCATAAACACGATGGATTTATTTTGTTCAGGCCCATGCTCTATGGCATCTAAGTGCACATTGGCCGCCTGTTTAAACTCATCGACAATGCGGGTGAGTTCAAAATAATGGGTGGCAAATAAAGTGTAACTGCGATTTTTCTCAAGGAGCTGTTTAGCCACCGCCCAAGCTAAACTCAAGCCATCAAAGGTGGAGGTACCTCGGCCAATTTCATCTAACAAGACCAAACTTTTATCCGTGGCATTATGCAAAATATTAGCGGTTTCCGTCATCTCCACCATAAACGTAGAGCGCCCACCGGCTAAGTCATCCGAGGCGCCAATACGCGTCATAATGCGATCAATCTCGCCTATTTTTGCTAGGTTAGCAGGCACAAAACAACCACAGTGCGCCAATAAAACGATTAAAGCCGTTTGCCGCATAAAGGTCGATTTACCCCCCATGTTCGGCCCGGTAATGAGGAGTAACTGGCGATACGGATTTAACAACACGTCATTGGCAATAAAGGGTTGGCCAGAGGTGGCCACCGTAATTTGTTCGACCACAGGATGACGGCCCGCCACAATATGCATGCCCGCCTCCGTACTAAATTCTGGGGCGACGTATTTTAAAGTGACAGCACGCTCAGCAAAGCAAGCCAATACATCTAGGCAAGCGACTGCATTGGCATTGACTTGTAGCTGAGCGATAAAAGGCAGTAGTTGATTAAGCACTTGCTCATACAGCATTTTTTCACGCGCCAATGCTCGGTCATTGGCACTTAATACTTTATCTTCAAACGCCTTTAATTCTGGCGTGATAAATCGTTCTACATTTTTCAAAGTTTGGCGGCGTCTATACTCAGCAGGTGCGCTTTCTGCTTGCGTGCGGCTCATCTCAATGTAAAAGCCATGCACACTGTTGTACTCTACTTTGAGATTGCTAATACCGGTACGGGCTTTTTCTGCCGCTTCAAACTGGAGTAAAAATTCACCATGATTATTTTGCAAGGCGCGTAATTCATCGAGCTCAGCATCATAACCATCGGCAATCACACCACCCTCACGTAGCACGACACTCGGTTCTGGTCTAATCGCGCTGTTTAGCAAAGTTACCCCCTCATGCGGCGCATGAAGATGGGTTGCCAAGGTGTGTAGCATACTGGTCTGCAAACCTTGTAACTGAGTTTGCAATAAAGGCAGTTGCTGTAAGCTCATCAGCAAGCCAGACAAATCACGTGGTCGTGCCGTTTTTAAAGCAATACGGGCGGTCATGCGCTCGATATCACCCACGGCTTTAAACGGTGCGTTGAGATTCGCGTAGTGTTGATGTTGCATGAGCTCAGCCACGGCTTCATGGCGCGCAATGACCGCATGACGGTCACGAAGCGGATGATGCAACCAATGCCGCAATAAGCGCGAACCCATGGCTGTTTGCGTGGTATTGAGTAGTGAATATAGGGTAGGTGCAGCTTCACCACGTAAGGTGAGATCAATTTCTAAATTACGGCGGGTGGCCGCATCTAGCTGAATATAGGCACTGGTGCTTTCTACTGTTAAAGCGTTGATATGTGGCAAGGTGGTACGTTGCGTATGCTTCACATAATCGAGCAGCGCCCCCGCCGCACAAATAGCGACTTTAAGGCCCGCACAACCAAAGCCATTGAGGTCGTAAGTATTGAGTTGTTTGGTGAGGGTATTGAAGGCCGAATCAAAATCAAACTGCCACGGACTTAAGCGTTTTTTTGCAACCTTGCTTGAACCTATGGCCGCATGCTGAAAATCATCGGCCAGTAAAATCTCACTCGGGGCAATACGTTCCAACTCTTGCCCCAGCATACCGATGGCAATTTCACTCAATATGAAGGTGCCTGCCGCCAAGTTTAAGCGTGCTAAGCCTATCAGGCCATCGGCTTGAAAAATACTTAATAGCTGATTGTCGCGTGATTCATCTAAAAGAGCAGTATCGGTGAGAGTGCCTGGCGTTAAAATGCGCGCCACTTGTCGCTCAACGGGGCCTTTGCTGGTGGCGGGGTCGCCGATTTGTTCGCAAATCGCCACGGCCTCACCCAGCTTAGCAAGCTTGGCTAAGTAGCCTTCTGCCGCATGGTAGGGCACACCGGCCATCTTAATCGGCTGACCGTTACTGCTGCCTCTTTGCGTGAGGGTAATGCCTAATAGGCGCGAGGCTTTTTCAGCATCTTCAAAGAAGAGTTCGTAAAAATCTCCCATACGATAAAACAGCAACATATCAGGATGTTGTGCTTTAAGCCCAAGATACTGGCGCATCATGGGCGTATGTTGCGTTAACTCAGAAGTAAGTAGACCTTCAGGCTGCATATGGGAAACTGACCGATACCCTGCAAATAACTTAAGTGACCGCCGTTTATTTCGGGCTTTTTAGGTCATCAGTTAAATGGGGGGCTAGGGTTTGTAGCATTTGTGCAAATACTTTTGGATTTGCGGCCACAATATTGCCGGTTTTAAGCCAAGATTCATTACCTTCAAAATCCGCCACAATCCCGCCTGCCTCTTGCACAATCAAACCGCCTGCGGCGATATCCCAAGTGGAAAGGCCAATTTCCCAAAAGCCATCGTACCAGCCGGCGGCCACGTAGGCTAAATCTAACGCGGCTGAGCCAGGGCGACGGATACCGGTAGTTTTTTTAATCATGTCTTTCAACATGGCTAAATAGGTATCTAAATGGGTAAAGTCACGGAACGGAAAACCGGTGCCGATAATCGATTCTTGTAGTTTAGTGCGTTGTGTTACACGGATACGTTTGTCGTTTAAAAATGCGCCACGGCCTTTGGTTGCGGTAAATAAATCATTGCGATTCGGGTCATACACCACCGCATGCGTCAATACTCCACGCTCTTGCAGTGCGATTGAAATGCAATATTGCGGAAAACCATGCAAGAAATTGGTGGTGCCATCAAGGGGATCAATAATCCAAATGAAGTCAGACTGAATATTCGATTCGCCGCTTTCTTCACCCAAAAAGCCGTGAGTAGGATAAAGCTCTTTTAGCGTATCGATAATGGCTTGTTCTGCCGCTTTATCAACTTCGGTCACAAAATCATTATAGGTTTTGGTTTGAATTTTAAGTGAGCCAATATCCTCTGAGGCACGGGTAATAATGTTGCCAGCGCGGCGTGCAGCTTTCACTGCGTTAGTGAGCATAGGATGCATATTTTCTCGAATCTGTGTAGGTGCTTTACGTATATCAAATCATTGGTATGCGAAATCTGCATACCAACATTTTAAATTAAAGGCGTGTTAAAGAACTGATAAGGCAGCATTTTAATACAATTTCGCCTATCAGCCTACCATAACCAGCAATGTGCTAGCTCACTACCTAACAAATCAATCGCTTAGTTAATATTGCAATAAGATGAAATTAACTAAAAATATGTAAATAAACTGTGTAAATGATATCAATTAGATAAAAAATATAATAAAATCCATGAATACAAAATAGGTGATGAGACTAATGGCGAGTGTTATCCAAGAAAACGTAGGCAATCACTCAATGGCGCTTGATAGTGAGCGTCCAGGAAAAGTGATTCTGATTGTTGAGGATCAAGCGGACATTCGCCAACTGATTAAAATGTCACTCGCGTTTACCAAGCATACAATTTACGAAGCGCCTGATTGTCAAACCGCCTTCAATATGGTGAACACGCTTAAGCCAGATTTAATGTTGCTAGACATTATGTTGCCTTCAGGCACTGACGACAAAACCGAAGGCCTTGCCAACGGGCTAACCTTGTGTCGCATGCTCAAAGACAACCCTGAACTTGCCACCATGCCGATTATATTACTCACCTCAAAAGGCCAAGCAATCGATATTAAAGCAGGGCTAGCGGCGGGGGCGGATGAATATATTGTAAAACCCTTTAGTGTGATTCATTTGATTGAAGTAGCGCTACATCAATTGTCGATCACGCACCCAATAGCTGCCTGAAAATAACCAACAGGCCGATCCGCACATGACCATACCAACCTTGACTAATGGCGCACCTTTGACCATGCTCGCCATGAGCCATCATTTAAAAACGGCGCTTGAAAAAAGTAATGGCGCATTAGTTGATGTGAGCGAAGCTCACCATGAAGTGCTCATGCGTCTGGCTATTGCCGCCGAATACCGCGATGACTATACCGGCCAGCATATTATTCGGCTAGGCTACATGGCAGAAAAATTAAGCGCCTTATTGGGCAAATCTGAAGAATTTTGTTACATGATTCGCCTAGCCGCCCCCATGCACGACGTAGGCAATATTGGCATTCCTGAGGCTATTTTAAAAAAACCCGGCAAGCTGAGTACACAAGAGCGACTGATGATGAATACGCATACGGACATTGGCTATAAGATTTTAGCCAATTCTAGTGCGCCGCTATTTCAATTAGCAGCGACGATTGCGTTGACCCACCATGAAAAATTTGATGGTACGGGCTACCCCCATCAATTAGCCGGTGATGCCATTCCAATGGCAGGCAGAATTGTAGCGCTGGTTGATTACTTTGACGCCCTCACCACAGACAAACGCTATCGCGCAGCTTTTAGCGATGCGCAGGCCATTGAAATGGTGCTCGCGCAAAGTGGCAAGCACTTTGACCCCGAGATGGTGGCAGTGTTTATCGCCAACATTGCGTATTTCATTCAATTACGCCTCAGCATTAACGCTAACCCGCTTGAATATGGCCCACTGGTGAATTACTCACTCGCGTCGTTTATGTAATGCGTGTTGCCATTAACGTCATCAATATTTTTAAGGTAGTGCTTTAACTCAATGCTAGACAGGAGCCCCCATGACTAAATCTGAATTAGTAACCAATATCAAACTGCGTTTTCCTGAATTGTCAGAAGCGGATTGTTTGTTATGCCTGAACGAGATGATTACCTATATGAGCCATCATTTAAGCCAAGGCAATAAATTTGAAATACGCGGGTTTGGCACTTTTTCAAGCAAGCAGCGCGCAGCACGCATCGTGAGAAACCCGCGCACCGGTGAAAAAATTCAGCGCAGTGAAACGGCATACCCTTGTTTTAAAAGCGGAAAAATGCTCAAAGACCGTTTAAATAAAATACTAAGCAACACACTTTAACCCGCTATTCTATGTAAAAATTAGCGCTAGCTAATTAAACAATTTGTGATTATTTAATTAAGATGAAAAATTTCAATTCGCTTTCTTTAAAAACCCGCGTAATTAGCACGGTCGTATTGATTTTTTTGATTGCTATGATTGCGCTCACCACCTTCGCCAGAAAAAACATTCGCGAAGATATCTTGGCATTAGCTAGCCATCAACAAGCTTCCACCGCTAACGTAGGCGCCGCACAACTCAACCAAGACTTCGAAGACCGAATGAACGGGCTGACACTCGCCGCCAAAATCATCACGCAGGCCATGATAGATAATCCCGCCTTACTAGGTGCTGAAATAAATCGCCACCCTGTACTATCGTTATTATTTAATGATGGGCTATATATCGTTAAACCGGATGGCACCACCATCACCGACCAACTCCATAGCACACAGGCATTTGCCGACCAAGCGTCCATTCACGCGGTAATGAGCGGCAAAGTCACAAGCATTGCGGGCCCACCAACCCGAGATACGCATCATCAAGCGCCGATATTCTTAATGGTCACCGCCATTAAAAACCAGCAAGGTCAAGTCATTGGCGCATTGGTAGGGGCTACTAATCTGGCAAAAGCTAATTTTATTAGTAAAGCGACTGATCAACCCTATGGCAACACCGGCGGATTCCTCCTTATCGACCCTAAACATCGTTTGATTGTCTCCGCCACCGATAAAAGCCGCATCATGGAACCCTCACCCCCACCAGGGCGCATTGCCGCGATTGATAAATTGCTAGCGGGTTATGAGGGTGCAATCGTTTTTACTAATCCCAAAGGCGTTGAAGTACTCGAGAGCGCTAAAATAATTCCTTCAACCGGCTGGCAATTTATTGTAGCACTGCCCACCAGCGAGATTTTTACACCCATTCGCGCGCTTGATAATCTGAGATTTATCATTGCCGGCACACTCACCCTTATACTCATGAGCGCGCTTAGCTGGTGGTGCTTAAGACAACTGTTTGTGCCCATGACTACAGCCGCTAAAACACTGTCTGATTGGTCAGCGCATCCAGAAACCATGGCCGAAAAAAACTTAACGGTCCATCGAGAGGATGAAATTGGCACCTTAATTAAAGCGTTTAATCAGTTGCTCACCATCAACCGCGAAAGAGAAATGGTGATCACAAGCCACAAAGAAGAATATAAAAAGCTCGCCATCGTCGTGCAAACCACCACCAATTCTGTCACTATTACTGACC
>SESD01001383.1_pt1 | contig 13456 bp, 15 predicted proteins | sample 3171411 | NCBI WGS metagenome assembly SESD01 (sample SAMN06051880, study PRJNA518727) | freshwater metagenome | biome: subpolar coniferous forest; feature: holomictic lake; material: water; isolation source: holomictic Lake 442, 16.5 m depth | place: Canada: near Kenora, Ontario | collected...
GGCAGTTTGTGATGTCGAGAACTGCATTGCGGAGCAGGAATGTGTAAAGAACATAATACAGAAACGGGACAATATGCCGATACAGCGGATATCTGGGACAACTGCGCAGGGAAGACCTCAAGGAGTGGCAGATCGATCAGGCGAGGCAATCCATCACGGTTTGGCGGGCGTGGAGCGGAGGCAGGAACAACAGTGACCCCGCCGCGGGCTCACGCACGGCGGATCTGCTTGCCGTCAACCTTCCCATGCTTTTCGAGAAAACGGCAAAGTTTCCCGCAGGTCGCATCGAACGAACGTCGTCCCGATTCAGAGGCAAGGTCTTGGCACAAGGGGCCTTCGTGCGGCGATATGGAGTCCTTGAGCTTGTCCGCCGGGGCAATCTTGCCATACTCGTCGAATATGCTTACGGCTCTGATGATTTCCCCGCCCAAGAGCCACAAATTTCCCAAATGCTTTCTTGCCGTACGATCCGTAATGTCTTCAGCAAGCAGGGCAGAAATAAATGGTTTCATCGCCTCGACAAGGCCTTGTCCGTATGGGACGTCTTCGTCCATTCCCTCCCACTGCTTCGGCCATTTGTCGCATTCCTTCAGCAATTTGGTTCGGCTTGCCATAGGATTCCTTCCGCCCAGGGCGGCATGGGCACCGGATGCTCATGCCATGCCGGGCTTCACTGCCGGCGATTGGTCTGGCGCGTTTCAGTGATTCGCCATCCAGACGGCGTATTCCCTCACCGGCCAGTAGTTCCCGTCCGTCTTCGGCGTTACCTTCAGGTCGGCTTCGGGTCAGGTGAACTCTTCCCGATCCTCATAGGCCAAACGCGCCATGCCGGTCAGTTTAATCAGGGCGCCAGCCAGGAGACCGCAAGCGAGGGCCAGCGTGACGGTGACGGCAATTCCGATGAGTTGGGCCCCGGCCGTGCCGGGCACCACCCAGAGAACGATCAGTCCGCCCAGCAGTCCTGGCATCCCGTGCAAATTATGAACGCCACAGGTGTCGACAATCCTGAATCGCGCCTGCAAAGCGGGTTGAACGAATACATACCCGAGGACACACACGGCCCCGGCCAGCAACCCGATCCCGAAGGCGGTCGCTGGCGCGACCACGTTGCAGGTTGCTCCAATTGCCACGCCGCCGGCCAGGGCCGCATTCGCCATGTCGCCGAACGAAGTCTTGCCCTTACGCAACAGCGTGCTCAACAAATAGGTGCTGAGGGTCGCGCCCGACAGCGAGAGCAGGGTGTTCACCATGGTCAGCGGCATTGCGTCGAGCGGCACGATGGCGCTGCAGAAACTGGGCCAGAACAGCCACAACACCATGGATCCGAGCATCGCGAAGCGATCTGACGTGGCATCGGATTCGATCGGTTGAGCGCGTTGTTGCCCGGTGGTCAGGACCAACGTCAATCCGATACCAAAGTAGGCTCCAAAGGCGTGGATGATGATCGACCCGGCGGTATCCACGAAACCGCGTGTCACGCCAAGGCCGCCATCCAGGACCAGCCATTCATTCAGCAGATATGCCGGAACCAACAGAAGCGCGAGCAACGCGTACTGGAAGACCCGCAGACGCCCGAGCACCGCGCCCATGGCAATCAATGCGGAGGCTACGGCGAATTCCGCATAGAGCAAGGCTCGGATCGTACTCGGAGCGATCGGTTCGACGCAGAGAACCCCGGAGGCCCGCAACAGCACGTAGAGCGGAAGACCGGTCGCCACGACCAGATAGGTGCCGGTCGTGGCGCCATATCCGTAATTCCGGACAAACACCATGAGGAAACCGAAGCCCACCAGCAGCATCGCCAGGATGTGAATGGCATAGTTGTACTGTGCCACCTGCTGCAGTCCATTTACGCCGGAAACCGCCCCGCCCTCGCCGGCCCAGGCGACAGGACACAACAGACATAGACTGGCAACACCCAGCAGCGCACGACGAACACTGTTTCTCATCCATTTTCCCCATTTTGCGGAACCCCTATCAGGGGACCAGCCTTTTTCAATTTGCCCCACGGCCCACGATGGTCGTATGCCATTCCGTCACCTTGGGAGGGACGACGAATCCCATAGTCCAAAAGTGTCGGTACGCTACACCCGCCACAGGTTTTCCTTCAATGTTTTTTTCCAAGCGCGAAACCACCAGCCTGTCGCGGCTCATGGGGCACACGACCACGAGAACACTGGAACGGTACGTCAGCAACACCTTCGCCAGCCACCGGCAGGCGGTGTGCACCCTGCAGGACCGGGTGAGGAAGATCATCGAGGAGGGGGTGAAAAAGGCGCCTGGGGCGGCGTGAGGGGTTCGCTGCGATTGAAAGTTGCCGTTACCTCTCCTCAAGGAACGGACCACAAGGACGCATGTCAGAAGTCGGCTGTTCGTCCATGAATGCAATCCGCCAACGCTTGAAAGGGTTGTCGAACTGCACTTCGGCTGGATCGCAGTGAGTCTGGTTAAAGTGCGGCCCCTTCATGCGCCTCAGCCAGCGCTTCAGGTCGTCATGCTCGGGATGCTTTGGATCACTGATGGCCTTGAGCAGTCTGTCATATCCTGACACTCCTCCGCAGTCTTCTGGCGGGCAAGCGTTCTTTCCGTCCACGCAGCGAGGATACTCAACATCCTTTGCACGGGCGGTCAGGGACTCCATCTCGATCTCGTGCTGCCAGCCGTCACCGAAGTCATACAGGTAGGTGCAGTGGCGGTTGGTCTTGGAAAAGAGACCTGCAAGTTGTCGCCGGTAGTCTGGCTTGAGCGGAATATCCCCCATGTCCTCGGGATCAGGAATGCTAAGGCGGATGTTTTTGCCAGTCTTGGGATGTCGAATCTGAAACTCATGCAGGTGGTAGTCGAACCAGCCAAAGACGTCCGTGATAGCGACGTGCAAGTCCCAAAAACTGTAGGAGTCAGGAACCTCGATCCTGCGCCAGACCTCTGGCTGGACATGGGCGAGAGTGATCTTGAAGCAGAAGACGCTCCTAAAACGGTCCTCGCATACGTAGGAGGTAGTGCGTGGCCTGGGTGTCTCTGGATCGAAGCTAATCACCTGTGCCTCCCTTCAATGCCTTCAGGAGCGCCCAATGCTCCTTGCCGCCCACGCCACGGCTTCCTCGGCCAGTAGCATGGCGACCTTGTAGTGCTTGCGAGTAATCGCAGGGGATTCACCGGGATACCGCTGCTGCACGGCATATTGGTTTAATGCGGGGAGGCTGACCAGTGGCGGAGGCACCGACACCGAGGCGGGCAATGATTGCATCAGGAAAGCCAGATCGTGCGTCTTCGGCATGCCACAAAGAGCCAGATCGCTCTTCGCATGCCGCAGCCAATCCTGTGGCGACCCTGCTTCTTTGGGATCAGCCGGCATAGACCTCCCGTCCCCGCTCCAGTATCTCGTCGTAGATCATTCCCGGGGTGCTGCGATGCTTCCGCAGGATGGATGGCGTAACCACCACGAAATCGCACGGCATCGGCCTGCCACGGACACCCACGTTGAGTCGGTCCGTGACCTGGCGGATGTTCCGCCCATCCTTAATCACGACCAGAAAATCAAGGTCGCTATCCGGCCCGATCCGCCCTTCGACGGCTGAACCGAACAGGATCACACGTTGCGGACGGACCAGGCTGACGACCTGCGTCACGACCTGCCGGACACCACGCTGTATGTCAGTCCGAGTCATGCCATCAATGTACCAAGAAGATCGTTACTTGACCAACTCCACGTTCAGCCACCGCCAGGCGGTCTGCACGCTGCAGGACAGGGGCAGAAAGGTCATTGCTGGTGGTGCGGAGACGGAACCGAAGACGGAGCCGTCGTCGGTCTTGGCCGACCAGACCGATCTTTCACCGGCAAATGAAAACGCCATCACCGTAGGGTTGACGGGTCCCGAGAACAACCGATCCGCCCGCGCAGTCCTGCGTCCCGTGAAAGCTTACAAAGACGAAACGCGGTCGAAAGTTGGCGCGGGAGTTGGCGCGGGGTGGCAGAAAATAAAAATGAACTGCGACGGTAAAGTCGCAAGTCATTGCAAATAAACAACTTAAACTGGTGGAGCGGAGGAGATTCGAACTCCCGACCCCTACGTTGCGAACGTAATGCTCTACCAACTGAGCTACCGCCCCAGAAAGCCGTGAGGAGGAAGAGTAGCAGACACGCTGCTGTGCAATCAACCCTGTTCTTGCGTGGAAGTCGGGGGCACACGCCCAGGAACCCGAAACTACGAGCGTTACGCGCGAGGAATTCCAGCTCTGGCCACCGAGATTCAAGAGGGCACCGAGAATCCGGTGTGACCATGGGGCCGCATCGTTTACCCTCCCGAAACGGGGCCTCTTCTGCTACGCTGCGCCGCCTCCGCTTATGTGGATTCCGCTCATACTGTCCTCGGCGCTGCTGCTGGCGTGCTATGACGTGGCGCGCAAGCACAGCGTCAACCGCAACGCGGTCATGCCGGTGCTGTTCCTTTCCACGCTGGCCGGCGCGCTGTTCTTCACGCTCTTTCTGGCGGCGACCGGACAACTTTCCGCAGCCGTTGCACTCTCCTCCCGCAATCATGCGCTGATCTTCATCAAGGCCCTGATCACGGCCGCCATGTGGATCTGCGTCTTCTATGCCATGCGCTCCCTGCCCCTTTCAATCGTGGCGCCGATCCGCAATTCGGCGCCGCTCTGGACGCTGGCCGGCGGCATCCTTCTCTACCGCGAGATCCCCAACGCGTGGCAGGCCGCGGGCATGGCTGCGGTGCTGTTTGGCTACATTCTCTTCTCGCTGGCTGGCAAGGCCGAAGGGATCCACTTCGGGCGCCATTCCGGCATCCTGCTGGTGGCCATCGGCACGCTGCTGGGCGCCGCGGCGGCGATCTACGACAAGTTCCTGCTCCAGATCTGCGGCATTCCGGCCAACGCCGTGCAGTTCTGGTTTGCCGCGTGGATGGTGGTGCTGCTCGGGATCGTGTTCGCGCTGCAGCGGGGAGCCGGTCTCGACCGCACCCCGTTTCAATGGCGCTGGACCATCCCGGCCGTGGGCGTGCTGCTGATCCTGTCGGACGGGTGCTACTTCCATGCGCTGGCGCAGCACGGCACAGCCATCTCCATCCTGTCGCTGATCCGCCGCTCCAGCATGGTGGTGTCGTTCGCGGCAGGCGCGGTCATCTTCGGAGAGGGGAACCTGAAGCGCAAGGCCTGGGCACTGGCAGCGATCCTGACCGGGGTGGCCGTGCTGTGCCTGGCAAAATGATTCACAGGCCACGCGGCCCAGGAGACTGTCGGACGTAGGCCTCGGATCGATCCAGGACCTTCTGCCGACAGTCTCCTGGTTGAGCAACCCGCTGCCAGCGGGTTGCGAGACTCAATTACAGGCAGAAAAAAAGTTCCGGCTACTCTTTTGGTAGCGTATGACACGGGTGTGCGGCGCTTGGCGGTTGCGTTCCCCAAACTAGCAGCCTGGTCGGCAGACGGTTTGTGCCTTCACAAGGCTACGTCCGACAGGCTGCTAGCGGATCATGATCAGCAGCATCTTGAACCGCTTCTCCGCGCGCACGTCGTGCGGCACGTTGGCCGGCATGATCACGAGTTCCCCGGCCCGGGCCTCCACGCGCCGGCCGGCGATCATCATCACCGCCTCGCCCTCCACCACCAGCACGGTGGCGTCGTACGGCGAGGTGTGCTCGCTCAGCCCCTGCCCCGCATCAAACGCGAAGAGCGTGAGCGTGCCGGTCTTCTTGTCGAGCAGCGTCTTGCTGACAATCGCATCGTCGGCGTACGCCACGCTGGCGGCCAGAGCGATTGCTTTCCCCACGAACTCTTCTTTTGCCATGGCCTTAATCTACCACCTGCCACCGGCTCCTGCACGAAAAACTCCAGAAGCGCCGCCTTCCGATGCGCGGCCGAGTTGCCCCCGCCGTGCCGGCAGCCACTCGAATCGCGCTGCGGGGCAGCGCTCCTACCCGACCGACATGACCGGTAATTGCAGGAGCGCTTCCCTGCAGCGCGATCCGACGGTCTTACGGCTTCGAAAAAACCACGCCCCCGATTGCCAGCAGTCGCCCGACCTCCTCGCTGCAGCGGGTGAGTCTCTCCGCCGCGCCGGCAACGACCTCGTCTTCGCCCAGGCGGCAGGTGGTGGAGGAGAAGACCGCGGCAATGCCGGCCTGGTGCACGTCCTGCCACCCCTCACCGGTGCAGCCGCAGATGGCGATCACGGGGACGCCGGCTTTCGCGGCCACGGCAGCCACGCCCATGGGCGTTTTGCCGTTGACCGTCTGTCCGTCGATGCGCCCCTCGCCCGTGATCACCAGGTCGCACCCGCGGCACTGTGCCTCCAGATTCACGGCCTCCGCCACCATCTCCACGCCGCGCCGCAGCCGCGCGCCGCAGAAAGCCATGAGCCCGAACCCCAGGCCGCCGGCTGCGCCGGCGCCCGCCACACCGGCCACGTCCACGCCCGTCTGGCGCTTCACAACCTGCGCCAGGCGCCTCAGCCCGGCATCCAGTCGCCGGATCATGGCCGGCGTCGCGCCCTTTTGCGGACCATAGATCGCGCTGGCGCCGCGGGGGCCGCACAAGGGGTTGGTGACATCGCAGGCGACCTCGATCGACACCTGCCGCACGCGCGGGTCAAGCCCATCGAGCACCAGGTGATCGAGCGCCTCGAGCGCGCCGCCGCCGCGCGGCAGGTCGCGCCCGCGCCGGTCGAGAAATCGCACGCCGAGCGCGCGGGCCATGCCTGTGCCGCCGTCGTTGGTGGCGCTGCCGCCGATCCCCATCCAGATCCGCCGCGCACCGCGGTCCAGCGCATCGCGCAGCAGGTCGCCTGTGCCTTCGGTGCCGGTCACAAGCGGATTGCGTTCAGACGGCTTCAGCAGGGGGAGGCCGCTGGCAGCGGCCATCTCAATCACCGCGCGCGGATCGCAGCCGCCGGCCAGACCGTAGCGGGCCGTAATCACCCGCCCCAGCGGGTCGTGCACCGGACAGCAGCGCCTTTTGCCGCGCGTGGCCGCAAGGACGGCGTCAACCGTCCCCTCGCCGCCATCCGCCATGGGGATCAGGCGAAATCGCGCGCCGGGAATGGCGCGCCGCACGCCGGCGGCGATGGCTCCGGCCGCCTCAGCGGCTGAGAGCGTGCCCTTGAAGGAGTCGGGGGCGATGGCAATGAACGGATGACTCATGGGTAGGTGGCTAGACGGTTGCGGGTGGAAGGTGCAGGGTGCGGCCGCCACGGAGGGCGGCCCTCCAATGCCAAACGCCGCCGCAGGCGCTGGAGGGCCGGGCTCCGTCCCGGCTGCTCTTTTGGTTGCGGATTACACTGTTTTCCGGCGCTTGGCGGTTGCGTCCCCCAAACTAGCAGCCGGGTCGGCACAAAGTTTGTGGAAAGCTGAGGCTAAGTCCGACAGGCTGCTAGCGCCTTTTTCTGCATGGCCACGAGCTGATCAATGCCGGTGAGGGCCAGCTTCTTGAGGCGGTTCAGGTCGTGGTCGGAGAACGGCTCGCGCTCGGCCGTGCCCTGGATCTCGACAAAGCGGTGGTCATCGGTCATCACGACATTGAGGTCCACCTCGGCCGTGGAGTCGTGCGCGTAGTCGAGGTCCAAAACCGGCTGGCCGTCGCAGATGCCGACGCTGACGGCGGCCACGAGGTGGCGCAGCGGCCGTTCGGCCAGCAGCCCCTTGGCGATCAGCCAGTCAAAGGCGTCCACCAGCGCGATCATGCCGCCGGTGATGGAGGCGCAGCGCGTGCCGCCGTCCGCCTGCAGCACGTCACAGTCAATGGTGATGGAGCGCTCGCCGAGCTTCGGCATGTCCACGGCCGCACGCAGCGCGCGCCCCACCAGGCGGCTGATCTCCGAGGCGCGGGCGTCGGGGCGCCCCTTGCGGATCTCGCGCTCCATGCGGGTGTTGGTGCTGCGGGGGAGCATGGCGTACTCGGCCGTGACCCAGCCGCGCTTCTGGTCGCGCAGGAAGGACGGCACCTTCTCCTCGATGCTGGCCGTGCAGAGGACGCGCGTGTCGCCCTGCTCGTACAGCACCGACCCCTCGGCAAATTTGGTGAACCCGCGCGTGATGCGGATGGGGCGGCAATGCGGCGCATGTTCAGGCATGTTCAGGCTCCAAGTTTGACACCACCCCAACATGTCACATACAGTGGTCTAATGCAACTCCGCAGGAGCGCCCCGACACCTCGCCCCAGACCGGCCCGTTCACCTGCAGCCCTGCCGTTCGCCTGCTGTCTGCCTGGCGTCGCGGAGCTCCGCCCTCCATTTCCCATCTTCGAGCTCTTCTCGATCATGCAATTTGGAGGGCGGCGCTCCGCGACGCTGCACTGTACCAGCAGAAAGGATATGTCCCCATGGACCTGACCACCACCTACCTCGGCCTCACGCTCAAGAATCCGCTGGTCGCCTCCGCGTGCAGCCTGACCGGCTCGCCGGAAGGTGCGCGCAAACTCGAGGCCGACGGCTTTGCCGCGCTGGTTGTGCGCTCGATCTTCGAGGAGGATCTGGCCCGCATCTGCGAGACGCACCTGACCAACCTGCGGGCCGTGCGCGAGGCGGTCTCCATCCCCGTGATTGCAAGCGTCAACTGCCGCACACATGCCAGCTGGGGGCCGTTTGCCAGGGAGATTGAGGCCACAGGCGTCGCGGCGCTGGAGCTGAATCTCTATGACATCCCCGAGGATCCTGCGGAGTCCTCCGCGCAGATCGAGGCGCGCCAGCTCGACCTGGTGCGGCAGGTGGTGTCATCCACGCGCCTGCCCGTGACAATCAAGATCAGCCCCTTCTACACCGCACTGATCCCCTTCTGCCGCGGCCTGCAGGATGCCGGCGCCAAAGGGATCGTGATCTTCAACCGCTTCATGCAGCCGGACATCAACACCGAGACCGGGCACCTGCGCTTCAACGTCAACTTCTCGCACAGCAATGATATGCGCCTGCCGCTGCGCTGGACCGCCATCCTGCGCGACCTGCTCACGGTCGACATCGCGCTGAACGGAGGGGTGCACACGGCGGACGACGCCATCCAGGCCATCCTGGTGGGCGCAACCGTGGTGTGCCCCTGCTCGGTCCTCTACGAGCAGCGCGATGCCAACCCTGGCGGCGAAATGATCAGCGGCCTCAAGGAATGGCTGGCCCGCAAGGGGCACCAGCAGGTGAACGAGCTCCGCGGCACCATGCGCACGACCAGCTTCGGTGGCCGGACCGGCTTCGAGCGGGCGCACTACATGAAGACGCTGGGCGGCGCGCGGTAGGAAGCAGGTGGCAGGTGTCTCTTGAAAGCCAGGCGGACGTCAGCCCACAACCCAATGGCGGCACACGTCAAGGACGCCGAGAGCACAGAGATGAATAGAGATCACAGAGTAATTCCTGTCTGCGGGTGGCTCAACTAGGAGACTGTCGGACTTAGACTTTTGGTTGCGCCCCGCCCCCTGCCGACAGTCTCCTAGTCGGAAATTGACCCTGTGCTCTCATTTGATCTCGCTGCCCTCTGTGTCCTTGCCGTTGCATGAACAAAGATGCGAGCCTTCACCTGCCAACATGTACGACGCCCACACGCACCTTCAGGACGCGCGCTTCGACTCGTGCCGCGAAGCGGTGCTTGCTGCCGCCATGGCAGCCGGTGTCGCCGGCGCCTGCTGCTGCGGAAGCTCGGCGAGTGACTGGCGCGCGGTGAATGCGCTTGCAGAAAACCGGGGTTTCGCCACCGGTTTTCTCTTGTTGCCCGCCTTCGGCGTGCATCCGTGGCATGCGGGCATCCAGCCGGCTGACTGGCTGGGGCAACTGGAGGCGTATCTGATGCGGCACCCCGAATCGCCAGTGGGCGAGATCGGGATCGACGGCCTGCGTGACGACCCGCCGCGCGACGTGCAGCGGCAGGTACTGTGCGCGCAACTGGAACTGGCCGTACGGCTGAGCCGGCCGGTGGTGCTGCACGGCGCGCGCGCCTGGGGGGAACTGCTGGCGATCATCAAGCCGTATGCCCCGCGTCTACCCGGGCTGGTGGCGCACGCGTTCGGCGGATCAGCAGACATCCTGCGCGACGTCGTGGCCATGGATGGTTTTGTCTCGTTCGCCGGACCGGTCTGCAACCCCGCGGCCAAGCGCGTCCGCGCCGCCGCCGCCGCCGCGCCGCTGGAGCGGCTGCTGATCGAGACGGATGCGCCGGACATGCTGCCGCACGGGGCTGGCTCTCGGTTCAGGGCTCACGGTTCAGCGGTCGGGGAGGCGTCCAAGGAGGACAACGGCCCCGCGGCAGAACGTAACCACCCCGCCAATCTTGTGTACGTCGCCCGGACACTGGCGACGATACGGGGAGTTCCGGTGGAGGAGATTGCAGCCGTGACCACAGAGAATGCGCGGCGGGCATATCGCCTGCCATAATCCCGCCGCATCCCTCCAACGAACGAACCGGTCTACATCTCAGACAACTCGATCGTGCGCCGCTCCAGGCGGGAGCGCTCGGCGGCGAAGACGATCGTGTGGGTGCGCAGCGATTCCTGGGCAGAGGTCCGGATCCTCTCCGGCGCCTGCAGCCGGATGGCATCCAGCCAGTCGCGCACCACGCGGTTGTCGCCGCCGCCATGGCCGCCGACCTCCGGGCCGATGACGGTGGTTTCGACATCGTTCGTGCGGAAGGAGCGAACCGTGATGGCCTGCTCGTCGAAGCTCGCCTCGCCTTCGGTGCCATGCACGCGCACCTGCCGGCCGCCGCGCTGCGTGAAGGCGGTCATGGTGAAGGTCGCGGTGATGTCGCCTTCGAAATCCATGGCCACCACCTGGTGATCGACCACGTCATTGTCGCACTGGTACACGCAGCGGCCGTAGGGGCCGGTGCGAAGAGCCTCCAGGTGGGCCTCGCGCGTATGGACGGGGCTGACGACATCGGCCGGCCAGTGGTTCAGGTGTTCCGCATACACGTACTGCTTGAGGGCTGAATACGGGCAGGTCGCCTCGGCCGGGCACCCGTCGGTGCAACGCGCCGTGGCGCCGGCCGGCGCATGCGCGCGGTTGAAGTGGCTGAGTGCGCCGAACGAGGAGACCCGGCGGCAGGGGCGGCCGATGAGGAAGGCCATGTAATCCAGATCATGGCAGCTCTTCGCCAGCAGCATGAAGGTGGCTCGCCCCTCGTTGCCCCAGTTGCCGCGCACGAAGCTGTGCGCCTGGTGCCAGAAGGCAACCTGCTCCAGCTGGTCCATGGAGACGACCTCACCGATGCGGCCGGAGGCGACCACGTCGCGCAGGGTGGCAAACCCCTTGTGATAGCGCATGGAGTGACAGACCGCCACCAGGGCGCCCGCCTTGCGCTGTGCGGCCTCGATGGCCCGGCAGTCCGCCAGCGTGGTTGCCATGGGCTTCTCCAGCATCAGGTGCAGCCCCTGGCTGAGGCAGGCCACGGCGGAATGCACGTGGTCGCGGTCCATGGTCGCAATCACCACGGCGTCGCACGGCGGCGGCTTCTTGAGAAATTCCTCCCAGGTGCGGAACACCTGCGCGGGCGGCAGGCCGTGTGCCGCGGCAAACAATTCACGATAGGCATCGCGCGGCTCCGCCACCGCCACCACCTGCGCCAGGTGCGGCAGTTCCGCCAGAACCCGACCGAACATCTGTCCGCGGCCGCCCGCGCCCAGGATTGCCACACGCACCGGCTTGCTCGTCATCGTTCAACTCCTTGCTGCATTTTCTGTCGAAGAGCGGGATCGCTTCACGGCTTCAGCAAATCAACAATTTTCTGCATTGCGCCGGCCTCATCCTCAATGGACTTCACCAGTGCGAACTGCGTGCGGCAGCGGTCCAGGTTCTGGCCGGGGCGATGGATCTTAAAATAGGTGTCGCCCTGCAGGTAGTCGGTCAGAAACCGGATGCCGCATTCGAGCGTCATGAGCTTGCCGCCCGTGACCAGGTGCGCGCGCTCCGCCGGCGTCAGGAAGTCCGCGGCGCCGAGATAGCCGCGCGCCAGGGCCTCGAAGATCCCGACCTGACAGTGGACCCTGGAGGCATCGGGGTCGTCCTCCGCCGTGCTGTTGGTGGCGGAGCGGACCATGTCGCCGAAGTCATACAGCGCACACCCGGGCATGCAGGTGTCGAGGTCGATCACGCACATGCCTTCGTCGGACTGATCGTCCATCAGCACATTGTTGATCTTGGTGTCGTTGTGCGTGACGCGCTCGGGAATTTCTCCGGAGGCCATCAGGTCGAGCAGCACATCGCACAGAGGCTCGCGCGCCTGGGCGAAGTCGCTCTCGCGGCGCACCCCGGCGGCGCGGCCGCAGGCGTCCTGCTGCAGCGCCTGCCGGAAGGCCTCAAAGCGGCTGCGCGTGTGGTGGAAGTTGACGATGGTCTCGTTCAGGCGCGCGCCGGGAAGGTCGGCCAGCAGGCGCTGGAAGAGGCCGAAGGAGCGCGCCGCCTCAAAGGCGTGGCGGGGCTGCTCGACCTTGTCGTGGGTACGGACGCCATCGATGAAGACATACATGCGCCAGAGCATGCCGGCGGCGTCGATGTGAAAGGGGCGGCCGTCGATGGCCGGGACCACCTGCAGCGCGCGGCGGCTGGCGTCCGTGGCGCCCTCGGCGCGCAGGCGCGCCACGGCGTGCTGCGAGATGCGCGTGATGTTGGACATCAGGCCGGGGCCGTCCTTGAAAATGCGCGTGTTGACATGCTGCAGGGTGAAGAACACCTTGTGCCCGCCTTGGCTGGCGGAGATGCGGAACGTGTCGTTGATGTGCCCGGTGCCATATGGCATGCCGGCGACGTAGTCCGCGCGGGAGTCGAAATGCCGGAAGATGGTGGCCAGGTCGTGCTTGTGTACGATGTTGCTCATCGGTTCTCCAAAATGTGTTTGTCGCAGACGTAGCTAGACCTAGTTCAAGCGAGTGTTTCGGTGCGCGGCGAGCAAAAGTAGGGGAAATGCCAATATTTATTGGCTATAATGCGAATTATCAAAGGTTCGCACGGTCAACAAAAGGGGCATTTCAAGTGAGACTTTATCCGAAGATTCTACGGGCGCGCAAGAGCCGAATCGAACGCCGATTGGCGGGGCCGCAGACCGATCATGGCCGGCCGGCACTCGCGGGTCGGAACATCCACTACGAGGTGAGCGCGAAGACGCAAGGCATCGGCGCGGGCGTCAGATGGGACTGTGGCGACCGCGCGCTTCAACACTCGCTTGTTTTAGGGCGAAGTCGCCATGGCAACGCGTTGTCGCCGCGGGAATCAGGCGCGCGAGGCGGCGAAAATTGTAGGCCAACGTGACCAGCGACCATTCCAGCGCCACCTTGCACATCCCGCGCAGCAGAAATTGCCGGAACCCCATCGCAGATTTTATAATTTGCCGCGAACTCATACGCCCGACGGCGTAGTTGTAGATCAGCAAACTCAACATCATCGACGGCGGCATCTGGGCCTTACCCGTGCCGCGTGGCATCGGCGTGTCTCTATCCACCAAAACAAAGCGTGAGCTCGTGGCGCTTAATATATTACAGC
>SESD01001384.1_pt1 | contig 13451 bp, 12 predicted proteins | sample 3171411 | NCBI WGS metagenome assembly SESD01 (sample SAMN06051880, study PRJNA518727) | freshwater metagenome | biome: subpolar coniferous forest; feature: holomictic lake; material: water; isolation source: holomictic Lake 442, 16.5 m depth | place: Canada: near Kenora, Ontario | collected...
AGGGGGCTTCCCTATGACTAGCAGCTTGGTCGGCACAAAATATATGGGGATCAAGTGCTAAGTCCGACAAGCTGCTAGGAACCTGTAGTGAACCGGCGGTGGTTTCGATCTGGAACTCAGGAACTCAGGTTGGGGCAGCCACTCCCGGCCAACGCGCTTGATGGTTATCCGCCAGAATGTCTTGGCTGTTGTCCATGGTTTCTCTCCCCTGAGTTCCTGAGTTCCAGATTTATTTGACGAGTTTAAAAATATAGTCTGACTTGACCAGACCAGAGATAAATGGGACAATCGCAACATGAAAACGGAAATGAGTGTATACAGCGCAAAGACACATTTCTCTGAAATCGTCAGCGAAGTAGAACGGACGGGTATTCGTGTGGTCATTTGTCGTCATAAAGTACCGGTCGCAGAGATCGTTCCACTTCGGACGCAATCCGACCCGTTAATTACGGACGCGGAATTGCATGGAGCGGCATTTGTCGGCGACCCAACCGCGCCTTTGTCTTCCGAGGATTGGCCGGAGGCGCTCCGGTGATTCTGCTCGACACACATGCCTTGGTTTGGCTGGCCTCTGATCCGGAAAAACTTTCACCCGCCGCCCGAAGCGCGATCCGTGCGCATCCGGCGTCGCTTCACATTTCGGTCGTTTCGGCATGGGAAATTTCGCTTCTGGTCAAGCGCGGCCGTCTCACGCTTCCAATGTCGTCGGAAGACTATTTGACCCGTGCCATCGCGCATCATGGGCTGATTGAGCTGCCACTGACTCGCCGTGTAGTGCAAGCGGCAGTGTCCCTGCCGGACATTCACAACGATCCATTTGATCGCATTCTGGTGGCCGAATGCAGTTCGCACGGACTATCGCTCGTCTCACGCGATGCCGTGATCTCCCGCTATCCTGGCGTTAGCGTGATTTGGTAGGGCGCGATTGGGCAGTCGGACGGTGAGACGGTGGGCGGTTGGACGGTGGAACGGTGGGCGGTTGGACAGTAGGACTGTCAGGCGGTTAGACGGTTGGACAGTTGGGCGGCAGAGCAGTTCAACGTCGCGAAATGACTCGTATTTTTGGTGCAATCCAATTCCCGAAAACGCTGCACTCGCGCTCCCATGATCATCCCCCTTCCATCCACCGCCCGACCGTCCCACCGTCCACCGTCCGACGGGCATCTAAATCATGAAACGTCTATCTGACCTGCTGCTCGTCCTCCTGACCGCGCCGCTCTGGCTCCCCCTGCTGGCTCTCACGGCAGGCGCGGTGGGACTGGCCATGGGCCGCCCGTTGTTCTTTCGGCAGGTGCGCGCGGGCCTGCATGGCCGGCGGTTCAGCCCGATCAAGTTTCGGACCATGCGCACGGGCGAAGGTCCGGACGCCGAGCGCCTGACACCCTTTGGCCGGGTGCTGCGCCGTACGAGCCTCGACGAACTTCCGCAACTTTGGCACGTTCTGCGTGGCGAGATGACGCTGGTGGGGCCACGTCCCTTACCGGAGCGCTACCTGCCCCGCTACACACCGGAACAGGCGCGCAGGCACGAGGTTCGCCCCGGGCTCACCGGCTGGGCGCAGGTTAACGGGCGCAACGCGTTGACCTGGGAGGAGAAGTTTAGATTGGACGTCTGGTACGTGGACCATCATAGTTTATGGTTGGACCTGCGCATCCTGTGGATGACCGCGTGGCAGGTATTGTTTGGACGCGGTGTGACGGCAGACGGGGTGGCGACGATGGGGGAATTTGTCGGACGGTGAGACGGTGGGACGGTGGGTCGGTTGGACGGTGAGACGGTTGGAAGGTTGGACGGAAGACGGTGAGACGGTGGCGGGAGAGGTAGGGCGGGGCCGGCGTCCCATGAGCGATGGATTCATCCCAGATTATCTTGCCGCACAGCGGGTGGTAAACGCTTCAACGGGTTAGCTATTTCGGCGACACTACACTCATTTGAAATTCGCCGCGCCGAGGAACGTGTTTTTGCGCCATAATGAGAACGGGTTCAATTTCAGCTTTTCAGCTTTCCGTATTCAGCTTCACGATTATAGGGTTTCTGTAGTATAATTAAAACCATGAGAAGCGAAGCGTTAAAAGCGTATATCCGGCAGCGCGGCGCGCTGTTCTGGTATTCACCGGGCGACAAGGGTGAAACCGTCAGCGACGAGTTGCTGGTGGAACACATCCTGAACTACGGGACGATGGATGACGTGCGGGAGCTGTTCCGCGTCATGGGCCTGCAACGCGTGGCGGAGGTGTTTCGTGGCATGACGGGGCGCAAGGCGCTCAATTTCTTCCCTGAAATCTGGAACTATTTCAACCTCGTATTCACGCGCCATGCATACTGAAATCTTTAGCTCCGAGCAAATCGGTCTGTTGCCTGTCTTGAAACTTTTCCGCAAGGAGTTTTATCTGGTTGGCGGAACAGCTATTGCGCTGCAATTCGGGCACAGGCGATCGCTTGACTTCGATATGTTCACGCAAAAGCCATTTGGGTCCAGGCGGGTTTTGAATGTCCTGGCGAAAGCGGGAAAACGCGTTACGGTCACACGGCGGGTCAGTGAACAGTTGAACCTGTCGGTTGACAACGTGAAGATGATGTTCTTCGAGTATCCGTATGCTGTCGATGCCTCCGTGAGTGACGAGATGTTTCGGATGCCGGATTTGCTTTCGCTCGCCGCGATGAAAGCCTTTGCGTTGGGAAGGCGCTCCAAATGGAAGGATTGCGTTGATTTGTTTTTCTTGCTTCAAAGCCGATTCAGCCTGCCCGAAATCAGTGATCGCGCAGAAACTGTTTTTGGGGAGGAGTTCTCGGCGAAGTTGTTTCGGTCACAACTCTCTTACCACAAGGACATCGATTACTCGGAAGAGGTAGATTACATGCCGGGATTCGAGGTCGACGCCGAGACCGTGAGAGCGTTCCTGATCGACAAGGCGCTGGAGGGCGTGGTGGCGTAGGAGTGACACGAATGCCCTTACGGGCACACTACGAACGGTTTCTTGCCGTTTCTAGGCCGTTTGTAGTGACGCCGTAAGGCGGTTTCTGCGCCCCTTTTCGCCCCAATCTCCGTCCCCTGCCGCACAAGGCGGCAGGGGGGCGCGCCATAAACTGCGTACGGGTACTTGCGAATCGATAAAGCATATAGTATGCTTGTATCAGATTATCTGCGGAGGATCCCATGGTGACCATGACTGCAACGGAAGTGAATCGCAAATTCAGGCAAGTCCTGGATTCTTTGGCGAACAACGGGCAGGAAATTGTGGTCATTCGCAACCATCAACCGGTTGCCCGACTGATTCCCGGCACGCCCCGGATGAACGCCCTCGAGGCATTGGCGGATCTGCACCGAACGTTGGATGACTGCGAAGCGGATTCCTGGTTACAGGACATGGCGGTGGCCGATCGACCGGTCGGAAAGGAGTTGCGTGACCCATGGGCGTGATCCTGGACACATCGATCTGGGTTGAGGTCGAACGGGGACGATTGAGCCCCGCGGACGTAGCCAGCCAGACGGGCGATGAACCGGTTTACCTGGCACCCCCAATCCTGGCCGAATTGGAGTACGGTGTGCAGCGGGCCCGGACAGCGGCACAACGGAATCAGCGGGCCGCTGCGCTGGCACGCATCCGGCGCAAGCCGTGCCTGAACATGGATGCCGAAACCGGGCTTACGTTCGGACGGCTGGCAGCGGAACTGGACGCGTCGGGAAAACCGAGCAAAGGGCGCATACATGACCTGTGGATTGCCGCGCTCGCGTTGCAACACAATCTGGCCGTGCTCACGTTGAACACGTCTGACTTCGCGGATGTTCCCGGGTTGCGAGTTTTGGAACTACAATCATGAAGCCTGTGGTCTTGATCGGTGCCGGCGGGTTGGGGCGCGAATTGCTCTGGGCCTGCGGCCGGGCAGGGATGACGGTGGCCGGCTTTTGTGACGACGCGGCCGATCAGCAGAATGGGGCGTTTGCTGGTCTGCCGCTGCTGGGAAACCTTGAGGCCGCTGCCACACGCTGGGGCGCGGGGACGAAGTTTCAGATTGCGGTTGGTGACAACCGTGCGCGGCAGCGTTTGGCGGAACGCGCCCAGGCGATCGGCTGGGAGCCGGTGGCGATTGTTGATCCCACGGCCCTGGTCGCGCCGGACGCCGTAATCGCGCCGGGTGCCTACGTGGGGATCGGTAGTGTGGTCTCCTGTCTGGCACGCGTGGAGCGGTTTGCGATTGTTAATCATCACGTGACCATCGGACACGAGGCGGTTATTGGCGCTTTCGCGCAACTCTGCCCTGGCGCGCGCGTTTCGGGAAACTGCGTGCTGGGCGAGGGGGCGCTGCTGGGGTCGAATGCCGCGATCCTGCCGGGCAAGCGCATGGGAAGCTGGTCCGTGCTGGGCGCAGGTGCTGTGGCCATGGCCGACATTGCCGATCAGGCGCGTGTGGTGCGGGTGAGGTGAATCTTGCGGGTATCCGGCGGATCTGCTTGATCAGACGGATCAGACGGATCTGCCGGATCTGCCGGATCCAGAGGAAATAAGCCATCAACCAAACTCGACTATTTCTCTCGCCGCCCCACATGAGCGGCCAGGAACAGGCGCGCATGGCCGAGGCCTTTGCCTGCAACTACATTGCGCCGGTCGGGCCGCAGGTGGATGCGTTTGAGCGGGCGTTTGCTGCGAAAACCGGATTGCCGCATGCGCTGGCCGTGAACAGCGGCACCTCGGCCATGCAGTTGGCGTTTCGCGTGCTGGGTGTCGGACCGGGGGACACGGTCTTTTGCTCCACGCTGACGTTCATAGCCAGCATTGCTCCCGCGCTGCAGTTGGGCGCGACGCCGGTTTTTATCGATGCCGATAACGCTTCCTGGTGTCTGGATCCGGACGTTTTGGCGCAGGCGCTGGCAAGGGCGGCGACACAGGGGTGTCTGCCCAAGGCGGTCGTGGCGGTGGATTTGTATGGGCAGTGTTGCGACATGGACCGGATTCTCGCCATCTGCCGTCCCTACGGCGTCCCCGTGATCGAGGACGCCGCCGAGGCGCTGGGCGCCACCTATCAGGGAGCCCCCGCCGGACAGCGTGGTGATCTGGCGGTCTACTCTTTCAACGGCAACAAGATCATCACCACCTCAGCCGGCGGCATGCTGGCTTCGCGCAACCGGGAGTGGATCGAGAAGTGCCGCTTCTGGGCTACGCAGGCACGCGATCCGGCGCCGCACTACGAGCACGCCGAGCTTGGCTACAACTACCGCATGAGCAACTTGCTGGCAGCCGTTGGCAGCGCGCAGCTCGATGTGCTCGAGCAACGCGTGGCTGCCCGGCGTGCGATTTTCGAGCGCTACGCGGCGCAACTCGGCGACCTGCCCGGCATCGCGTTCATGCCGGAGGCTGCGTACGGCACCTGCTCCCGCTGGCTGACCGTGATGTTGCTCGACGAAGCCAGTGGCAAGACCCCGGAAACCGTGCGCCTGGCCCTGGAGCAGGAGAACATCGAAGCGCGTCCGGTCTGGAAGCCGATGCACCTGCAGCCGGTGTTTGGTACCTATCCGGTGTGGACGACGCGTGGCCAGAGGTCAGAGGTCAGGGGTCAGGGGTCAGAGGACAGAGGCCAGAGGTCAGAGGACAGAGGCCAGAGGTCAGAGGACAGAGGACAGAGGTCAGAGGAGCAACCGTCCGACCGTCCCACCGTCCCACCGTCCGACCGTTCCACCGTCAGCGAAACTCTGTTTCGCTGCGGGCTATGCCTGCCCTCGGGAACGGCCATGAGCGCAGATGATGTCAGCCGCGTCTGTCGTGTAGTGCGGCAGGTGCTTCGAGGTGAGCCGTAGCCCCGGCCCGCCCTCGGGCCGAGGGCGGTGGGCTTATTGTTGGTTGGGTGTTATCTGCGCTGAACCCGAGGGCGGGTCCGCGTTACGGAAAAAGACAAGCTTCATGAAAAATGCAGATCATCCGGCGATTACTTTCCCGCCGCGCGTGGCGCCTTTTGCAGCCGATCTGGCGGTGATGGCGCTGGCTTACGTATCCGCCTATGTGCTGCGGTTTAACTTCGATGTACCGGCGCTACATGTGCACGAAGGGACGCGTGCTTTTGTCACGGTGGTGGTGGTGCAATTTTCCGCGCTGCTGGCTTTTGGATGTTATCGGCTGTTGTGGCGCTACATCAGCGTTTGCGATGTGCCCAGGTTTATGTATGCGATTGGCGCCTCCACGGTGGCGCTTCTGGTTTTGCGATTCCTGCTGCCCGAGATCCGGTACATACGTCCGCCGATCAGTATCGCCCTGATCAACAGTGTCTTTGTGCTCGGCGGGTTGCTGCTGGTCCGCGTGGTGTGGCGGGCTTTGCACGAGAACAGGGAGCGGGGCGCGACCGGTGACAGGCCACGGCGCATCTTGCTGGTCGGCGCCGGCAATGCCGGCAACACGGTGGCGCGCGAACTCCGGAGCCGTGGTGCCACGTCCATCGAGGTGATTGGGTTTCTGGATGACGATCCGTCCAAGCAGGGGACCAACATCCAGGGGATTCCGGTGTGCGGCCAGATCCGGGACCTGTCGCGGATCGCGCAGGAGCTGCACGTGCAGGAGGTGATCGTCACCCTGGTGCGGGTGCCGCGCGACGTGGTGCGGCAGGTGGTGCGTGCGTGCGAGACCATCGGCCTGCCGGTGCGGATTGCGCCCGGCTACTTCGAGATATTGAACGGCTCGCTGACCGTCAGCCAGCTGCGCGAGGTGGACATTGCGGATCTGCTGGGGCGCGAAGAGGTGGATCTGGGCGGCGAGGCGGAGCTGGCGCGGTTTGTGGGTGGACGGCGCGTGCTGATCACGGGCGCGGGCGGCTCTATTGGCTCGGAACTGGCGCGGCAGGTGGCGCGGCTCGGTCCCGAAACGCTGGTGCTGGTGGAGCGTAATGAAAACGCGCTCTACGAGATTGATCGCCTGCTGCGCGGTACGGCAGACGGGCGGAAAGTTGTTCCGGTGCTGGCGGATATTGGCGATGCGGCGCACATGGGTGACGTGCTGGCAACGTACCGGCCGCAGGTTGTGCTGCATGCCGCGGCGCACAAGCATGTGCCGATGCTGGAGAGCAACGTCGCCGAGGCGGTCCGGAATAACGTGCTGGCCACGCGCACGCTGGGTGAACTGGCTGTGACGGCGGGCGTAGAGGTGTTTGTCCAGCTTTCCACGGACAAGGCGGTGAATCCTTCCTCGGTTATGGGCGCTACGAAGCGGCTGGCAGAACTTGCGTTGCAGGACCTCAATGCGGCCGGCGGCACACGCTTTGCGGCCGTGCGCTTTGGCAACGTGCTGGGCGCCTCGGGCTCGGTGGTGCCGCTGTTCCGCGAGCAGATCCGTGCAGGCGGACCGGTCACAGTGACGCACCCGGACATGCAGCGCTATTTTATGACCATCCCCGAGGCGGCGCGGCTCGTGCTGCAGGCGGCCGCCATGGCCATGGGGGGCGAGATCTTTATCCTGGACATGGGCCAGCCGGTCCGCATCGTGGAGCTGGCCGAGGAGATGATCCGGCTTTCGGGGTTCAAGCCATACGAGGAGATTGGTATTACCTTTATTGGCATCCGTCCGGGCGAGAAGCTGTTTGAGGAGCTCAGTACGGATGAAGAGCATGCCGGCAAGACGCGGCATAGCCGTATTTTTGTGGGGAAAATTCCAACGGCGCCGCGCGAGGTGGTGGATGCGCAGCTGCGAAAAATGCGGGAGCTTTGCGAGCAGAATGCCGCGGCCGAGCAAATTTGCCCGGCGTTGATGCGCGATTCGTCGGTTGCCGATTGACATCAATTCGCATGATGGCGCCCGGCGGGTCCGGCGGCCCCGCCCGACCTGACAAATCCGTGGCGTTTCTGGTAGGGCGGGGCCGCCGGACCCGCCGCGATTACGCCATAATTCGAATTGCTGGGAAATGGCATGGCGCCGGCGACGCGTTTTTTGGTGGAAAAAGACATGACTGAGCATGAAATAGACCGGGTACGTTGGATTGGCTTCGCGCTGGCGGTGATGGCGCTGAGCGTGCTGTTCGTGCCGACGGTGCGTTTTTCCGTGTCGATGTTCTCCGATCCGCACGAGGATTTGAGTCACGGCTGGCTGGTGCCGCTGGTGAGCGGATACGTGATCTGGCAGGCCCGCGCGCGGTTGCGCGCGGCTGCCGGAGCGCCGGCCTGGGGCGGGCTTTTGGCGTTGCTGGGCTGCCTGCTGCTGTTCTGGCTGGGCAGCCGCGGCGAACAGGCGCGCCTGATGCAGTTCGGCATGATCGGGTGCGTGCTGGCGCTGCCGTGGGTTTTCTGGGGGCAGGGGGTGGCACGGAGGCTGGTTTTTGCGGCCGTCTACCTGTGCCTGATCATACCCACGTCGTTTTTGGATGTGCTGACCTTCCGCCTGCGATTGCTCGCGGCCTGGGTTGCCAGCGGCGTGCTGAACGGGGTGGGGATTGCAGTGCAGCAGGTGGGCACCGCCATGGTCTCCGCCGACGGGGCTGGCTTCAAGCTGGATGTGGCTGATCCCTGCAGCGGCATGCGGTCGGTTTTTGCGCTGGCTGCGCTGACAGCCGCGTACGCCTATTTTTCCCAGTCGACGGCTTTGCGCCGGTGGCTGCTTTTTGCCTGTGCCGTGCCGCTGGCGGTGATCGGCAATATTGTGCGCATCATTTCGATCGGGCTGGTGGCGCGCCTGATGGGACAAGAGCAGGCCATCGGGTTCTATCATGACTACTCCGGGTACGTCGTGTTTGTCGTGGCTGTGCTGCTGATGATGCAGGCAGGCGTTTGGATCGGAAAGATCGGGCGCGCGCCGGCAGCGCCGGGGGATGAGGACGCGTCAGCAAGGCCAGCCACGCCTCCCGCGCCTGACAGAGCGCTGCGTCTGCGTGCGCTGACCCCCTGCGGGTTGGCGTTGCTCCTGGCGATCGGCTGCCAGTCGGCGATCTGGCTGAGCCCGCCACTGGAGATCGAACCGGATAGCTTTATGGCCGCCACACAGCCGGAGCAGGTGGGGGAGTTTCGCGGCCAGACGCCGTGGTTTTGTCAGAACGACCAGTGCCTGGCCAGTTTTGGCGAGGACGAACTTACCGGAAGTGCGGCGCAGACGAACCCGGTCTGTCCGCAATGTGGCCGGGAACTGGCCCGGCTGGCTTTGGGCGAGAAAACGGTGTTGCCGGAAGATACGCGCATCCTGAAGCGCAACTACAGCCGTGGCGATGGCAGCAGACTGGCTATGACCGTGGTGGTTAGCGGCAAGTCGAGGCTGAGCATTCACCGGCCGGAGATGTGCCTGCCGGGGCAGGGATTTCAGATCCTTTCTTCGAAGGTCCGAACATTAAACCTTGGGCAGGGGCGCAGTTTGCGTGTGACCGTGGTTCAGGCGGCCCGCACCGGCGAGCGCCCCATCGGGTTCATGTACTGGTTCGTCAATCCGCGGCGCGAGGTGACTTCGCACTGGGCGCGGATCTTCAGCGACGTTTGGGCGCGGTCCGTGCACAATCGCATCAACCGCTGGAGCATGGTGACCGTGTTTAGCAATCAAGCGGTAGATGATCCGGCGACCGTGCAGATGGCGGAGCAGTTCCTGGCGGAATGGTATCCGCGGATGCTGGCAGCGGGTCGGAAATAGCCTTCGGTCTTCTCCCTTAACCGCGATACTGGCTATGCCGTTGACTCAACCTGCAGCGATTCTCACTATGGAAGTCCAGACAAAGTAGAAAGATGAAGAGGAAAGACGAAGTATGGCTGTCGCACCCTACATTGTCTTTCATCTTCATCTTTCTACCTTGTCTTTCACCCAACCCGTGAGCCACAATCATTAATTCCAAGATATGGTTGAGTCAACGGCATAGCCAGTACCGCGATTAAGCGGGTGGGTTAAGGGTATCCGATGAAGGGTAGCGGTTAAGAAGGCGATTAAGTGTCCGCTTAAGAGCACCTACACTTCATCCCAACACTTCAACCCCACACTTACTCGGTTACACTTACTCGACCCGCGTACTCGATCCCTTTTTTCGTGCGTTCCTCAGCCTGATGATGAAACCAGAACACACAACTATGCGCGGGGTTCTTGCCGCAGTATTCCTGGGGCTCCTGGTGCTGTATGCGCTGACGGCGCAGCGCGGGGTCAGTTGGCAGGATTCCGGCGAGTTTCAGCATCGCGCCCTGCTGGGCGATCTGGCTGGCACGGCCGGAAATGCGTGCGCGCATCCCCTGTATGTGGCCGGCCTGCACGCGCTGACGCGCGTCTTTACGCCGACCACGGTTCTCTGGGCGATCAGCGCCTTCAGCGGGTTGGGCATGGCCGTGGCGGCTGCGGTCTGTGTCTGGCTGGTGTGGCGGATGACGCGCCACACGATCGCAGCGGTCGGTGCCGGATTGCTCCTGGGACTCTCGCACATGGCCTGGTGGATGGCCACCGCGGCCGAAGTTTACACCTGGTCGCTCGCGTTATTGTTAATGGAAACGGCGGTGCTGTATGCGTTGATTGCAAGGCCGCAGCCACGAACCCTTTGCTGGCTTGCGTTGATCAGCGGCCTCGGGCTATCCGTGCACAATTTTGCCCTGCTGTCGCTGCCGGTGTGGGCGATGGCTGCGGGGTGGCTGATGTGGCGGCGCGCGTTGCCGGTGTGGGCGATCGGGCCGGCTGTCGCTGCCTGGCTGGCCGGGGCGTCGCCTTTGCTGGCGCTCGCAGCGGGAACGGACTGTGGACCGGGTGGTCTGCCTGCCGCGCTGCGGGATGCGCTCTTCGGCGGCTATCAGGGACAGGTTCTGGGACTGACACCGTCGCTGTCCTGGACGCTGATCAAAGCCAACCTGGCGTTGTTTGCGTTAAGCCTGGCTTCGCCGCTCTGGGTGGCGGCGGGCAACGGCTGGCGCGGGATCCGGCACCTGCAGCCGCGCCCCTTTTTCATTTGCCTGGCGTCCCTGACCTTTATCCACGTCCTTTTCTTTGTACGCTATTTTGTGCCGGATCAGGCTACGTTCTGTCTGCCGACGCTGGGGCTGGCAAGTCTTTGGGTGGGGGTTGGCTTAGCCATGCGGTTTGAGCGTTCCGGCTGGACAGCCCGCATGCAGGTGGCGTTGGTTGTTGCGGGGCTGGCCTGTTTGCTGGTGGTGCCCGTGGGCTTGGCGACCCTGGCGCGGGTTTACGCGTGGGAGCCGCCGCGCGCGCGGGTGATCCCCTTCCGGGACGAGGCGCGCTATTGGTTGCTGCCGTGGAAACAGACCGAGCATTCGGCGGATGATTTTGCCCGGGCTGTTCTCGCGCAATGCGGCCGCAACGACGTCATCTACGCCGACAGCACGACGGCCGGCCCGCTGAGCGTCGCCCATCTGACAAAATACGAACGGCAGGAATATCCACTGGTTGTGACCTATTACGACCGGTGGACAGGCGATCCTGAGGCGTGGCAGGCCTTTCTGGCCCGTGTGGCAGCGCGCCCCTTCTACGTGGTCAGCCCGGTGCCAGGTTATGTGCCGGACAGCCTGCTCAATGGCGACTTTACTTTTGTAAAGACAGGCGTGTTGTATCGCGTTCACAGCATTGAATCCGCCAAGCAAAAAATGCTAACATATCGGTAGTGCGGATTTCACAGGTTTAATCATTTGGCATGAACTACCCTCTTCAACTTGACAGCAATGCGGGCGTGGACGCGTTATCACTGACGTCCAGCCTGTTGCGCTATGCGCTGGCCTTTGGACTGGCGGCGCTGCTGGCGCTGACGCTGACGCCGGCCATGCGTTGGCTGGCGCGCCGGATCGGCATGGTGGACCATCCGGACGAGCGCCGCATCCACACGAAGCCCACACCTCGCGGCGGCGGCCTGGCGGTATTTGCGGCTTTCAACCTGACGCTGGGTTGTCTGGTCTGGTTGGGCTGGGGCGATTTCAGCCTGATGTTTTCGCCTTCCTGGATGCTCTTGTTCCTGAGCGTCTCCTCGCTGCTGGCGGCGATCGGGTTGCTGGACGACATGTTCAGCCTGAAACCATGGTTCAAGCTGGCCGGGCAGGTTGCCGTGGCAGCCATCCTATATGCCAATGGACTCAGCTTTAGTGCGTTCTTCAGTACCACGTATCCGGCGTGGATTAATTGCGCGGTGACGATCATCTGGATTGTGGGCGTGATTAATGCGTTTAATCTGATTGACGGCCTGGATGGGCTGGCGACCGGACTGGCGCTGATCGCCTCGCTGGGGCTGGCCATCACGATGGTGTTTCGCGGCATGTCCGGCGCCGCGATTCCCTACCTGGTGCTGGCCGGCGCCTGTCTCGGGTTTATCCGCTATAATTTCAACCCGGCATCGGTATTTCTGGGCGACACCGGGAGCATGTTTTTAGGTCTGACGCTGGCCGTTCTGCCGCTGATGACGGCATCCAAGCAGGAGCTGCTGGCCTCGCTGGGCGTGCCTTTGCTCATGTTGGGAATTCCAATCTTCGACACCATGATTGCCATTTGGCGCCGCTCGATCCGCGCCGCGCTACCAGGGCCGGTGTCGATTGGGTCACGCCGGATCCGGTTGATGCAGGGCGACACGGAACATCTGCATCATCGCTTGGCTAAAACCATGAGCCAGCGGCGTGCCGCCATACTGCTCTATAGTGTCAATGTCATCCTGGTCGTTGTCGGCTTGCTGGCCATGCTGCTCGGCAATCGCGCGCCGGGCGTGTATCTGCTGGGTTTTGTTGTGGCCACGTTTGTGATTGTCCGCCACCTGACACGTGTTGAGCTCTGGGATACCGGCCGGGTGCTGTTATCGCGGCCGCGGTACATGCAGTCGCAGCTGTTGGTGGTGCCGGCCTACATCTGCCTGGACGTCCTGCTCCTTTCGCTGGCGTGGGTTTTGAGCCGGATTCTGGCAGACCTGCCCTGCACCACGGCGGACGCCAAGACGTTGCTGCCTCTGGAGGTGGCGCCGGTGTTCATCATGCTGGCTAGCGTACGCGGCTACACCCGCGTCTGGTCGCGCGCGCTGCTGCGGGAATATGTGCTGATCGCTGTAGCGGTGACTGCGGGAGTCCTGCTCGGGTCCGCCATCGTTGTGTTGACCGGCGCGCGCGAAGCGGGTGGGGCGCGGGCGGCGTTTCTGTATCTGCTCCTGGCGACGCTGGTCACGGTCGGCGTGCGGCTGCTCGGCGAGACCGTCCGGGAAGGCATGGCCGTGGTGGAGCGGTTGACCTTGCTCGACCGTCCGGAGGCCGTGCGCGTGCTGATCTGCGGCGGGGGTGAGCGTTTTCGCCTGTTTCTGCGCGCACGGCGCGCGCAGGTTGGTAGCAACACGCGCGTGGTGGTGGGTGTGCTGGACGATAACATCAATCTTCGCGGGCGGCTGGTCATGGGACATCCGGTGCTGGGGCCGCTTGACGAACTGCCGATGCTGGTTGCGCGGCACCGTATTCACGAAGTTATCCTTTGCGCCAAGCTGTCTGACGAACGGCAGAACGCGCTGATTGTGATGGCGCGGCAGGCTGGCGTGCCGCTGCAGGAATGGTTGCA
>SESD01001385.1_pt1 | contig 13449 bp, 12 predicted proteins | sample 3171411 | NCBI WGS metagenome assembly SESD01 (sample SAMN06051880, study PRJNA518727) | freshwater metagenome | biome: subpolar coniferous forest; feature: holomictic lake; material: water; isolation source: holomictic Lake 442, 16.5 m depth | place: Canada: near Kenora, Ontario | collected...
TTTTTCTGTCTGTAATTGAGTTTTCGCAACCCGCGGGCAGCGGGTTGCACAACTAGGAGACTGTCGGCAGAAAGCCCTGGACCGATCCGAGGCCTAAATCCGACAGTCTCCTAGCACGGTGCGGTCACTTGTTTCGTGTCCCGGATTCGCCCTTCATCTGCCGGTGCACAAGCAGGTAGTACATGGCCCCGAGCACAAACACGGTGCCGCCCAGCCAGAGGGTGATCCGGTGCATGTCGCCGGCCAGGAGCTTCTGGTCCTGACCCGCCTTCACACCCACCCAGCAGAGCACGGCGCACCAGATGGTCGATCCGAGCAGGGTGTAGAGCGAGTACTGCAGGTAGTTCATCCGGACAATGCCGGCCGGGATGCCGATCAAGTGGCGCACCACGGGCAGCAGTCGGGCCACAAAAATTCCCAACTGTCCGTAGTGCGCGGCCCAGCGCTCTGCCCCCTCGATCTTCTCCGGCGTGACAAGGATGTATTTTCCGTAGCGCAGCAGCAGGGGCCGGCCGGCCAGGCGCGACGCCCAGTACATGGCGGACGCGCCGATCCAGGAGCCGATGGCGCCGGCAATCACCAGGCCGGTCATGGTGAGGTTGAGCTTCCCCGTGTGCACCAGGTGCGCTGCCGGCGGAATGACAATTTCGCTGGGAAGCGGGACAATCGAGCTTTCGATCGCCATCAACAGGGCCACCAGGCTGTACCCCCACGCGGAAAGGGTTGTCAGGTACCAGTCACCCAGCTGCTTGAACGATTCCGTTAACATGCGAATTATTGTATCCTAACGGCGCTGCCTGCGGCAGCACCTTTTTCGCTTTCGCGGGCGCGAAATCGATCAGGTTGTGGGCCCGCCCGCCTGTGGGAATGCGTATGACGGACACAGTTGATCTCGACCTCTGCCTGGCGCCGCTGCGCGGCGTAACCGGGTGTGCGTTCCGTACGGTCTTCTGCCGCCACTTCTCCGGGCTGTCGCGCGCCGTGGCCCCGTTCATCCCCACGGTGATGGGGGCGCGCGTAAAGCCGGCGCTGCTGGCGGAGCTGCGGCCTGATCGCAACCGCGCGCTGCCGCTGATCCCGCAGCTGATCGGCAAGGACCCCGCGGACCTGGCCCTCATGATCAAGGCCCTGCGCGATCTTGGCTACGGACGCGTGGACCTGAATGCCGGCTGCCCTTGGCCCATGGTGGCGCGCAAGGGGCGGGGGGCGGGGCTGCTGGCGGATGTGGACACCCTGCGTCGTATGCTGGATTCCGGCTGTGCGGCCATGCCGGAAGGTTTTTCCATCAAGGTCCGCCTGGGGCTGAAAACGCCAGATCTGCTGGCGCAGCGCATGGAGGTGCTGAACGACTATCCGCTATGTGAAGTGGCCATCCATCCGCGCACGGCGCAGCAGATGTATGAGGGGCACGTGGATCTGCAGGCATTTTCCGACGGTCTGGCGCGCTGCCGCCATCCGGTGGTCTATAACGGCGACATCCGCACCGCGGCCGACGGAGCCTTCCTGCGCGCGCGCTATCCGGCGGTGCGGCGCTGGATGATCGGCCGCGGTTTGCTGGCGGACCCGTATCTGGCCGAGCGGCTGCGCGGCAGCGCGGCGCCGCGTGACCTCTTCCGGGTGAAGGCCTTTCTGGATGACCTGCTGGCTGCGGCGTGCGAGGAGTCGCACGGCGAGAAGCAGGTGCTCGGCCGGCTCAAGGAACTGTGGGGGTACCTGGCGCCAAGCCTGTGCCGCGACGGCACGCTGCTGAAGCGAATCCGGTTCTGTCATCTGCTGGACGAATACCGCCGCACCGTGGATGACGTCTTCCGCCGGCAGGCGGCATGGGTCGAGAGCCGGGACGGCCTTGTCCTGTAGGCTGCACGCGCGTCGGTTCCTGAGCCTTCTGATCGGTCGGCCTTCCGTCTCACACGTTCGAACGTGTGAGACGGACAAAACTTGTTCTTGTGCATAGGAACAGGTATTTGGCACACTGAAACCAACGGGCGCGTGGGTGCGTCAGATAATCAGCGAAGGGGTGACGAACATGAATCGTGCGAAAAGCTGTCTGGCTGGCGTGATGGTGCTGGGTGCGGCGATGCAGGCCGCGGCCACGGAGAACTATGGCGGCGCCTATCCGAATGGCGCCGAGGGGATCATGGCCGGGGCGCTCCCGCCGCCCGGGCAGTACATCATCAACTACGCGATGTATTACGGTGCCGAGGCCCTGAACGGCGGCAACGGGCATACGATTCCCGGAGCCGACTTCACGCTGCGCGCCTACGCGGATACGGTCCGGTTCGTGAATGTGACGGAGATCACGGTGCTGGGCGGCAGCTGGGCGCAGCACATCTTCGTTCCCATGGTCGGGCTCAACGCGTCCGTGAATACGCCGGGCGGCCGGATCAAGGACGCAAACTTCGGCCTGGGCGACATCATCGTGGACCCGTTTATCGTCGGCTGGCACCAGCCGCCGTTTCACTGGGTCGTGGGGCTGGATGTCTACATCCCGGTCGGCAAGTACCACGACACCTCCTTTGCCAACATCGGTCGCAACTACTGGACCTTCGAGCCGGTGGCGGGTGTGACCTACCTGAACGAGGGAGGGCAGGAAGTGTCGGCGAAGCTGATGTATGACTTCAACACGCGCAACCCGGACACGGACTACACCTCGGGGCAGGAGTTTCACACGGACTTCTTTGTGGGGCAGCATCTGGGCAACTGGACCGTCGGCGCCGGCGGCTACTGGTACTGCCAGACCACGGATGACCGCCAGAACGGCGCGGTCGCCATGGGCAACGGCAATCGCGGCCGCCAGGTCGCGCTTGGCCCCCAGGCAAGCTACCAGTGCGGCCCCCTGAACGTCTCGCTGGCATGGGATCGCGAGTTCGCCACGGAAAACCGCCCGCAGGGCGACAAGGTGTGGCTCAAGGCCGTCATCCCGCTGTAAATTTCGCGGCGCGAAATTTACAATAGGACGCCGCGCGGGCTTTCCACGCCGTCTTCCCACCAGCCCGGCTTCTGGGTGGCAATCCGGGAAATCCCCTTGGAGGTCATCTGGATGCCGCGGGCCGAGACGCCCTTCACGAGCACCTCGGACGGGGTGAAGACCTGCTGGTGGATGCGCTGGCTCTTGGCCGGGCGGTACTTCATGTAGACATTCTCGGGCGTGCCTTCCTGCAGGAGCTGCACCTCGCTGTTTTCCGGCGCCAGGCGGTACTCCTTGTTCTGGATGGCACCGCCAAAGGTGAACCGCTTCAGGTACGAAAAGCCGTGGTCCCGCTGCGTGTAGACGCAGGTCATCTGGCGGTCGCGGTCGAAAACCGCGCAGTAGATCATGTTCTTATCCACAAAGAACTTGTCCGGCGGCGGCATCACCTTGTAGCGGCCGTCGTCCCAGCAGACGATGACCTTGTCGAGCGACGAGCACTGGAACAGCGTGTCGGTGGCGCGAATCTCGTGGCCGATGTAGCCGCCCTCCTTGTCGATCTTGAGCGTCAGCTCCGTGGCCGTGAGGCTGCGGAGCTCGATCTCGCCGAATCGGGCGAGCGTGGTCAGGCGGGGGTACTGGTCCTTGTACTGCTTGATCAGCTGCTTCAGGTACTTGATGGCATAGCCGCGCAGCGACTTGAGGTTGGCCTCGACCTCGGCCAGCTCCTTGAGGATGTTCTCGATGTCCTCGCGGTTCTTGCCGATGTCGTAGAGTGAGATGCGCCGGATGCGGATCTGCAGGAGCTTTTCGACGTCGTCAGGCGTAATGTCGCGGCGCAGGCGCTTGCGGAACGGCACGAACCCCTCCAGCACGGCCCGCTGCACGAGCTCGTAGGTGCGGCATTCCTCGATGCGCTTGTAGATGCGCTCCTCGACAAAGATCTGCTCCAGCGTCTTGTGGTGGAAATCCTCCTGCAGCTCGCACTGCCGGATTTCGAGCTCGCGCTGCAGCAGGTCCAGCAGCTGCGCCGTGTTGGCCTTGAGGATCTCCGAGACCGGCATTTCGCGCGGCCGGTTCTCAAACAGCACCACGGGGCGGCTGGTGACGGAAACCTCGCAGTTGGTGAAGGCAAACAGCGCCTTGGTCGCCGCATCCTGGGAGGCGCCCGGGCTGAGCACAAACTCGATCTCGACCTTTTCCGCCGTGAAGTCGTTGATCTGCCGGACCGGGACCTTCTTCTTCCGGATGGCTTCCTCGACGGACTCAACCAGCGACTCGGTGGTCTGGCCGAACGGCAGCTCGGTGATGACCAGCCGGTTGTTCTGGCGGGGGGAGATCCGGGCCCGGACCTTGATGCGGCCGATGCCGTCGCTGTATTCGCGCACATCCATCTGCCCGCAGGTCTGGAAATCCGGCAGCACCTTGAACGGCTCCTTGCGGATGATGGCGATCTGCGCTTCCAGCAGCTCGATGAAGTTGTGCGGCAGCAGCACGGTGGACAGGCCGACCGCAATCCCCTCGGCGCCGAGCATGAGCAGCAGCGGCAGCTTGCTGGGGAGCAGCAGCGGCTCCTTGTTGCGGCCGTCGTAGCTCCAGATGTAGCGCGTGGTCTTGGGGTTGAAGAGCTCGTGCCGGGCCAGGTCGGTCAGCCGGCACTCGATGTACCGCGAGGCCGCGGCCGGGTCGCCGGTGTGGATGTTGCCGAAGTTTCCCTGGCCTTCGATCAGGTAGCGCCGGTTGGTCAGGTTGACAATGGCATCGGCGATGGAGACGTCGCCGTGCGGGTGATACTGCATGGCATGGCCGACCACGCTGGCGACCTTGATGAAGCGCCCGTCGTCCTTCTCGTACAGCGAATGCAGGATGCGGCGCTGCACCGGCTTGAGGCCGTCCTCAACTGCAGGGATGGCGCGGTGGCAGATCGTGTAGGAGGCAAACTGCAGGAAGTTGCCGTCCATCAGCCGGCTCAGCGGACCCCGGTCGCCCGGGCGCACAAAGTGGTCCGGCGGCAAATCGCCGGCACGGGCGGCCGGCTCGCCGACGGCCGGACTGGGCGGGCGGGGGGCAATTTTCCTCGGGTGGGCGGCCGGTTCGGGCGTGGCGGCCGGCTCCGGCGTGGCGGCCGGTTCGGGCGTGGCGGCCGGTTGCGCCTTTTCCGCCAGATCAAACAGCAGTCCCTGCGTTACCTGCACCGGAGGAAGTGCGGCATTGGCCTTTGTGGCCGCGGCCGTGTCCGGCTTGGCCGGGCGCGCCGGTGGTTTCTTGGTCGGCTTGCTCAAACCAGTACATCCTCGCTGATCACCAGATTGTCCATGATGTATTGCCGCCGCTCCGGGGTGTTGCGGCCCATGTAAAACTCGATCGTTTCCGCCACGCCGTAGTCCTGCCCCATGTCCACGGGCGTCAGGCGCATGTTGTCGCCGATGAAATCCTCGAACTCCTTGGGGGAGATCTCGCCCAGCCCCTTAAACCGCGTGATCTCGTTGCTCTTGCCGAGCCGCGTGACGGCCGCGTCGCGCTCGGCCTCGCTGTAGCAGTAGACGGTTTCCTTCTTGGTGCGCACGCGGAACAGCGGGGTCTCCAGGAGGTAGAGATGCCCCTCCTTCACGATGCGGTCGAAGTAGCGGACAAAAAGCGTGATCATCAGGTTGCGGATGTGCAGGCCGTCCACGTCGGCATCGGTCGCGAGGATCACCTTCTGGTAGCGAAGGTTGTCCACGCTCTGCTCGATGTCGAGGCTGCACATCAGGTTGTAGATCTCGATGTTCCGGAAGATCGCGTCGCGCTTGAGGTCGCAGACGTTGAGCGGCTTCCCCTTGAGCGTGAAGATCGCCTGGGTGCTGACATCGCGGCAGCTGACCAGCGAGCCGGCGGCAGACTGCCCCTCGGTGATAAAGATCATCGTGTCCAGGCCCGTGCCGTGGAGCTTCTTGAGGTGCTGCTTGCAGTCCTTGAGCTGCGGCACGCGGATGGTGACCGCCTTGGAGCGCTCGCGCGCCAGCTTCTTGACCGAGTTCAGCTCGGCGCGGAGCTTGCTGGTCTCGTCGATCTTGGCCAGGAGCTTGGCCGCCTCCTGTGGCTCGCGGTGGAGCATTTCCTCTACGGCGCGCTTGATCTCGGCCACGAGGTCGCTGCGGATCTCCTGGTTGCCGAGCTTGTTCTTGGTCTGCGACTCAAAGATCGGATCCTTCAGGCGGATCGCCACGGCGCCGATCAGCCCCTCGCGGACGTCGTCGCCGTCAAACTTCCCGCTCTTGGAGAACTCGTTGACCGCCTTGACGAGCCCCTCCTTGAACGCGCTGAGGTGCGTGCCGCCGTCGTTCGTGAACTGCCCGTTGACAAAGGAGTAGTAGTCCTCGCTGAAGCGGTTGGTGTGCGTGAAGGCGATCTCGAGCGTCTTGGAGCGGAAATGAAACGGCTGGTAGATCTTCTCGAACTGGGCCTCGTCGTGGATCAGGTCGAGCAGGCCGTTTTCGGACACCACGGCCGTGCCGTTGAAGTTCAGGGTCAGGCCGGCGTTGAGATAGGCATACATGCGCAGCCGGCGGAGAATGTGCTCCTCGTGGAAGCGGTACTTGGGGAAGATCACCGGGTCGGGTGTGAACTGCACCAGCGTGCCGTCGCGCTCGCTGGTGATCTTGCCGCGCTTCTCCTTCTTCAGCGCGCCGCCCTCGAAGAACGCCTCGGCAAATTCGCTGTCGCGGAAGGCCCGCACCAGGAACTGGGTGGAGAGCGCGTTGACCGCCTTGGTGCCCACGCCGTTCAGGCCGACGCTGAACTGGAAGACGTCGTCGTTGTACTTGGCGCCGGTGTTGATTTTGGAGACGCACTCCACCAGCTTGCCGAGCGGGATGCCGCGGCCGTAGTCGCGGACGCTCACGGCGCCGGTGTTGAAGTCGACCGCAAGGTCGACCTTCTTGCCGTGCCCCATGATGAATTCATCGACGGCGTTGTCGATGACTTCCTTCAGCAGGATGTAGATGCCGTCCTCGTACTGCCCGCCGTCGCTGGTCCGGCCAATGTACATGCCGGTGCGCTTGCGGATGTGCTCTACGGCAGAGAGCGTCTGGATCTTGCTTTCGTCGTACTGGTGCTTGGGCGTGGTGGCCATGGGAAGGTGTCAGGTGTCGGGTGTCAGGTGTGCGGGTGGTGCGCCTGCGCCGGGCGTCGCCTGACACCTGAAGCCGGACACCCGGAAATTCTACTTTGCGGTAGCCGCGGCCTTGCGGCGGATGGACTTGATCTCAACCTGCTTGCGCGGCATATCCTGAAACGCACCGCTCTTGCCGGTGGTTTCGACCGCGGCGATCTGGTCCACCACCTCCAGGCCGTCGATCACCTTGCCGAAAACCGCGTAACCCCAGCCGCGGTCGGTTTTGGCCGTGTGATTCAGGAAGGCGTTGTTCGGTCCATGGTTGATGAAGAACTGGCTGGTGGCGCTATCCACGACCGTGGTGCGGGCCATGGCCAGCGTGCCGCGGTCATTCGTGAGGCCGTTGTCCGCCTCGTTCTTGATCTGGGCCTTGGTCGCCTTCTGCTTCATCTGGGTGGTGAAGCCGCCGCCCTGGACCATGAAGTCCTTGATCACCCGATGGAAGACGGTGCCGTCGTAAAACGCTTCATCCACGTAGGCGAGAAAGTTGGCGACGGTCACCGGCGCCTTGTCTGGATAGAGCTCGGCGGTGATGGATCCGAGGCTGGTTTCAATGACAACGACCACGTTGGACTCCTTGGCGGCTGGCGCCGCCGGTTGGGCTGTCGCCGCGACGGTTGCCGTCTGGGCGATGGCGAGGTTGGCACAGAACAGGGATGCGACGAGCAGTTGTTTCATCAGTTCCTTCTCCATGCGGCGCACGCTGCCGTCCGGACGGAACATCGCTTCTGCGCCGCAACGGGTGGTAGTGTCGTGTCTCGCGCGACAGGTGTCAATCCTTTCCCGCCTGATCCCGCCTGATTGTCAACGCCACCCGTTCCCGCCTTGCTGATTCCGGCGCTGACGCAGTCTCACACGTTCGAACGTGTGAGACTGTCGGACCATAAAAATTACCCGCACGGGCCGGATTGACGTACAGCCGAAAGACGCCTATGATATGTTGTTCACCCCGTAAAGGAGCGTCTTTGTGAATCTTGAACAGCTTGAGAAGGCCAAGACCCGGATACCCAGCGTGCCCGTGCTCGTGAACATCGTTTCCAAGCGGGTGCGCCAGCTCAATGCGGGGATGCATCCGTACGTGAAGCCGCTTTCGCCCGACGAGGACCGCCTGGACATCGTTCTGCGCGAGGTCGCCGAGGGCAAGATTGTGGCCGAGGTCGATTTTGACGCCCTTGCCCGGTTGAAGGAGCGGCGGGCGAAGTGGGTGCAGTAGCCGCGGCGCGGCAGTTTCGCAGGCTCTGGCCGCTGTCCGGGAGGGGCTTCCGCCCATGAGCCAGGATGGTAACACGGCACGAGGCGGCAAGAACCTGACGGTCAACCGCAAGGCTTCGCACGACTATTCCATTCTGGAGAAAATCGAGGCGGGCATTGAATTGCTCGGCACCGAGGTCAAGGTGATCCGCAACGGCGAGGCCGGGCTGGCCGGCGCCTACGCGAAGGTCGAGAACGGCCAGCTTTTCCTGCACCAGGTTTCCATCCCGCCCTACGAGTTTGGCAACCGCTTCAACCACGACACGCTGCGCACGCGACGGCTGCTGCTGCACCGCAGCGAAATTCGCAGGCTGCAGGCGATGCAGGAACAGAAGGGGCTGACGCTGGTGCCCCTGCGCCTCTACCTGAATGGCAGGGGGCTGGTGAAGGTCGAACTGGCCGTGGGCCGGGGCAAGAACCAGGAGGACCAGCGCGAGACGATCCGTCGCCGGGAGGCGGACCGCGAAGCCTCGCGCGCAATCGCATCGCACGGGCGCTAGGAACCTGTCGGACTCGGCTTTGTGGAGGCACAAATGATCTGCCGACCAGGCTGCTAGTTCGAAGACGGATGGGCGCACAGAATGAAACTCTTGCTGCCGCGGCCGGGTTGCCGGCCGGGGTAGCGGTGATACCGAAAGGAGCATGCCATGTGGGAACGAGGGTTGTTTAGCGGGCCGCACATCATCATTCTGCTGTTGCTCCTCATTCTTCTTTTCGGGGCAAAGCGCATCCCGGATCTGGCGCGCTCGCTGGGCCGGAGCATCGGCGAGTTCAAGAAGGGTCGCGCCGAAGGCGAGCGGGACGCAAAAGACGCTGAGGCGAAGCCGGACGAAGGCAAGAAGCCGGAATAGATTTCGCGAGGCGGGATCTAGCAGCCGGGTCGGACTTAGCTTTGCGGAGGCACAAACTGTCTGCCGACCAGGCAACTAGGAACCTGTCGGCAGAAGGTGACGGATCGATCCAAAGCCTAAATCCGACAGGTTCCTAGGGCGTGTTGGTCGCCGGCTTGACCAGCGCCGGGATTGGCGCGAGGGCGTTGGCCTGCTCGAGCAGCGAACGCGCGGCCGGCCTATCCTGGGGCTGATACCGGTCAATGGCGCCCTCCATTCGCTTGGCGGCTGTCTCCCACGGCGTTTCGCGGTTGGCGGCGCGCAGTTCCTGAAGCAGCGCCTTGGCCGCGTCCTTCTTCCCCTGCTGCACGAGGCAGGCGGCCTCGCCGAAAATTGTCTGCGGCCCCAGGTAGTGGCCGGGATTCTTCTCCCGGAACGCGCGGAAAACGTCGAGCGCCTCGGCGGTCTGGTTCAGGCCGCAGAGCGCGAAGGCGCGGCCGACACGTGCCACATCCGCAAACGGATGCGACGCATGCTTCCGGACAAACGCGTCGTATTCGGAAAGCGCCTTCTCGTACTGGCCGGCGTCGCAGTAGGCCTTGGCCAGCTTCAGCTTGGCCGCCACGCCGGGCGCGGTGCTGCCGTAGTCCGCCACGGTTTTTTCCAGCGCTTCAATCGTGGGTTGCGCCAGCAGCTGCTCGGCAGCCTGGGCGGCCTGCCCGGCGCGGTTTCGCAGGAACACCGCGACGCCAACAGCCAGCAGCACGGACACGGCGAGGGTCACCAGCCATTTGACGCCGTTTTCCCGGATCCACAACCAGGCGGGGATCAGATCTTCGGGAACGTAGGCCGGAATCGTGGTGGAGATCTCGGCGGGTGTTTTCTGCAGTTCGCTCATGTTCAGTTTCCCATATCCCTGCGGCGGTGCATGCGCCAGCGGCCGGCATCGCGCCGTGAAGGGCGTTGTTTATCCTTTTTTCAGGCCCGAAAAGCAAGGTTATTCACCAGCCTTGACTTCCCGTGCTGAAACCGCTTCCATATGGGCTTCATCCAATCAACAGGAGCAGTTTTCATGGCCAAGATCGTGTTCATCGGCGCCGGCAGCCTCGGCTTCACCCGCGGACTGGTTCGCGATTGCCTGACGTTTCCCAGCATGCGCGATGCGCAGTTTGCGCTGGTCGACATTGATCCCGGCCGCCTGGAGATGTCCCGCCAGGCCTGCCAGAAACTGGTGGATGCCGGTAGCTACCCGGCCAGGGTCACAGCCACCACGGACCGCAGGAAGGCGCTCGATGGCGCGGATGCCGTGATGATCACCATCCTGGCCGGCGGCGTGGATGTCTGGCAGTATGACGTGACCATCCCCAGGAAGTTCGGCGTGGATATCAACGTCGGTGACACGCGCGGACCGTCCGGGATCTTCCGCGCCCTGCGCACCATCCCCGAGATGCTGGCCATCTGCCGCGATGTCGAGCGGCTCTGCCCCGGCGCCGTGGTCCTGAACTACACCAACCCCATGGCCATGCTCTGCCAGGCCATGCAGAAGACCACGCGGGTCAATGTCACCGGCCTCTGCCACAGCGTGCAGGGCACAGCCGGCATGCTCGCCGGGTGGGCCGGCGTGCCCGCCGATGAGGTGGACTACGTCTGCGCCGGCATCAACCACCTCGCCTGGTACACCCGCTTTACGCACCAGGGGCGCGACCTCTATCCCGTGCTGCGCGAAAAGGTCCGCAGCGACAAGAAGATCTACAACACGGAGCAGGTCCGCAACGAGCTCTTCCTGGCGTTTGACTACTATGTCACCGAGTCCAGCGGACACAACTCCGAGTACAACTGGTGGTTCCGCAAGCGCCCGGATCTGATCAAGAAGTACTGCACCTCCGGAACCGGCTGGAACCCGGGCGTGCATGCGTACATCCTGGATGAATACCGCAGGGCCGGCAAGACCTGGAAGAAAAGCTTCAAGGAATGGATCGACAGTCCCGAGTGGAATGACCCGGCGCAGGTGGCGAAGAAGCTGGCGCGCGGCCACGAATATGCGTCCTTCATCACCAATGCCTGGCTGGGCCACGAGCCCTTCCGCTTCAACGGCAACGTGCTCAACACCGGCCGCATGGTCACCAACCTGCCGCAGGACTGCTGCGTGGAGGTCCCGGTGCTGGCGTCGCGCGGCAACCTGCAGGCCATGTACGTCGGCGACCTGCCGCGGCAGGTGGTGCCGATCACATCGCTCAGCGCCACCTGCGAGACCATGGCCGTCGAAGCTGCCATCACCGGCAACCCGCACCTGGTCTTCCAGGCCATTGCCTCGGATCCGCTGACCGCTGCCGTGCTTTCGCTGGCCGAGATCCGCGAGATGGTCAACGCCATGCTTAAGCAGAACCGTGACCACCTGCCGCAGTTCAAGACGTTTACGGCCTAGGAATCGCAGGCGGCCTCTGGCCGCGTGCGGTTCCTGTTTTGGGGCGGGGCCGTTGGCCCCGCCGGTGAACCGCAGTCCGAAAGATGCGCGGCAATTCTGGGTTGACGACCGAACTGTTTGCAGACGCTGATTGCCACCCAAATCTACGGCTAAGGACGACGCGTCATTTGCGAACTACCCTTTTGCACCTTGCCCGCTTGGCGTCGCGGAGCTCCGCCCGCCAAAATGCGTGAACAAGAAACACGTGAAGATGCATCCTGGAGGGCGGAGCTCCGCGACGCCAAGCGGGCGTTGTGAACAAGGAAGGTTCGCGAAGAGGCCAATCGTCCTTAGTCGTAGATTTGGTTGCCAGTCTTCCGCTTGACACCGATCACCGATCACCGATAACTGATAACCTCTCCACCCTCCACCCTCCACCCTCCACCCACCACCCTCCACCCACCACCCTCCACCCACGGGCACCCCATGACACCTCGCGTTCGCTTCGCCCCCAGTCCCACGGGCAACGTCCACATCGGCAACATCCGTGCCGCGATCTTCAACTGGCTCTATGCCCGTCACGAGGGGGGGCAGTTCCTGCTGCGCGTGGAGGACACCGATCGCGAGCGCTCCACGCCCGAGGCCATCCGCACGCTGCTTGACGTGATGGCCTGGCTGGGGCTTTCGTATGACGAGGAGCCCGTCTACCAGAGCGCCCAGTGCGCCCGCCACATGGCGGCGGCCGAGGAACTGGTGCGCCAGGGGCACGCCTTCCGCGAGAACAAGGAAGGGAAGGGGGAGTGCATCGTCTTCCGCATGCCGCGGGAGGGGCGCGTGGAGTACACCGACATCGTCAAGGGAACCATCCGCAAGAAGGCCGAGGACACCCAGGATTTTGTGATCGTGCGGTCCGACGGCAACCCGGTCTTCCACCTGGCCAATGTGATCGACGACATCGACATGCGGATCACGCACATCATCCGCGGCGACGACCACGTGGAGAACACCTTCAAGCATATCCAGATCTTCCGCGCCATGGGCGTGGAGCCGCCGCAGTATGCCCACCTCCCCATGATCGTCAACGCCATGGGCAAGCCGTACTCCAAGCGCGACGGCGCCGCCTTTGTGGGGGAGTTCCGCGACCAGGGGTTTCTGCCCGAGGCGCTGTTCAACTTCCTGGCGCTGCTCGGCTGGGCGCCGGGTGAGGACCGCGAACAAATGACGCGCGACGAGATGGTGGCGATGTTCACGCTCGACCGCTGCAAGTCCAGCGCCGCCCGCTTCGACATCAAGAAGCTCACCTGGATGAACGGCGAGTACATCCGCCGGCTGCCGCCGGCGGATTTCATGGCCGAGTTCAAGGCGCGCGTGAAGGCGGGCGGGTACTGGCGCGAGGATCTGCCGCCCGCGGAGCGCGACGGCATTGCCGCGCTGGTGCAGCCGCGCACCAAGTTCTACTCCGAGATCCCCGGCAACTGCACCTATTTCTTCACGGAGGACTACGCGTTTGACGCCAGGTCCGTGGAGAAGCGACTCAAGCCGGAAGGCGTGCCGGAGCTGCTGGAGGCGGTGGTGGCGCGCTTCGAGGCGCTGCCGGCGTTTGACCACGCAACCACCGAGGCGACCCTGCGCGCCATGGGCGACGAGCGCGGCGTGGGCCTGGGCGGCATGGTCCACCCCGTGCGCGTGGCCGCCTCCGGCCTGAGCGACGGCCCCGGCCTCTTTGAGCTGCTTGTGCTGCTCGGCTGCCCGCGCGCCTGCGCGCGCCTGCGCCGCGTGGTCGCGCGGTTGCGCGAGGGGACGCTGTAGCGGTAAGGGGGCAGTCACACGTTGGCAGCAAGGTGGCAGCGGCGTCTCGCCGCTGCATCCAAGCCGCCAGCGGCGAGACGCCGCTGCCACT
>SESD01001386.1_pt1 | contig 13441 bp, 8 predicted proteins | sample 3171411 | NCBI WGS metagenome assembly SESD01 (sample SAMN06051880, study PRJNA518727) | freshwater metagenome | biome: subpolar coniferous forest; feature: holomictic lake; material: water; isolation source: holomictic Lake 442, 16.5 m depth | place: Canada: near Kenora, Ontario | collected...
TTTTAATGCTTTATAAAAAACACAGCTATCAAATGCATGAATACGAAGATTTATAAGGTTGTAAAAACCAAACGCACGCGACAGATAAAGTTAAATATATTTTTAATACATTTAAAATTAAACGTTAATAAATATTAGCTAAATAATACTATTTAATTATATTTAGCTTACCAATTACTAAATTCTATAGCAGAATATAGGTTTTTAATAAAAAACAAATTATGTAATTGAAATATTAATTGCAATAAGTCTTTTACCGACTATAATTCAAATAACATTAAATAATTTCGCCTTACTTAGAACATCACTCACAATGATAAAAACTGAAAACAGACCATTGTCAGATAGCGGGGATGACTTTAATCGAGATGTCGAGTTAGTTGCGAGTATCTGTAATTCAGATCAAAAGGCTCTTGAGCTTTTGTATAGCCGTTACTATAGCCGACTCTCTCGTTTTATTGCCCGAGTGATCACACGAGAAGACCTGATAGATGAAGTGATAAACGATGTCATGTATGTGGTATGGGAAAAGGCCAAATCGTATAATCATCAGTGCAAACCTTCCACATGGATTTTTGGTATTGCTTATAATAGAGCTCGACAGGCACTCCGCGATGCCAATAGAAACAATGAAGAATCATTAGAAAATCTTATTGACAATGGAATATCGTTTGAAGATGATAGATCAATCTTAAAACAATTAGAAATGAGTGACTGGCTTTTACCGGCTTTAGGTAAGCTTACACCAGACCAAAGAGCCGTTATTGAGTTGACTTATTTTCAAGGACTCGCATATAGTGAAATAGCTGAAGTAATGGCTTGCCCTGAAAATACCGTAAAAACCCGAATGCACCATGCACGCAAAAAACTAGCTACTCTACTTATTAGTAACGATTAATTTTCTAAAACCGGACAACCTAAATATCTTGGAGAAAAAATGACACAGCAAGATAAAAATAATAACCCCTACGCTTCACATGAAGATAGCTCATTATTACTACCATGGTATATCAACAAGACATTAAATAGCAGTGAAATTGAGCTTGTAGAAAGCCATTTGAAAGTATGCCTTACCTGTAAACGTGAACTGGCAACCTTAAAAAAATTCTCATCTGCCTTTAAAACGGAAACCTCAAACCAAACTAATAAAGCTAATTTTAACAAGCTAATTGATCGAATTCACGGCACTACCCATACTGCAGTTAATGATGCCTTAAACAACGCAATCAAAGAAAAGCACCGCCACGCCTTACCCACAAACCGCTATCACTTTCCAAGACCCGCTCTTGCCATGGCGGCGGCACTCCTGCTTGCTTTGATAATACCCCGATTTATTGTTAAGGATAATAACCTGACGAACGATTTTCATACGCTATCAAATGCTGAAATCCCCAACGTCAACAATAATTCAATCAGAATTATCTTCCTAGATGACACGAATAAAACCCACATTAACGACCTACTTGCGACTGTTCATGGCCGCATTACTAGCGGTCCTTCTGCACAAGGCGAATATTCTGTCGCTATTGAAAACAAACTCACAACTGAAAATGTGCAAGGAGTAATCGCCGAATTAAAAAAGAATTCCAACATACTCTTTGCTGAACCTGCTTATGCGTTAGTTTCATCAGATAAAACCATTGGAAACTAAGTTCTAATGAAAGCGCTTTTGCTGCTGCTATTAATTAGTTTATCAATGATTTCAGCTCCCAGTAAAAGCACTGAAGTTAATATAGAACCAGGATTAGACATAGTCCTTAATGTTGACAATGCTGATCACTTGTTATTGGTCGGCTTTCCGGATCAATCTATAAACAGACCCCCAGGCGCCTCTCCTTCCACTTACAGGCGAAGAGGCAATTATCAAAGTTCCGGTTGGAGTAAACGAATTTCTCAGCAAATTGCTGAAGACTATCACATAGAAAAACTAACTGAATGGCCTATGTCTGAAATAGGCGTCCATTGCATCGTCTATCAAGTTCCCGCAAATGCCTCAGTTAGTAACACCATCAAACTATTATCGCAAAATCCCGATATTAGTATTGTGCAAAATATGCATGTGTTTAAAACAAAAGCCCACGCAACTAATGACCCTTATTTTAAGCTCCAAGCCAATATGCGTGACATGCAAATTGACCAAGCACATAGCAAAGCAACCGGCAAAGGCATTAACATAGCCATGATTGATACGGGTGTTGATTTAACACATCCAGACTTAATAGACCAAGTAGCAAAGCACGAAAACTTTTCTACCAAAATATCGCCCGACTTCTCCAATGACCAACATGGCACTGCGATTGCAGGAATAATGGTGGCAAAAAAAGACAATGACACCGGTATTGTTGGCATTGCACCCGATGCTAAATTAATTGCCTACAAAGCATGCTGGCCATCCATGCCCAATTCAATGGAAGCCGTTTGCAATAGTTACACCTTGTCATTAGCCGTAAATAGCGCCATAAAATCTGGCGCCAAAATCTTGAATATGAGCCTTGGCGGACCTCAAGATAAGCTTCTGGAAAAGTTATTAAACAAAGCAATTGAAAACGGGATGATTGTAGTTGCCGCAGACGAAGGTCAAGACTCTAAAAATGTTAATTTTCCAGCTTCTTTAAAAAATGTGCTATCAATTCAATCAATAAAAAAACCAGATACAGACCATAAAGTTGTGGCGCAAAGCCTTTCTGCTCCGGGCGAAAAAATACTAACAACATTACCCCATGGTACTTATGATTTTATATCGGGCAGCTCTATTGCAACCGCAGAAGTATCAGGTATTATTGCCTTGCTATTGCAAATCAAGCCAGACCTGACATTTTCAGAAACCAGAGCACTATTACAACAATCTCAATTACCCAACAAAGAGGGCTCTTTTACAGGTATTAATGCGAATACTGCTTTAGCAGTCCTTTGCAAAACAGCTCATTGCTTATAAAGTCTTTTAAGTTTAACTGTTCAACAATAAAGTCGAGCATCAGTCGTTTAACACCGCCCCTCTAAATTTTATTTATATTTGTAAGTGGAAAGGGATGACTCATTAACCAACAAACCATCCTAATCACTATTTTCTGGCATAACTGTTAAAAGATTGCCCCAGACTGATTTCTCAGATACCATGCACCTACTGAACGTTTGTTAGGTATCTCCTTTGAGCTCAAAAGAAAAAATCTTAAGTGCCGCGATTGTTTTATTCGCGCAAAAAGGCTATTCAGGCCTATCCATGCGGCAATTGGCTCTGGCCGTTGAATTAAGCGTTGCAGCGATTTACCATCATTTCCCTGATAAAAACACCTTGTATCTCGAAGCGGTTCGCTTTGCTTTTTCTGATAAAGAACAGGTTTTTGATCAAGTATGGAAATCTGACGGCTCTGCCGAAGAAAAATTAGGTCGGTTTATTCGTGCATTAATTGATGTCATGCTTGAAGACCGTGATTTTCATCGCCTCATGCAACGTGAAATTTTGGAAGCTGATCCCGCAAGAATGCAACTATTAGCCCAAGGTGTTTTTAACAACCAGTTTTGTTTACTAATGCAATTAGTGGCAGAGATGGCACCTAATCAGGACGCTCACCTATTGGCAACCTCTGTCATAGGTTTAGCCAAGTATTACATTGAATATCAGCCCTTACTCAAATATTTTCCAGGCTGGAAACCCGAGCACGAAAAGCCCGAATTTATAGCTATGCACATCACTACCCTTTTATTAAACAGTTTTAAGGCAAAGGCGGCATGAAAAATAAAGTCAGTCTTTCACCATCCACTTTAATAATAAATAAAAGTAACTTACGAACCACACCCCTTTTAATTGCGGCAATACCGTTATTAATATCCGGCTGCATGCTGGGGCCTGATTTTACAAGCCCCCCAAGCCCGGAAACAAAAAGTTACACGACCGATAAGCCAGCAGAGAGAATTACCACAAGCTCCTCCGTATCGGGTGCGGCGCAATCTTTAAGCTTGGGAAAAGATATTCAGGGACAATGGTGGACTTTATTTCACTCAACGCCCTTAAACAAACTCATTGAACAGGCCATGAAGCATAATCCTGATTTACAGGCCGCCTCATCTGCCTTAACCGAAGCCCAAGAAAATGCTTCTGTCCAAGAGAGTTCGTTATTCCCTGCCTTGGATGCAGGATTCTCAACGAGACGTCAAAAAATTTCCGGCGCTCAATTTGGCGCGCCCGGTTTTGAAGCGCCTGCTTACAACCTTTCAACAGCATCACTTCAGGTTGCCTATACCCTGGACGCTTTCGGCGCCATTCGAAGACAAATCGAAGGTTACGAAGCCCAGGCCGACTATCAGCGCTTCCAACTTGAAGGAACTTTCCTGACGCTGGCGTCAAACGTTGTCACCACGACCATACAAGAAGCCTCCTTAAGAGCACAGATCAGTGCCACGCAAGAGATTATCAGCGCTCAAGCCAAGGGACTTGAACTGGTCAAACAACAGTTCGAATTGGGGGGCGCATCGAAAGTCGATGTCTTGTTACAACAAACCACACTGGAACAAACGCGAACGAACTTACCGCCCTTAGAACGAGAACTGGCTCAAAACCGCCATCGTTTAACAGTGCTAACCGGCGAACTACCCAGCACCGAACTCGCCGCGCAATTCAAACTCTCCGATCTGCATCTGCCCGAGGCATTACCTCTCAGCTTGCCCTCCAAACTGGTGCAACAACGTCCTGATGTGCGTGCACAGGAAGCCCAATTACATTCAGCCAATGCGCAAATCGGTGTCGCTACTGCCCAACTGTTTCCTGACTTTACCATCAATGCCAATGTCGGCAGCATCGCGACCAAGGTCGGCGATTTATTTGTTCCTGGTAGCGCCATCTGGACCGTGGGTGGAAACTTGTTACAACCCGTCTTTCATGGCGGCGGACTCATCCACCAACGACGTGCAGCGATAGCGGCTTACGAACAAGCAGCAGCACAATACCGAAGCACCGTATTACTGGCCTTCCAGAACGTTGCTGATACTTTGAGCGCGCTGGAATTCGACGCCGTGGGCTTGAAAACACAAGATGCTGCCGTAAAAGCGGCTTCGGACACCTTGGAACTGACTCAAATGCAATACAAACTGGGTGTGGTCAGTTATCTGCCACTGCTGATTGCAGAGCGTAACTACCACCAAACACGTATTACCCAAATAATTGCGCAAACCCGACGCTATAACGACACAGCTGCCTTATTTCAGGCGCTGGGCGGTGGCTGGTGGAACCGTCCGAATTTATCTGCTAATTTATTGGCTGAACAAAAGCAACAAAATATCAACAAAGACAAAACTAAAGATCAAAACCTCCTGGCAAACGAGCAAGACTTTTTTAACCTTCCATCGTGGATATCCAACTTTTAACTTTATTAATATTTATGTTTAAACAACATCCAGGCAGGAACAAAAAATGATTAAACGTATGATCATTATGCTCATTATAGTTGGCATAATACTCGGAGGCATTTTTGGCTTCATCAGTTTTAAAGGACGCATGATTAAAGAATACATGGCGTCACAAGGTGAACCGATCCACACCGTTTCCACTATCACTGCCAATGCGATGGATTGGTTACCCAAAATGGAAGCTGTCGGAAGCCTGCAAGCCTCGCAAGGAACGAATGTAAGCGCCGAAGTACCCGGCATCGTCGAAGAAATTTATTTCAAACAAGGTGATAACGTCAAACTGGGCATGCCCTTGTTGCAGTTACGCGCTAAAGATGAACTCGCCAAACTGGAAGCCCTTAAAGCGACCGCAGAAATCAATCGAATCACCTACAACCGCAACTTGGCGCAATTTGAAGTTAACGCCATCAGCAAGCAAACGCTGGACATAGACAAAGCCAATCTTGAAGTGGCTACCGCTAATGTTAACCAACAACAAGCACTGCTTAATAAAAAACTGATACGCGCGCCCTTTACCGGCAAACTGGGCATTCGGCTCGTTGATGTTGGTCAATATCTTGAAGCCGGCACAGCCATAAGCACACTGCAGGCATTGGATACCATTTTTGTGGACTTTTTCCTCCCACAGCAAGCACTTTCCTCACTTAAAACCGGCCAACAAATAACAATCAATTCTGATACCTATCCAAGTGATTCATTCACGGGTGATATTACTGTCATCAATCCAATAGTTGATACCAACACTCGTAATGTACAAATAAGAGCCACACTCAACAACCCCAACCATAAACTACTGCCCGGCATGTATGTGACCGTTAGCATTACCACTGGAAACGCTCAACGCTACATCACCTTACCTCGGACAACCATTACGTTTAACTCTTTCGGCTCAACCGTATACAGGCTCGAAAACAACGGTCAGGATGAAAAAGGCAAAGCCAAACTGATTGCCAAACAAAGTTTGGTCACTACCGGCGCTACGCGTGGCGACCAAATCACCATTCTTACCGGCGTCAAAGAAGGTGAAACCATCGTAACGACCGGTCAAATAAAACTACGCAACGGCTCACTGGTTACCGTCGACAACTCAATTCAACCCAGCAATGATGCTAACCCGCAACCTAGCGACCAATAATCTGTCATGAATTTTACCGATATTTTTATCCGCAGACCCATACTGTCCACAGTCGTCAGCATGATGCTGTTAGTATTAGGATTACGCGCGCTAAGTGAACTCCCCGTATTGCAATATCCGCGCACCGAAAATGCCATCGTCACCATCACAACGGCTTACTATGGCGCTGACCCGGATATTGTCGCGGGCTTTATCACCACCCCACTGGAAAACAACATCGCTCAGGCAAACGGAATTGACTACATCACCTCCACCAGCCAAAACAGCGTCAGCACAATAACGGCTAATCTCACCCTTAATTTTGACCCTAACAAAGCCCTGACTGAAATCAATGCCAAGGTCAATGCCGTACTCAATCAATTACCACCAGAATCACAAACACCGGTACTGAGCGTTAAAATTGGCGAAACCATTGACGCCATGTACATCGGTTTTTCCAGTGATGTCTTAACCGCCAACAACATCACCGATTATTTAATACGCTCGGTACAGCCCAGACTCCAAGGCGTAGAAGGCATACAGACCGCTGAGTTACTGGGCGGTAAAAACTTTTCCCTACGTGCCTGGTTGGATCCCAATAAATTGGCCTCCTACTCACTGACTGCCACTGACATCAGTGCGGCACTCGCCAAAAACAACTACATTGCAGGGCTGGGCACAACCAAAGGTCAAATGGTACAAGTCAACCTGACCGCCTCAACCAGTCTGCATTCAGTCGCAGAATTTGAGCAGTTAATCGTCAAACAACAAGATGGCGCGATCATTCGGTTAAAAGATGTCGCCAAGGTTACGCTGGGCGCCGATGATTATGAAGGCAGTGTTTCTTTTGATGGTAACAAAGCGGTTTATATCGGACTACAAGTCGCCTCGAGCGCTAATCTGCTGGAAGTCATTGAAAGAGTCCGAAAGGTTTTTCCTGCCATTCAGGCTGAGCTACCCGAAGGCATCAGTGGAAAAATTGTTTACGACTCTACCAAATTCGTTGATAGCTCAATTAAAGAAGTTATCCATACTCTTATCGAAGCTTTACTCATTGTCACGCTAGTGGTCTTTGCCTTTCTGGGCTCACCCCGTTCTGTACTGATTCCGGTTATTGCCATACCGCTATCGCTGATTGGTACCTTTACCATCATGTTAATGCTTGGTTTTTCGATTAACTTACTGACACTGCTCGCCTTGGTACTCGCTATCGGACTGGTCGTTGATGATGCCATCATTGTGGTCGAAAATGTCAACCGACATCTTGAAGACGGTATGCAGCCCATTCCCGCTTCACTGCTTGCCGCCAGAGAATTAACCGGTCCTATTATTGCAATGACCATCGTATTGATAGCCGTTTATATTCCGGTTGGTTTTCAAGATGGACTGACTGGCGCCTTGTTCTCTGAATTTGCTTTTACAGTCGTCGCGGCCGTGACAGTTTCAGCGATAGTTGCATTAACCTTATCACCCATGATGAGTTCTAAACTACTGAAAGCTCACACTCCTGATCGCAGTGGCTGGGAAGAACGCATCGTCGACTTTATAGATCGCAAGGTATTTACCATGCAGCGAGCTTATTCAAGAACACTGCATAACTCACTCAATTATTTACCCGTCACGACTTTATTTGCCGTCATCATACTGGGCAGTATTTACTTTCTTTATAGTAACTCCAATCGAGAACTCGCCCCACAGGAAGATCAAGGTGTCATTATCACCATGTCTACCTCAGCGCCTGACGCGACGCTTCAACAGCGCTTGGTCTATGCCGATGAAGTTTACAAAAAATTTATTCAACACCCGGAAACCGACCATGTTTTTCAACTCAACGGGCCCGGGCTATCCATCGCCGGCACCGTACTTAAACCCTGGCATGAGCGCACACAAACAGCAACCGAGCTACAACCCCTCATTCAACAAGAAATGAATGAAATAGCCGGTGTTCGCGTCGCCGCCTTTCAACCACCGCCATTACCGGGCAGTAGCGGCCTGCCTGTGCAATTTGTGATTGGTACCACCGAATCGTTTGACCAATTAAACACCGTAACCCAACAGTTCATGCAAGAAGCACAAAAAAGCGGTATGTTTATCTTTCTTGATAAAGACTTAAAGGTCGATCAACCACAATCGCAAGTCGACATTGATCGTAATAAAACCGCTCTGCTAGGCCTAAGTATGCAAGATGTTGGCTCGTCACTGGCCTCTATTTTGGGTGGCGGTTATGTCAATTATTTTAGTATGACCGGAAGATCCTACCGCGTCATTCCGCAAGCGCAACAAACCTCAAGACTCAATGCCGAGCAACTACTTAACTACTACATTCGTGCAGCAGATGGTGCAACCGTCCCCCTGTCCACCATTGCGACGATCAGCACCAAAACCGTACCGCAATCACTTAATCATTTTCAGCAACTCAACGCTGCCATTATTTCTGGCGTCCCTTTTCCGGGCGTAACCGTTGGGGATGCACTCAATACCTTAAAAGCTATTGCTGCCAAGACATTGCCTCCCAGTTACACGGTTGATTATGGCGGACAATCCAGGCAACTTGAACAAGAATCCAGTAGCTTTATTTTTACCTTCGGCTTTGCCTTAATCATTATTTTTTTAGCATTGGCAGCACAATTTGAAAGCTTCCGAGACCCACTGATAATATTGGTATCCGTCCCCATGTCTATCGCCGGCGCTCTTATATTTATTGCCTTGGGTATTGGTGGAGCCACTTTAAATATCTATACCGAAGTGGGTTTGGTTACCCTGATGGGCTTAATCAGCAAACATGGCATCCTGATTGTCGAATTTGCCAATAACAAACAAAAAGAAGGCTTAACCAAACGAGAGGCGATAGAAAGTGCCGCCGCTATAAGATTACGTCCTATTTTAATGACCACCGCCGCCATGGTCCTAGGCGTTTTACCGTTAATATTTGCGACAGGTGCGGGCGCTGTATCGCGTTTTAACATAGGCCTGGTTATAGCCACCGGCATAGCAATCGGTACTTTATTTACCTTATTTGTAGTACCTGCCGTTTATTTATTAATAGGACAGAATCACCCAAAGGAAATAAAAAATCCTGAATAGCATTTCTAAAGACACCCTATTTAATAGGCCATTAAGCTAAACAGAAAGAGTAAATAGATTTGTTATTCAAAACAAAAAAACAGCGCTTAAAACTACTTTTACAAGCTTACCAAGCGCTGTCCTTAGCCGGTTTACCTAACCACCAAATGCTTTCATGCTGATGTTTGTCCTTTCATATCCTTGAAATAAAGTCAGGTCGTCCCAGTCTTTATCAGAACTAAATAGAAAGCTTTGGCCTTTATAAGCATTAGCAGCACTACTATAATCTTCAAAAGGCATCTCTACCGGAATTGGATACTTATAACCTGGCGTCGTCAGTGTCATGACAATTGAAAAACGTTTACCGCCGCTAACTAACGGTGGAATAGCACCTTTCGCATAAGTAGGTATGGTATTGTAACCAGGCCTGACAATTCTACCTTTAATGACTTTTACTAAAACACCACTCACCGGCTTATTGGCCACAACATTTTTATAGATTGAAATTTGATAGCTTGAATTGGGAACAGGCGTATAAATACTCACACCCTTGATCTTTGCTGCCGACGTCGATGCAATAAATATATTTGCAAATTTTGCTGAAGTTTCACCCCACCCTAAAGAAGCAGTCCAACCCAGTGGGTCATATTGATAAGCACGTTTATAATTAATAGTCGATTCAGCGTTATAAAATAGCGTCCCTATTTGTAATGACTTATCATAATAAGATATATAAAAGTAACCGGCTTTACCCCAAGCGGCACCCCAACTACTTTTTACAAGAAAAGCGCCGTTTCCCGGCGGCTGCGAATTAAATTTGGTCTTACTGTAATTATCATCCCAACCGATAATGGCAACCGCATGATTGCCCCCCGTCTTGGTCGTATAATATGCAGCGTTAGCTTCATTATAGCCAGAATCCTCCCATTGAAAATAAACAGACACAGCACCATAACTCTGAATAGCTGTTTTAACGGTCGTATTATAGTCTTTACCCGGTGCCGCTCGATCTGGAATAAACCATACATCTTGCACATGTTTTTTAACGGCAACACGGGGAGTCGCCATACTGATATAAGGATAAGGCACATCAACCTCATCAACAGGACCATTCCATCTGGCGAGATAAGCCGTTGTCATGAAATAATTGCCACCCTCGCATTCCCTGTTATCAAAACCATGATTCTGATTTAAGTCACCTTCCGAAAAGTTCAAGTTTTGTCTGGGCACCCCTTTGTATTTAAGAAAAGATTCCAGAGAGGAATAAGAAGCAAAAGCCCAACAAGACCCACACTGACCTTGATCTCTAACAGGCGTAACGGCACCTAATTTGCGTAAATCAAAGGTTGCAGGCAAGGCTTTAGCAAAAGCAATTACTGATCTACTTAAAGTGGTTTTAGATAATACGGACTGTTTAGGAATTTTGATCGATGGTGGGATATAACCAAGAATATGACCATCCACAGTTGGGTTCTGAAAAAAACTAGTACTCGGGTTTTGTGTATATTTAATAAACGCAGGATTTAATGGTGCAGAACTTAGCCTTTCTGCCTGTACATAATTGAATGAAATAAAAGTCATAGCAACCGCTATAAATAGCACTTTAGTAGTGTTGTTAATAATTTTCATTTTTTTATCCTTACAATTGTATAAACATTAAGATTGGATTATTTACAAAATCTTTGTCTATAGCTTGTCAAACTGACTACGAACGGAGAAAATAAAATTTATTTAACAGATAACCATTCGTAAAGAATTTTTAAGTATTCCCTTACAGTGAATACTAAATACAACGGGTTTGTATTAAAACCATACAAGTTAATAATAGCAAAAATTGCACCATATTCTGCTTTTAGGCGTCACCTCCGGCTTAACTGACTTACTCAATTCATCAATAGCTAGATAAATGGCTGAATAGACTTTACAAGCAACTACTATAAAAAAGCTAACTGCTGATTTATAGGCAGGAAATAAAACCCTATATTAGGCATTAAATACCGTAAAGGTATATTAGATTTAGTCAATATTTTCGTAAAATTAATATTTACTAATACTATTAATCGAGAAAACGGGGGAACTTCAGTTTAGTAAAAGTAAAGCCACTGCTTTATCAAGTTAGTACTTATAGGTATTTATACGTATAGATTTTTATTATTTTAAATAATATTATTCAATATAAATTCGTTAGTCACTTATGAATAATAGGTTAGCTAAAATTCCGAGAAACTTTAAAGCCTTTTATTGATTAGCACCCAATAATAATGCGTCCAACTGGAGTACTCATGATAAAAGCCCATAAAATAACCCAACCTGCTGCCGTAAGCCTGTCAAAAACCCCGACGGGCATCAAGGGTCTCGACGAGATTACCGGCGGCGGCCTGCCGCAGGGTCGTCCGACCTTGGTCTGCGGCGGCACCGGCTGTGGCAAGACCTTGCTGGCTATGGAGTTCTTGGTGCGTGGGGCGACGCAATTTGACGAACCCGGTGTGTTCATGTCGTTTGAGGAAAAGTTCGGCGAGCTGTCGAAAAACTTTAAATCTTTGGGTTTCGATCTGAATGAGCTGGTGAACCAGAACCGGATTGCCATCGACTATGTGCATATCGAACCGAATGAAATCGAAGAGGCCGGCGAATACGACCTGGAGGGGCTGATTATCCGCCTTGGCTACGCCATTGACGCAATAGGCGCTAAACGCGTGGCGCTGGACACCATTGAGGTCCTGTTTTCCGGGCTGACCAATGAGAACATCTTGCGCTCGGAGCTCCGCCGCCTGTTCCGCTTCCTGAAAGACAAGGGCGTCACCGCCATCATCACCGGCGAACAGGGCGAACGTACCTTCACCCGCTTCGGTCTGGAGGAATACGTCGCCGACTGCGTCATTTTCCTCAACCACACTGTCGACCATCAGATTGCCACGCGCCGCTTGCGCATCGTCAAGTACCGGGGCTCTGCCCACGGCACCAACGAATACCCGTTCTTGATTGACCAGCAGGGCTTCTCGATCATGCCGCTCTCATCCCTCGGCCTTGATCACCCCGCCTCTACCGAACGGATATCTACCGGCATCGCAAGACTGGACGCCATGCTGGACGGCAAAGGCTACTACCGGGGCAGCTCCATCCTGGTTACCGGCACCGCCGGCACCGGCAAGTCCAGCCTGGCCGCGCATTTTGTCGATGCCGCCTGTCGGCGCGGCGAACGCTGCCTGTATTTCGCCTTCGAGGAGTCGCAAAAGCAGATCATCCGCAATATGCGTTCCATTGGCATCGATCTGAGCCAGTGGGTCGACCAGGGTTTGCTGCAATTTCAAAACTCCCGCACTACGATATACGGCTTGGAGATGCATCTGGTCGTGATGCACAGGATGATTGAAGACTTTAACCCTGACATTGTCGTGGTCGACCCGATCTCCAACCTGGTGGCGGCAGCCAGCAAAGCCGAAGTCAAGTCGATGCTCTCGCGCATGATCGATTACCTGAAAATAAAACAAATCACGGCCTTCTGTACCGATCTGACTTCTACCGGCGGCACTTTGGATCTGAACTCAACCGACATTTCGTCGCTGATGGACACCTGGTTGCTGTTGCAAGTCTTGGAAGCCAGCGGCGAGCGCAACCGTGGCCTGTATCTTCTCAAGTCCAGAGGCATGCCGCATTCCAATCAGGTGAGGGAATTTATCCTCAGCGACAGCGGCGCGCAACTGCGGGATGTGTATATCGGCTCCGGTCTCGTGTTAACCGGTTCGTCCAGGGTTGCGCAGGAAGCGCATGATAAAGCGTTAGCCCTGGAATGCCAACAGGAAATCGAACGCAAGCAGCGCGAGATCGAACGGAAAAAAACCTTAATAGAAGCGCAGATTA
>SESD01001387.1_pt1 | contig 13440 bp, 11 predicted proteins | sample 3171411 | NCBI WGS metagenome assembly SESD01 (sample SAMN06051880, study PRJNA518727) | freshwater metagenome | biome: subpolar coniferous forest; feature: holomictic lake; material: water; isolation source: holomictic Lake 442, 16.5 m depth | place: Canada: near Kenora, Ontario | collected...
ACTTTTGGATGCCCAACCTCTTCTGACACGTTGGGAGAAGGGGGACTGGCCTCATCCCCACAAGTTCGCTGGATACACCCCCGCCTCGATCAGCGTCAGGATGGCGGCGGCGGAACGCGGGCGGTCTTCGCGGTACGTGACGCCGAACCACTGGCTTTCCGTGGGCAGGACGCGCACATCGGCGCGCCCCTGCTGCACGAGTTCATTGACGACAAACGGGATGTACCACTCGGCCTTCAGGCTGGCGGCGTTCGCCTGCAGCCACGTTGGAAACAGCGACTCCAGCGCCCCCATCAGCTCGCGGGTGAAGCCCCACATGTTCATGGAGACGGTTTCCTGCCCGGTCAGGCACACGGGGGCGACCTCGTTCTCGCGGTTCTCGACGCCGCCGGCCACCGGCAGAATACGGGTCATCTCCTGGACATGCTGCAGGATGCCGGCCGGGGAGACGCTGCAGATGCCACGTGCCACCGTGCCATGCTCCGACAGGGTCTGGTTCAAGCGGTAGCCGACCATGGCAAAGTGCAGGCACTTGTCGGCGGATGGACGGCTGTCGCGCAGAAAAGCGCCCAGGCTGGCAAAGGCATCGCGCCCGTAAAAGTCGTCGGCATTGATCATGGCGAACGGCGCCCGGATCAGGCCGCGGGCGGCGCGGACGGCATGCGCGGTGCCCCATGGCTTGGTGCGTTCCGCCGGGACGGAGAAGCCGGGCGGGAGATCGTCCGGTGCCTGGAATGCGTAGTCCACCGCCATCCGCCCCTCGTACTTGCGGCCGATCCGGGCGCGAAATTCGGCCTCAAAATCGCGCCGGATCACGAAGACCACACGGTCAAAGCCGCCGCGCAGGGCGTCATACACGGCGTAGTCCATCAGGGTTTCGCCGGAAGGGCCCACCGGATCAACCTGCTTCAGGCCGCCATAGCGGCTGCCCATGCCGGCGGCCAGGATCAACAATGTCGGATTCATGCCCTCGCCCATCCCCCTTCCCGCGGACAACAGTGTCATACGCTACCAAAAGAGTAACCGGAACAATTTTTCTGCCTGTAATTGAGTTTTCGCAACCCGCTGGCAGCGGGTTGCACAACTAGGAGACTGTCGGCAGAAAGCCCTGGACCGATCCGAGGCCTAAATCCGACAGTCTCCTAGGCTCACACGCCCAGCATGTATCTCCGGTCGAACGGAAACGCATTCTCGGTGTGCCGCACGACCGGATCGGCGCCTTCGCTGCCGACCACCTCGATGGCGTCGAAGCGGTAGTAGAGCTTCGGGAAGTCGAGCTGGCGGAGATAGCGGACCGCCGCGCGGCTGAGGGCCTTGCGCTTGGCCACGTCCACGGCCGAGAGCGGCCGGCCGAACGCCTCGGTGGCGCGGGTCTTGACCTCGACAAACACCAGCGATTCGTCCTTGCGGACGACGAGGTCGATCTCGTCGCGGCGGTCGGGACGCACGCGGCGGCCGAGGATGCGGTACCCCGCACGCGCCAGAAAGTCCGCGGCCACGTCTTCACCCCAGCGGCCGGATCTCTGTGTGTTGCGACTTCGTTCTGCCATGGCTCACCTGCACCGACTGCCAGACGGACAGCATCCCCATATACAGATACCCGGCGGCATAGAGCATCAGGAACGGCACCACGCCCAGGCGGTTGCTGTGCATGTAGACGTGCACGGTGTACAGGCTGTAGACGCCCAGCCCGATCTCGGCCAGGGCGATGAAGGCAAAGCGGCCCTGGTAGCGCTTGACCTCCTTGTCGCCGCGCTTGGGGGTGCGCACGAATTCGCTTTCGTGACCGCGCACGGCCTCGACAATGGCGCGGGTATTGGAAAGCGCCAGACCGATGCCGACAAACATCAGGATCGGCATCCAGAAGATGCTCTTCCAGCCGTTCCGGCGGTCAACCACGCACTGGGCCCACACATACAGGGTGCTGGGGCCGATGATCGAAAGCGCCAGCGGCAGCGCCAGCGCGGCAAAAACCCAGTACGGCAGCGTGTGGTGCCGCGTGAGCAGCAGCATGGGGAGCGCCAGCACGGAGAGCGTCAGCATCAGCGGATGCACCCCGTAGCCGCTGATGTGCATCACGGCCTCGAACTTCTTGAACCAGGAGCTCTTCTCGCGCCGCAGGCGGGGCAGGAGCTTGAGCAGCGTCTGGAACGATCCCTTGGCCCAACGGAACTGCTGGCTGCGGAAGGCTGCCGCGGTTTCCGGCAGTTCGGCCGGCACGACCAGGTCGGGAAGGTACAGCGCGGTCCACCCCTCAAACTGCACGCGGTAGGAGAGGTCCAGGTCCTCGGTGAGGGTGTCCCACTGCCAGCCGCCGCCGGAGACGATGGCCGCCCGGCGCCAGACGCCGGCGGTGCCGTTGAAGTTCATGAAGAGGCTGTTCCACCCGCGCGCGACCTGCTCGACGATAAAATGCCCGTCGATGCCGATGGACTGCGCCCGTGTCAGCAGCGACTGGCTGTCGTTCAAATGCCCCCAGCGCGCCTGCGCAAAGCCCAGCTTCGCGTCGCGCATGAAAAACGGCACGATCGAGACCAGATAATCCTCGGGAGGGACAAAGTCCGCGTCGAACACGGCCATCAGCTCGCCGCGCGCCGCGTCCATGCCCGCGGCCAGCGCGCCGCCCTTGTAGCCGGTGCGCACGGTGCGACGCAGCGCCTGGATGTCGTACCCCTGGGACCGGTACTCCGCCACGAGCCGGTCGACGACGCCGCACGTGGCGTCCGTGGAGTCGTCGAGCACCTGGATCTCGTGCCGGTCCTTCGGGTAACGCATGGCGCAGACCGCGCGGATGACGCGCTCGGCCACGTTGAACTCGTTGTAGACGGCAATCTGCGTCGTGACGACCGGCAGGTCGGCGCGCACCAGGACATCGCCCATCTCCTCGCGGATCTGCTGGCGGGCCGCCTGCGCCTGCCGCAGGCGGCGGCAGAAGAGGAAGAGCATGACATAGCAGTTGAGCCCGTAGGCCATCAGACCGATGGTCGGGATCAGATAAACCAGCACCAGACAGACAAGCAGCGTATTGCTCATACCTTGGTCAGCCGCATTCTGCGTGGCGAAGATGCGCAACAGATGGCGGACTCAGCAATCGGTTAAGGCATGCATCATACGGGGTTCAGGCATTCTGTGCAAGCGCGCCTTAGGTCATCATCTGCCGGAACCTCCCCACGCGCGGCAGCGGGCCGACGATGGGGCGGGCGTAGTCGAGAAAGGCCTGCGTGACGTCGTTGCCGGCCCGGCTAATGTAGGCTGGCGGCATGTGGCGCGTCTCCCGGGCCACGCTGCGCAGCGGCACCACTTCAAAGTACACGGCGTAGTTGCGGCCGGGCTTGCGCCGAATGGCGATGGAGCCGCTCGACACCCGCCCCCTGACCGCGGCCAGCACGGCCGCCACGCCGACGCGGCAGGCTTCGTCGGCGTCGGTCTCGGAGACCACGCCCGGAAACGAGCGCTGCAGATAGCCGAAGGTGTCGGCGCGCACGCGGGAGATTCCGGCGCGGTCGCGGATCACGCCGGCCAGCATGTCGCCCAGGGCGCCGCTGCCGCTGAGCTGCTTGTTGCCGTGGGCGTCTGTTTCCTTGATGAACTTGGCGGCAATCGGCGTGCCCTCGCGGTCGGCCACGCCCTCGGAGACCGCGACCACGCAGCGGCCGAGGCGCCTGACCACCTTCTGCACATCGGCGACAAGGCGGTCGAGGCGAAACGCACGTTCGGGGAGGTAGATCAGGTGCGGGCCGTCATCCGGGCAGGTGCGCGCCAGCGCCGAGGCGGCGGTGAGGAAGCCGGCGTTGCGCCCCATGACAATATTGATCTTCACGCCGCCGAGGGCGCGGTTGTCGAGGTCGTCGCCGAGGAAGGCGCAGGCCACGAACTTCGCGGCGCTGCCAAAGCCGGGGGTGTGGTCGTTCTCGCGCAGGTCGTTGTCGATCGTCTTGGGAATGTGAATGCAGGCGAGGTCGCAGGCGGCCTGGCGCGCCTCCTCATTGATGATGTGCACGGTTTCGGCGGAGTCGTTGCCGCCGATGTAGAAAAAGTAGCGCACGTCCAGGCTGTGCAGCCGCTGGAAGATCGCGGCGCAGTCCGCGGGCGACGGCTTGCGGCGCACCGAGCCCAGCGCGGCGGAGGGCGTGCGGGCCACGGCCTCGAACGTGGCGGCCGACTCCCGGCGCAGGTCGATGAACGTGCCGTCGAGTATCCCCTTGATGCCGTGGCGCGCGCCATAGATGCGCCCCACGGCCGGGCTTTCCATTGCGGCCAGGACCGCGCCGACCAGGCTCTGATTGATTACCATCGAGGGGCCGCCGCTCTGGGCGATCAGCATGTTTCCGCGCTTCATTTGCCTTCTCCCATGGACAGCGACACTTGCCGCTTTTTTCCCTGAAAGCCGGATGATACTCTTCCTCCATGCCGAAACGCAAACTCGAGATGCGACCGGAGCGCCGCCCACTCTGGGAGGAGGATGCCCCCCTCGATCTGCTCGCCCCTGAGCCGCTGCCGGAGGATGCCGACCCTCCCGGGCGGCGGCGCGAGCCGACGCCCATGCGCGCGCTGGTGGAGCAGGCGGTCAGGCGGCTGAAGCTGCCGGACCAGGACCTGTGGCGGGAGGAGCTCGCGCAGGTCTGGACGCAGGTGGTGCCGCCGGAGTTCGCCGCCGTGGTGCGGCCGGGCAAGTGGGAGCGCGGCGTGCTCTACCTCTTTGTGGCCAACAGCGCCCGCCTGTTCGAGCTGCAGCGATTTCACCTCAAGAAGATCGAGGCCGGCCTGCGGCAGCACTTCGACGCCACGCGGCTGAAGCAGGTGCGTCTGATGGTCGACCCGGGATGACCCGGGATGAGCCGCAACCTGCGCGGCGCACCGGGTGCGGCTCATTTGGGTGCAGCCGGGTCCGCGGGCTTGTCGGCGGGCTTCTCCGGGTCGGCCTTGATCCCGGCGCCGGGCAGGAGCAGGTCGATCTCGGCCTTGGCGTCCGGCAGCTGCGAAACGGCCCGCTCGAGCATCTTGTCCGCAAAATCCTGCGCGCCCTTGCGGTCCGGGAGGAAGCGGCGGCAGTACATGGCGGCATTGATCAGCGCCCGCACATGCTCGCGCAGCCGCAGGCTGCGCGACACTTCCTCGTCCATCAGGTAATGGCGCATGAAGAGCACCATGCGGACATCGCCGATGTCCGCCCAGGAGACTTCGGTCGTCGTGTTCCCCTTGCGGACAACCACGCCGTTCTTGTCCGCGGACTCAACCTTCCAGCCATCCGGATGCTGGTAGCCCGGCACATGCTCCATCATGAAATCGCGCAGCCCTTCGAGCCGCGCAACCCGCTGGGTCGCGACCGCATAGGCCTTGCGGCTCTCCTCCTCCGTCAGCACGGAGTAGGCCGTGCGCAGCTGCCGGCGGGCGTCGCTGTAGGCATGCTTGTGCAGCAGGTCGTTGATCTCCGTCTCCTTCGCCGTGATCCCGGCGATCTCGGCCTTGATCTTCTCCTGTCGCTCGGACTCGCGCTTCTCGGCATCCTGCTTCTGTTTTTCCAGATCGGCGGCGACGCGGGCCGCGGCAGCCTCCTTGTCGAGGCGCTTGCGGATCACGGCAACCAGGTTGCTCACGGTCGTCAGATCGTGGCGGATGTTGGCCAGCTTGCGGCTTGATTCATCCGCCTTGGCCCCGGCGGTCAGCGACTGAATTTTCTCGGCAAAGGCCATCGCATACTGGCTCAGCGTCCCGGGAGGCGTGGTGGCAGCCACCGCGTTGACGGCGGTGATTTCGTCGAGCAGCGCGGTGGCCTCCGCCGCGATGTCCTCCATGCGATACCGGGCGCGGTACATGTCGCGGACCTTGACCAGCACCGGCTCCTTCAGCGTCTCCTCCCGCACGGGGTCCACGGCCGGCGCCGCGGGCGGCGCAACCGGCGGCAGCGCCATTTCCGGCGCCGCGGCATTGGTGCTGGCGGCGTTGGTGCCGGCTGCAGGGTTCACGGCGGCCACAACCGGAGGCGCCGGAACCGGAAGAAACGTGGGCTTGATCACGGCCGGCGTGTACAGCGGGATCATGATGTCGTGCTGCTCCGGCCCGAGAACCTCGGTCACCGCCCGGTTGGCCACCTCGCACAACTGCCGGGCGGTCTCGGTCGAAGACAACAGGTTCGAAGTTGCCTGCATCTGCTGCAGGCAGTCGGTGATCTGCCGGGTCGCCGCCGCCGCCGCCGCCTGTACAGACTGGGCGGCGTTCGTGGTAACGGGCGGCACGGGCTTTTCCCCGCCGCCGCGTTTGGCTAGAATCCAGACGCCGGCAAGCAGTCCGCCCAGCAGAAGCACGCCGAGCAGTGCCAGCAGAACGATGACCGCCTTCGACATGCCGGTCCTGGCAGCCGGAACCGCGACAGCCGCATGGGGTCCTGTCGGCATTCCGCCGGCCGCGCCCGCCAGCGCCCCGGTCGTACGGCTGATGTTTGGTGCCATGACCGTTTTCTTGGTGATGATAAATTTGCCGGGCTGCCTGGGTGGGGCGCTGCCGGCAACCGGCGCCGAGGTCACCGGGGCGGTATTGACCGTGGCCGGCAGGGTGGGGGGAACGGTTCCGGTTGCGCCAGGCCCCCTCTTCTTGAGGATCATGACCTTCTTGCCCGACGGGGCTGACGGCCCGGCGCGTTCGAGGAATCGCCGCATGTCGCCCAGCAGCGACTCGTAGGTCGGGTAGCGCATCGACGGCTCGACCTGCAGCATGCGCGCTACAATCGCCTCGATTTCCGGGTCGATATCCGGGCGCAACTCCCGCAACGGCGGCGCCGGATGCAGAAACCGCGCCTTCACCACGGCTGTCGCGTCGGGGCCATCGAACGGCGGCTTACCGGCCAGCGCATGAAACAGCGTGCCGCCCAGGCTGTAGATGTCGGCGCGGCAATCCGTGCGCTGGCGCCGGACCTTCTCGGGCGCCACGTAGTACGGCGTGCCCCAGACCTCCTTGGAATCGCCGCCGACGCCGGCCAGCTGCGCGATGCCGAAGTCGACCAGCTTGCCCGCGCCCTTCTCGTCCAGCAGGATGTTCTCCGGCTTGATATCGCCGTGGACCAGCTGCATCTGGTAGCCGCTCTGCAGCGCCGAGGTGATCTCCATGCCGATGCGCATCACCAGGGCCTGGTCGAGCGGTTCGCCCGTGGCGATCAGCCGGTCGAGGCTGCCGCCGGTCACCAGCTCCATGACGATGAACGGCTGTCCCTTGAATTCACCGAAGGAGTAGATCTGCACTACATTGGGGTGGTTCAACTTGGCGGCGGTCTGCGCCTCGCGCCGGAAGGTTTCGACGAACTTGGGGTCGTCGCCGAAGCTCTTGCGCATGATCTTGATGGCCGCGTCGCGGTTGAGCGACTCATCGCGCGCCCGGTAGGCGCTGCCCATGCCGCCGGCGCCCAGGAGTTCCGCCAGAATGAATCCGCCCATGCGTGCCGGCACCTGCATCTCCACGCGGCACGCGGGGCACCGCACCGTGGAAAACGCCGCACGCCCTGTCAGGTCCAGCTTGACGCCGCACCCCATGCAGGAGAAGACCCCGATCGGGTCGGTCAGAACCTGTAAATCGCGCGCTTCTGTCATGCGCACATCATCCTAGTCGTCTCGGAGGAAAGAATGCGGTATAAAGTAAATCGCTTTGGCCCCGCTGTCGAACCTAAAAGAAAACGCATCCATGTATTCTTCGATTTTCGAGATCGGCCCCTTCGCGCTCAAGGCCTTTGGCCTGATGATGGCGCTGGGGTTTGTCTGTGCCGGATACGCGGCCGTGCGCCTGGCGCGCGGCACGCACCGCAACGCGGATTATCTCTCCAGCCTCGTGGTCTGGATGATGCTGGCCGGCGTGCTTGGCGCGCGCCTGGCCTATGTTGCCGAGCACTGGTCGCAGGAATTCGCCGGCAACCCGGCGGCGATTATCCGCATTGACCAGGGCGGGCTGATGTTCTACGGCGGCGTGGCCGGCGCCACGCTGGCGGCAGGGGTGTTCGTGCGGCGGCGGCGCGAGTCGTTCCTGGCGGTCTCGGATCTCCTGCTGGCCGTGCTGCCGCTCGGCCACGCCTTTGGCCGCATCGGCTGCTTTCTGCATGGCTGCTGCCACGGCCGCCTGTCGCACAGCAGCCTGGCCGTGACCTTTCCAGCCCACAGCCCGGCGTGGTTCCTGCAGCTGGAGGAAGGCCTCCTGCCGGCGCGCGCAGGCCGGAGCCTGCCGGTGCTGCCCACCCAGTTGTTCGAAGCCGGCGCCAACCTGCTGCTGTTCGTCCTGCTCGTGCTCCTTTACCGCCGCACACGGGAGCGGCGCGGCGTGGTCACGGCCGCCTACTTCATGGCCTACCCCGTGATCCGCTTCCTGATCGAACCGCTGCGGGGAGACCTCCGCGTGCAGGTCGGGGCCTGGTCCATCGGCCAGTTCATCAGCGTGCTGCTGTTTGCCGTTGGCGTCTGCCTGCTGGCCTGGCGTCTGCGGACGAGCCAGGCGCCCACCCACACCCGATAAATTCCGTTTTTACCATGCCCTCCCCTGACACGCCCCCAGCCACCGGCAACTTCACGCGCCTGGACCGGCTCGTTCCGCCCGATGCCGCCGGCCTGCGGCTCGATGTCTGGCTGGCCTCTGCGCTGCCCGGATTCTCCCGCGCCCGCGTCCAGGCGCTCATGCGCGAGGGGCGCGTGACCGTGGACATGCGCCCGGTGCGACCGAGCGACACGGCAAAGGCCGGACAGGCCGTTGTCGTCCACGTACCCCCGCCCGCGCCGGCCATCCCGCAGGCCGAAGCGCGCGCGCTCGACGTGGTCTACGAGGATGCCGACATCATCGTGATCGACAAGCCCGCCGGCCTGGTCGTGCACCCGGCACCCGGCCACGCCAGCGGCACGCTGGTCAACGCCCTGCTCCACCACTGCGCCGACCTGGCCGGCATCGGCGGCGTGGAGCGCCCCGGCATCGTGCACCGCCTGGACAAGGACACCACCGGGCTCATGGTGGTGGCCAAGCACGACGCGGCCATGGCCGGCCTGGTGCAGGCGTTCCAGTGCGGCGGCGTGCGCAAGGAATACCTCGCGATCGTGCACGGCGCCCTGCCGCACATCAGCGGCACGGTCACCACGCTCATCGGCCGCGATCCGAAGAATCGCCAGCGCATGGCCGTGGTCCGGGAGCACGGCCGGAAGGCGACCACCCACTACCATGTGGAGGTTCGCTTCCCGGCCGCGGCGCTGGTGCTGGCGCGCATCGAGACCGGCCGCACCCACCAGATCCGCGTGCACCTGGCGCACCTCGGCACGCCCATTGCCGGCGACCCGCTCTACGGCGGCACGCGCCGCGACCGCAGCCTCCCCCTTCGCCCCGAGCGCCCCATGCTGCATGCCACGCGCCTGGCCTTCGCCCACCCCGTCACCGGCCAGCCGCTGGCCTTCGAACGGCCGGCGCCTGCCGATATGTGCGCCGTGCTGGACGCGCTGCGGCAACTGCTGTCAAAAGCCACCTGCTGATTGCCACGGATCGACACCGCCGTCAACGATATGGATGCGCACCGGCCGAACGCCCCGGGTCTGGACGATTGACTCTGCCTGTTGGCCGATTCTCACACCTCTAGAGGTGTGAGAATCGGATCCATGCCCGCGGGAAGCGTGATACCGCGCCGGTGATCCGGTGATTGTATTTTTCGATCCGGTTTGCCTCGGCCCCTGCATTCTGGTACCTTGTTTGTTCATTCAGTGCATAGGAACTCACGGAGAACTGCCGCATGGCCCTCATACTCGGACTCCCCAAGGGAAGCTTGCAGGACGCGACCTTCAACATGATGCGCAAGGCCGGCTTCACGTTGCAGCTCGGCTCGCGCTCCTACATACCCAGCGTGGACGACCCGGAGCTGCAGTGCCGTCTGATCCGCGCCCAGGAAATCAGCCGCTACGTCGAGCTCGGCGTGCTGGATGCCGGCATCACCGGCTACGACTGGATCTACGAGAACAACTCCGACGTGGTCGAGGTGGCGGAGCTGCTCTATGCCAAGGTGGGGCTGAAGCCCGTGCGCTGGGTGGTGGCTGTGCCCAACGACTCGCCCATCAAGACCGTGCAGGACCTCAACGGCAAGCGCATCGCCACCGAGGCGGTCGGCCTCACCAAGCGCTACCTGGAAAAGCACAAGGTCACGGCGGATGTCGAGTTCTCCTGGGGCGCGACCGAGGTCAAGGCGCCGGAGCTGGTGGATGCAATCGTCGAGCTGACGGAGACCGGATCCTCGCTGCGCGCCAACAACCTGCGCATCATGGACGTGGTGCTCGAGTCCACCACCCGCCTGATCGTCAACAAGAAGGCGTGGCAGGACCCGGTCAAGCGCGCCAAGGTGGAGCAGATCGCCCTGCTGCTCGCGGGCGCACTGGCCGCAGAAACCCGCGTGCTGCTGAAGATGAACGTCCCGGCCGCCAGCCTCAAGGCGGTCATCGCCAGGCTGCCGGCCCTGCACACGCCCACGGTCAACCCGCTCAATGACGCCGGGTGGCATGCGGTCGAGTCCGTGGTTGAAGAGCGCGTCGTGCGCGAGATTGTCCCGCTGTTGCGCAAGGCAGGCGCAGAAGGTATCATCGAATTGCCACTGAACAAGGTAGTGCTGTAGGTCCGGCTTCCGGAACAGCCCGTCCAGACGAGGAGAAGAACCGTGGGATCCATCAAGAAGAAACGCCGCCAGAAGATGTCCAAGCACAAGTATAAGAAGCGCCTGAAGGCGCAGCGTCACAAGAACAAGTAGGCACAGAAACCCGCGGCGGAATCCGCAGGTTTCTGTTCGGGATGCACGGCGGTGCCGCACGACCGCCCGGGAAAGCAACGCATCCGATATGTTCGCGCGTTTTCATCGCATCCCTCGGGAGCCAGGCGCTGTTCTGTGCCGACACGGCCCGGTGGCAGGCCTGCTGCTGTTGCTGTTTGTCGTCTCCGGCTGCGGCACCCTCCTGGAATCCGGCGCGCGGCGCCAGACCGCTGCGGACGCCAACTATGCCAGGGCCCTCGCCCATTATTCCACCGGACTGCTGCTGGAATCGGAGCACGGACGCACCGGGGACGTGCAGCGGGCCTTCGAAGCCGCGCATCTTCTGGATCCGGACAGCCGCCCCCCCATGGACGCACAGGTCATGCGCCTGCTGCGCGAAGGGCACACGCGCGAAGCGCTGGACCAGCTGGAAGACTACTGCCACAGGAACCCCGCCGACGCCGGCGTGCGGTGCGACCTCGCCCGCCTGGCGGAATCAAACGATGATTTTGCGCGCGCCGCGCGCTACTATGCCGAGGCCTTTCGCCTGCTGCCCGACGACCTCACGCTGGCGTTTGCCCATGTGCGCGCGCTGTTTGCCGGCAACCGGGATGCCCCTGCGATCTCGGCCATGCGCCGGCTGAACCGCGACCGCGCCTGCGTCGACACGCGCAACCTGCCCACCTACTGGGCCATCCAGTTCTTCCGCCGCGAACACGCCGCCGCGCGCGCACTGCCCTGCATCGACCTCGCCTGCGAGGTTGCCACCGGCGCCACCCAGCGCGTTGAGCTGCGCTTCTTCTATGGCGAAGCCGCGCTGGCAGCCGGGCGCACCAACGACGCCCTGCGTGCCTTCCAGCAGACGCTGGCGAGCAAGCCCATGCACATCCGGGCCGTCATGAGCCTCGCCCATCTGCTCTACACGCGCGACGGCGCAGCCGCCATCGAAGCGCAGGCCCGGCGCACCGCAAGCGCAACTGCCGACATTCCGGGGCTGCTCACGCTGGCCGCACTCCACCTGGCCGCCAACGACCGCACCCGCGCCGTGCCCGTCCTTGCCCGCGCACAGGACGCCATCCTGGCGCAGCAGATGATCCCGTCCGCCGACATCTACCTCCTGCACGGCACCACGCTCGATGAGCTGAGCCGGCACGAGGAAGCGGCCGCCGTGTTCCAGGATGCCCTGCGGCGCCATCCGCGCGCCGACGTGATCATGAACTACCTGGCCTACATGTGGGCCGTGGCCAACGTGCGGCTGGAAGAAGCCTCCCGCTGGGCGCAGCTGGCTGTGAAGCAGCGCCCCCGCAGCGGCGCCTACATCGACACGCTGGGCTGGGTGCGCTACCGCCAGCAGCGCTTCGAGGAGGCCCTCGACCTGCTGCTGCGCGCACGCGAGCGCCTGCCGGATGACCCGGCAATCCTCGACCATATCGGCGACGTGCTTGCGCAGCTGAAGCGCATCCCCGAGGCCGCCGCCTTCTGGAGCCGGAGCTACGCCATCGATCCCGACCAGCCCGCCGTCGCGGCGAAGCTTCGCCACGCCGGCGTCGAGCCCGCCGCCATCCCGCGACTGGAGCCGCCGTCCGGGGAGACGTCTGACGACAGCCCGGACGAGGACTAGCAGCCTGTCGGATTTAGTTTTGCGAAGGCACAAATCGTCTGCCGACCAGGCTGCTAGTTGAGCAACCCGCTGCCAGCGGGTTGCGAAGACTCGATGACCGGCAGAAAATTGTTCCGGTTACTTCTTTTGGTAGCGTATGACACTGTTGTCCGGCGCTTGGCGGCTGCGTCCCCAAAACTAGCAGCTTGGTCGGCACAAAGTTTGTGAAGGTACATCGCTAATTCCGACAAGCTGCTAGCCGCTTCAGCAGCTGCGCCGCAGCGGCGGCCTCGGCGGCGCGGCGGGTGGAGCCTTCGCCATCCGCGGCGTGCCCCGGCACGCTGACCTTCGCGCGGTAGCTGGGGGCGTGCGCCGGGCCTTCCATGGCAAAGCGCTCGTAGACCGGCGCACACTGGTATTTCCGCTGCGCCAGCTCCTGCAACTCACCCTTGGGGTTGTCGCTCCAGTCAGCCGTTTCCAGCGCATTCAGCCGGGGGGCAATCAGCTTGACGAACAGCCGGCTGCTGGCGCGCAGCCCGCCATCCAGCCAGGCCGCGCCGAAGATCGCCTCCATGCTGTCCGCGAGCATGTTGACGCGGTCACGCCCGCCGCCGCGCTCCTCCCCCCTGCCCATGCGCAGGTAGGTGCCCAGCCCGATGGAACGGGCCGTCTCCGCCAGCGACTTGCCGCTGGCAACCTGGCTCCGCAGCACCGTGAGCTCCCCCTCGTCGGCTCCGGCGTGCCGCTCAAATGCATACTGCGCCGCCAGCAGCCCCAGCACGGCATCGCCGAGGTACTCCAGCCGCTGGTTGTCCTGCTTCTCCCCGGCATGCTCAAAGCAGTACGACGGATGCGTCAGCGCCGCCTGCAGCAGCGCCCGGTCCTTGAAGCGATAGCCGAAGCGCTTTTCCAGCTCGCGCAGGGGGTGTGGTTTGGGTAGGAGGAACATAGGAGGAAGGGTTCAGGGTTCAGGGTGCAGGGTGCAGGGTGCAGAAGAATTGTCACTTCCTGACTTCCGTTTGGCACTTTTATTTGGTTATTACTGACCCAATACGAACGACAGAAACGAGTTCATTTACAGGAGCACGCGGCCGTGCTC
>SESD01001389.1_pt1 | contig 13436 bp, 12 predicted proteins | sample 3171411 | NCBI WGS metagenome assembly SESD01 (sample SAMN06051880, study PRJNA518727) | freshwater metagenome | biome: subpolar coniferous forest; feature: holomictic lake; material: water; isolation source: holomictic Lake 442, 16.5 m depth | place: Canada: near Kenora, Ontario | collected...
TTTGATAAAGTACTGATGATTCAATCAGACGACGCTGTTAAAGTAGGTCTTCCTTTTATCGAAGGCGGCAAAGTTACAGCGACTGTCTTGTCTCAAGGTAGACATGACAAAGTAAAAATAATTAAATTCAGAAGACGTAAGCACCATATGAAACAACAGGGGCATCGTCAATATTACACAGAAGTCCAGATTACTGGCATTTCTGCTTAAGAAATAGGAGTTACAAATGGCTCATAAGAAAGCTGGTGGTAGTACCCGAAACGGTCGTGATTCTAATGCAAAAAGACTTGGTGTTAAGCGTTATGGCGGAGAGTTGGTGACAGCGGGAAACATTATTGTTCGTCAACGTGGCACACAATTTCACCCAGGTGAAAACGTAGGAATTGGTAAAGATCATACTATATTTGCTACTGCAGACGGTAGAGTTGCTTTTCAGGTTAAAGGACCTAACAGCCGTAAATATATTAGTATCGTTGCTGCATAAAACGTATTGTTTGATTGTAGTTAAGAGCTATATTAGCCGAGTTATTCTACATTGACTTGGCGGCTTAAAAAAAGCTCCGTCCTTCATGACGGGGCTTTTTTTGTTTTTATCGGTTTGTTTTGCAGTGTGGCGGCGTATAAGTAATGAGATTTGTTGACGAAGCAGAAGTACGTGTTGAAGCAGGGGATGGTGGTAATGGCACTATTGGCTTTAGACGTGAAAAATATATCCCCATGGGGGGGCCTGATGGTGGTGATGGCGGTGATGGCGGTAGTGTTTATTTAATTGCCGTGGAAAATGTGAATACGCTAGTCGATTTCAGATATCATGCCGTGCATAGAGCTCAACGCGGTCAAAATGGCATGAGTCGTAATTGTACGGGTAGAAAAGGCGATGATTGTTATGTGCCGGTGCCCTTAGGTACAAAAGTATCCGACTCTGAAACAGGTGAAGTGATTGGTGACTTGACTAAAGAAGGCCAGACCTTACTTGTGGCTCAAGGTGGCTTCCACGGTTTGGGTAATACCCGATTTAAAAGCAGTATTAACCGTGCACCACAAAAAGCCAGTAAAGGTTCAGAAGGTGAGCATCGTGTGCTTTTATTAGAATTAACATTAATTGCCGATGTGGGTTTGTTAGGCATGCCCAATGCTGGCAAGTCAAGTTTGATTCGTGCCGTTTCATCGGCGACACCTAAAGTCGCTGATTATCCCTTTACCACTTTACACCCTAATTTAGGCGTGGTAAGTGTGGATGATTTACGAAGTTTCGTTATTGCCGATATTCCAGGTGTTATTGAAGGTGCGGCAGAAGGCGCTGGCTTAGGCTTGCAATTTCTGAAACATTTATCCCGTACCGGTTTGTTATTGCATTTAGTGGATGTGGTCCCTTATGAAAGCATGGATACGCCCGTAGAAGCCGCTAAGAAAATTATTCATGAAGTTGAAAAATGGAGTGATGATTTAGCCAATAAGCCACGTTGGCTGGTGTTAAATAAAACCGATAGATTGCCAGAGGATGAGGTTGATGAGCACTGTCAAGCCATCATTGATGAGTTAAATTGGACGGCCCCTGTTTTTAAAATTGCAGCCATTAACGGGAATGGAACTCGAGGGTTAATGTTTGCCATCATGAACTTTTTAGAAGAACAGCGGCGGAATCACAGTGAGCAGGAATGATTTTACAAAAGTAAAGCGAGTTGTCGTAAAGATAGGCAGTTCTCTACTGACCAAGGGTGGGCAAGGGCTTGATAAAGCCGCTATTAAAGCTTGGGTAGCTCAAATGGCCGGCTTAAGACAGCAATCAATTGATGTGGTATTGGTCTCTTCAGGTTCTGTTGCTGAAGGGATGAGTCGTTTAGGTTTGAAAACAAGACCCAAGCTGTTGCATGAGTTACAGGCAGCAGCCTCAGTCGGTCAAATGGGTTTGGTACGGGTTTTTGATGATAATTTTCAGCAGCATGGTCTACATGCCGCACAAGTCTTACTGACACATGATGATTTATCTAACAGACAACGTTACTTAAATGCCCGAAGTACCTTATTGACGTTATTGAAGCTGGGTGTCGTCCCTGTTATTAACGAAAATGATGCCGTAGCCACGGAAGAAATTCGTTTTGGTGACAATGATACTTTAGCCGCGTTGGTTGCTAACTTAGTTGAAGCCGAGTTATTGATTATTTTGACCGACCAACAAGGCTTATTTACTGGAGATCCTACTTTATTTCCTGAGGCAACATTAATTTCCGAGATCAGTGTTAATGACGAAAGTCTGGAGAAAATGGCTGGCGATAGTCGTAGCGGCTTAGGTAAAGGTGGAATGTCAACTAAGGTAAGAGCTGCACGTTTAGCCGCAAGGTCTGGTGCTGCAACGATTGTTGCCGCAGGTGCTGTTGAGGGTGTGATTACTGCACTGATTGCAGGAGATGATTTAGGTACTTACTTTTTACCTGATGTCGAGCCTTTGGTCGCTAGAAAGCGCTGGCTAGCTGGACAGTTGCAAGTCAGAGGTCAATTAGTGCTTGATGCGGGTGCCGTGAGAGTGCTTAAAACTGAGGGCAAAAGTCTACTGGCTGTGGGTGTAAAGGTCGTGTTGGGTCAATTTGAGCGTGGTGAACTGGTTTCCTGTATAGATGAAAAGGGGGCAGAAGTGGCTCGTGGACTCGTTAACTATGGTAAGACAGAAGCTGAATTGATCGCTGGAAAAAGTAGTTCAGAGTTTGAAAAAATCTTAGGGTATACAGATGATTCAGAAATCATACACAGGGATAATCTGGTATTAATTTGAGGTTTGAGTACAGATAAGACCTGGTTTTAAAAAATGGCGGTAGGCCAGATGGAGGAGAATAATCTCACGTCAGGTTGATTTGTTTTATTTTATAAGTGGATCAGAAACATCTTTAATTATTAAAGAGTGGCAGCGAACTATGCAATCTTCTGAAAAAATTAATTCAGCACAATTCCTGGAGCATCAGCTACAGGAGGTCATTACATTGCTTGAAAAACAGCAGTTGGAGCGATCCCTTGTTCATCGTGGCCCGGGTGCTAATCATGAGTTAGTTGAAGCGATGTTGCAGAGTCAGCATCAGGTTCGCCTTCAGGAAAAGCTTGCCCCTTTACATCCCGCTGATACAGCGTTTATTTTAGAGTCGTTATCTTTAGAACAACGCGAAATGGCCTGGGATGCCATTAAAACCCAACTGGATGGCCAGGTTTTGCTGGAAGTATCTGATGCAGTCCGGCAAACACTCATTTCAGGTATGGCTGCAGAAGAATTAGCCACTGTTGCCGGTAAACTCAATACGGATGAGATTGCGGATTTAGCGGCTGATCTTCCCAAGCGCACAATGCTCAAAATACTGCGGTCTTTGAATGGAGAAGAGCGCAAGCATCTGAATGCTATATTGTCCTATCAAGACAATAAAGTGGGCGCCTTGATGGATTTTGGCATGATTACTATCAGGGATGATCTTAATTTAAAAGCGATCATTGCTTTTATACGTAAACTGGGTAAGTTGCCTAGTCATACCGATAAATTATTTGTCGTTGATCAACATAATGTCGTGCAAGGTATTTTGCCGTTACAACGATTGTTGACACATATACCTTCAAAGCAAGTTGCTGATGTGATGGTGACTGATTTTATTCGCTTTCAGGTTGATCAAGAGGCAGCCGAAGCAGCAAGAGCCTTTGAGCGCTATGATTTGATTTCGGCACCTGTTGTCGATAACGAGGGTAAACTACAAGGACGCCTTTGTGTTGATAATATTCTCGATTTTATCCGTGAAAAAACAGATGAAGACTTGCTGATTCAAGCCGGTGTTGGCGAAGAAGAGGATTTATCATCAAGTGTTTGGAAGAGCGCCAGAAACCGGTGGGGGTGGTTAATCATTAACATTGGTACTGCATTCGCTTCGACGCGAATTATCGGTGTTTTTGAAGATATTATTTTACAACTGGTTGCGCTGGCCTCATTAATGCCCATTATTGCTGCGATGGGCGGTAATACAGGTAACCAAACCAGTATGCTCATTATTCGGTCTTTAGCATTAGGACATATAAATTCTAGCAATATAGGGCGAATAATAAAGAAAGAGCTCACACTGGCTTTAATCAATGGGCTTTTTATTGGCTTTATTTTGGGGCTATTAAGCATGTTGTTGTATTGGGATGTCGCGCTTTCCGTGGTGATGGCTGTGGCTATGCTGATTAATCTGTTAGTGGCTGTCATAGTGGGTTTGGGTATTCCATTGTTACGCCATAAGTTTGGTAAAGATCCTGCGGTTGGTACTAGCGTTATATTGACGGCTATCACTGACTCTATGGGATTCTTTATTTTTCTGGGCTTAGCGAGTTTGTTTTTAATAAAGTAGCTGCTTTTTATTGAGGTATTTTTTTAAAAACTGAAAGATCCTATTCACAATAGACGGTTATAATTACCCAATCCATTAAATACATATAAAATGTGCGGTAAAAATATACCTTATTCTATTTTCGTAAGAGTTTAGTTGTTCATGAATTTATTAATTAATTATCTTTCCCTGTGTTGGTTTAAAAATAATCCGATAGAACTGTTTCCATCAAAGTCGTTTATGTGGAAAGCCGTCGCGTTTTATCTGGTTTCAGGCATTATTGTTGAAAGTCTGATTGCTGATCCTGCAGATGGTTCACTGGAAGTGGCGCTTCGTACCATCATGGCATTTTCATCCATTGCGACCTATCTCGTCATTTTTAAAAAGTGGCAGTACTTTAATCAAATATATATCGCTATTTTTATATGCGAAAACTTTATCATGACTTTGGCGACTGCCACAGAAGGTCTCTATTTCTGGCTGGTGATGAAACATTATGAATATGCAGAAGAAGTTTCAATCGGTATTGGTGTGTTGTTGGTAGGCTGGTATATTGCTATCGTGAGCTACATATTAAGACAAGCCTTTATGACAAAAATGAGCATTAGCGTGATTTTGGCGTTTAGCTATTTTGTGTTGACCTATGGCCTTCCCATGATGTTTATGGATATTTAAATAACTCGCCACTATAATGCCAATATTATTGACTGAGGTGATGTTTGGTTTACGTTTTAAACAAGCAGGGATTTATTAGTTGGCATTGTGGTTTTTAACCCAGTCTTTTAGTTGTCTCGTGACCCATTCAGGATCATCCAGTGTTAAATCATGCCCAGCCCAGTCTTGGCGTTTCAGTTCTAATTGATACTTTTGTTGTATTTTTTCTGAACAAGTGGGGGAAACCAGTCTGTCAGTTTTACTGTTGAGCAGTAAAACAGGTGGCTTGGGTTTTGTATCGCTAGGTCGATAGTTTGCTGCGGCAGCAATTTGTCGAAAGGCGTTACTAAAACTGATGGGATGCTGGTTTTGTATATCTGCCCAATCATGTCCTATTTTGTTTGCTATATCTGGTGTATTGCTAACTAACTCCAGAATTGCTCTTTCTCGACGCGTTATATCTTTTTGGCTTAGTAATTTAATTACCTGATGATAAGTTTGCCAGCGTAGCCGTTGATAAAAGGGGCTTAAATTAGCAAAACTGGTATTGATTAAAATACTGCCACGTATCTCATTGGAGTATTGGTACATCCACTCCCAAGCCACCATTGCACCGAGTGATACTGCTAGGAGTGTTATCGGTTCTTGTAAGTAGTTGTTGTCAATAGCTCTCTGCCGCGTTATTTCGGTGATTTCCTTTATGGTTTTAGGGCTGGCTTCATTATTGAAACGACCTGTGCCGGGTAGGTCCAGTACGTTTATTGTTGCATTTGGGAAGCTGAGTTGGAGTTGCTCAATAAAGCTTCCCCAGTGGGCAGATTCGCGAGCCAAGCCGCGCAGTAAGAGCCAGTTTTGACCTATTGAATTAGTCATACCAAATAGCCTGGGCTTGTGATGAATAATCTGCGATTTGTTGGGGCTGAAGATGCGCCCAATTGTCCGGATATAAGAGGCTGCGATGTAAAAAATCAAAAAGCAAAAAGTGTCTACGAAATACCCGTTGTTGGCGATGAGGTAACAGAGGGTGAAATAAGCCATACCTGGAGAAAAGGTGTGACGGGTTTTTTCGCAACCAAAGCCAAGAGCCCATTTCTAATGTTAACGGTAGAAATAATTTCGTCGTTGAAAACTGTTGAATATAGTCATCGAAAAGATAGTCCCATAAATCGCCGTTGATGACATACTCTAGACACATAGGTTCTATTTTATAGATATGGTGTTGATAGCAGCGATCAAACAGTTCTTTTAAGGCGAGGATTTGGGGAATAAAAGCAAAGGGTGTTTGTCGGGATGCATAGGGAAACCATAAACGATCTTTAATTCCAAAGCCAGAGTGTAAGTCCACGGCAATTGAGAGTGGGGATTTAAAGAGGTGTTGCTTGACTACATTACAGAGTGCCAAGGCTTCTTTTTCCATATTTAAAATGTCGCCTCTATACCAGGGTAAATGCCGAGTAAAATTTTGACCACTATAGACTTTGGTTGCACCTATCCCATTGACAGGAGAATTACGCATAAGATCAACGCCATTTCCATTGCACCGAGTCCCCAAATAGACACCTACAGGATTAATGATTGGGACAAAGACTAATTTTGATTTTTCCAGGCGGCTCATCAACTCTTCATCCCAGTCAAGTAATTCGCTGATGGTTTCCATGTAAGATAATATGACTTCAGAGCCAATTTTTTCTAGTCCATGTACGCCGCCAAAAAAGGCTAAAACGGGTGCATCTGGATTAGTTGATCCTAAGGTAATACAATGGATAGGGAATTTATGTTTTTTATGATCAATTCTTTCTATGATTTGGGTATGCGCTTTGTCCCCAAGTCGATCAATAATGCGCTCAAGCTGCTCAAGTTCAGGGAATTTTCTTCCAGTCATAATGTTGAAATAGGGTTGTCTATAATCGTATTGCAGTGTTCTGTTAGTCTTATAACCTGACTATGTTATTACAAATTTATGACAAAAAGATGAACTTTGCGACTCAAGTCTTTAAGAGTCGTTGTACTATGCGGATTGTTTTGTTAACCTCATCATATGACACATTGAATTGTATCTATCAAGACAATTATCTTTATGACGCAATAAGGACTTAATATGAAATCATTAGCGGTTTTGGGGACGGGTTCAGATGTAGGGAAGAGTACTTTAGTTATGGCATTATGTCGAATTTATGCGGACATGGGTATTAAGGTAGCTCCATTTAAGGCTCAAAATGTTTCCAATAATTCGGCTGTTACTTTAGAAGGTCGAGAAATTTCCAGGTCGCAATATTTTCAGGCCGAGGCGGCACGTATTAAGCCTAGTTATCTGAATAATCCGGTGTTACTTAAGTCACAGGGCAGCAGTTCTGTTCAGGTTATAGTGAACGGGTTGGTACATAAAAGACAGTCTGTTTCCGATTATTTTGATGATATTGAAGAGCTTAAAGTGCATGTGTATCAAGCTTTTTCTCGTTTAGAGCAAGATTATGATTTGGTGATTGCTGAAGGAGCGGGTTCTCCAGTTGAACTTAACTTACTTGAAAAGGATTTATCAAATACTTATATTACCAATACATTTAATACGAAAAATATTTTGGTAGCCGATATTGAGCGAGGCGGTGTGTTTGCTTCAATCTACGGCACAATGGCCTTGATGAGCCCAGTGATGAGAAGTAATTTGTTGGGTGTTGTTATTAATAAGTTTCGGGGCGATCGACGTTTTTTTGATGAGGGTGAAAAGATCATTAGAACCCAGTTTGGTTTACCCGTTTTAGGGGTATTGCCTTTTCAACCTTTGAATATTGACATGGAAGATTCTCAGTCATTAAGCAACTATAAACAGCGTGTAGATAACGTAGCCATTCGTGTTGCAGTCATTGCCTATCCAGGTTTAAGTAATTACAACGATCTTGATGTATTGATGGCAGATTCAGAGGTTAGTGTTGAGTTGATTTTTTCTTATCGCTCTCTTAATGGTTTTGATTTGGTCATATTACCCGGTAGTAAGACGGTTATCCGTGATTTACAGTGGTTAAAGCAGCAGGGTTTGTTTGAGGAACTTCAGAATTATAAGGGTCTCGTTTTTGGGATTTGTGGTGGTTATCAAATGTTCTGCGAAAGTTTGCACGATCCTGATGGCTTAGAGCATGATCATGCGTGTATTGAAACGGGCTTAAAATTTATTGACGATATTGTGATTTATCAAAGTAATAAGATATTGAGTAGTGGTTACTATCAATTGTTTTCATATACGGCAATAAAAGGATATGAAATTCATAGTGGGCGCATGGATAAGTACCCTCTATCTTTTGATGACGGTCGTTACACAGGAACTCATGTGCACGGTGTTTTTGATGATAATATTTTTCGAACTGATTATTTCAAATTGATTAATCCTAGCTATCAAGGTTTTGACTATGGGATTTATCGAGAAGAGCATGTCAAACGTTATACTGACATGGTTTCTGCAAATATGGACGTGTCTTTGTTATTGCAAATGCTGCAAACAAACTGATTAATCAAAGATCAAGTTGTTTCTTATTCCAGTTTACTTTTGAGTCGGAGGGTTCACTGAGTTGTGTAAGGAAATCAAATTCTGAACTTTTAATTTTTACCAGCGGTTCGGGTCGGGTCATTAAGTTGGCTCCAATTGTAGGCGTTTCATTGTTATGAATGATAAACAGGGCCGCTGTTTCTAAGTGTTTATTGAATTGATGGGCATTTTCTGAGGGCATCAACAAAGTAAATGGCCCAGAACTGGGTAGTGTAGGGTTAATATAGCCCGGATTTAGTTCGTTAAATTCTTCAAAGCTCAGGTTGGCTAGTTGAGCGATCTCTTTAAGCTCCTTTTTAGCTAAGTAATCAATCTCATGTTTACGGTCTATTTTTATTTTTACAAAATAGGGTTCGTTTTTGATTGGCGATAGTTTTAAACCATGTGCACCAGGGTCCGAAAATATGTTGGATAATGCCAAGAAACGAGGAACATATTGTTGAGTTTCTTCTGGTAAGCGTAATGACCAATAATCCGTATTAAAACCTTCTTCTTTGTTGCGAAGAATTGCATTATCTACTGTGCCTACACCACAGTTATAAGCGGCCAATGCCAGTAACCAATCCCCATTAAAGTGCTGGTTAAGAAATTGCAGAAAGCGCATTGCAGCTTGTGTAGAAGACGTAATGTCGAGTCTTGCATCATAATATTCAGTTTGATTTAAATCGAATTCCTGACCAGTGCTGGGTATGAATTGCCAAAGCCCTGCAGCACTTTTGGGTGAAAGCGCAGTGGGCTGGTAAGCGCTTTCTATAATGGGAAGTAAAGCCAGTTCATAAGGCAGTTTGTTTTGATTGAGGCTTTCAACAATATGATAAAGATAGGGCCGGGCGCGTTCTGAAACTTGGTGTAGGTAGCCAGTGTGTTGAGAGAACCAGGTAATATGTTTATTGATTCGGTCCAGCTTAATGGACTCTTGAGGGTCTAAAGGCTTAGTGTCCTGGACGGTAGTGGTTGCCTCAGGCGTTAAGCTGGCTTTTTGAAGAATGCCCTGGTTATTAAGGGGATTGCTTAGTTGTAGAGACTCAAAGTCCGTTGGTTTTGTAAAAACAAGAGAGTCTGTTTTCTCAGTGTTTGAAGCAGAATGGATTCGGGCATAAATACGCGCGCGTATTGCAGCCACTTTTTGGTCCGTAGTTGCCGAGTCAGAGGTAATAATACTGGTAAGTCTTTGCGGCTCGTCAAATGTATTCTTAACAATAATTTTGGTAGAGCTGCTTTTAGATTCTAGTTGATGAGCCGTTAAAATGTGCTCAGATTGGGTTTTGGTCGGTTGCGCTAAGGTTGATTCAGTCTTTATCGGGATGTTAGTAATTTGTTCAATACCTAGAGTTTCACTTTGTGTTAGGTAAAAAGGTATTGATGTAGATAAGCCATTGTTGGCTTGGTTCGCCAATGTTTCCGCTGGAGAATGGGCGATTTTCATGCTTAAGCGGATACGTTCCCAGACATCAATGGGTGGTTTTATTTTTTTTTGTTTGCTAGCGTACAGCCGATGGTTTTTTCTTTTTGCATATGAGCTATAAGCTGGTGCGTTGAGTGCATCATATGCAGTTTGTTCTGATGTGGCCAACACTTCAGTTGGCTGAAGCAGCAACAGTAGTGAGCTTGTCACAATATAGAGTGCTAAAATTAATGCTCTCATAAGTTAATCTTAATTTTATCCAGTTTGTTGGGTAAAAATCCGAATTTATTGATTCACCTTTAAGGTGCTTAACAAGTAAATCTATTCTTTTCAATCATAATATTGAGGGAATCTTAAATAAACCTTAAGGACTAAGATTGCAGGACGGATATTTGGGTTGAAATGGTATTGATTATTCTGATGCTTCCTAAAGTGCTAAAATAATCTAATAGCTGGATATTATCAAGATGTATTAGTTATTTAAAAACTATCCAGAAACTTAAAATCCCCAATTTACCTATACCTTACAGATATTTATGGCAAAAATCCCTACCGTCGGCTTTATTAGTTTAGGCTGCCCCAAAGCACTTGTAGATAGCGAAAGAATTTTAACGCAACTTAGAACAGAGGGTTATGATATTTCACCGACTTATCAGAATGCTGATTTAGTGATTGTCAATACGTGCGGATTTATTGATGCTGCGGTTGAGGAGTCATTGGATAGTATTGGTGAGGCTTTGGCTCAAAATGGTAAAGTTATCGTTACGGGTTGTTTAGGAGCTAGAGAAGAAGAAATTAGGGCACGTCACCCACAAGTCTTAAAAGTCACTGGAGCGCATGCTTTAGAGCAGGTGGTGACTGCTGTGCATGAACATTTACACCCACGACATGATCCTTTTACGAGTCTTTTACCACCTCAGGGCGTTAAATTAACGCCTAATCATTATGCCTACCTTAAGATATCAGAAGGCTGTAATCATCGTTGTACCTTTTGTATTATTCCTTCAATGCGGGGTGATTTGGTCAGTCGACCGGTTGATGATGTTTTACGAGAGGCAGAGCGTTTGGCTAATGCCGGGGTTAAAGAGCTGTTAGTTGTTTCTCAGGATACCAGCGCCTATGGACTGGATTTAAAGTACCAGGCTAGGGATTGGCAAGGCAGATCTGTTAGAACGCGTTTTTATGATTTAGCTGAGGCGTTGGGTGATTTAGGTATTTGGGTGAGGATGCATTATGTTTATCCCTATCCTCATGTTGATGAGGTCATTCCGTTAATGGCTGAAGGAAAAATTCTGCCTTATTTAGATATACCTTTTCAACATGCGAATGCCCGTATTCTTAAGTTAATGAAGCGTCCCGCTGCAACTCAAAATAATCTGGAGCGCATCAAGGCATGGCGAGAAATATGTCCTGATATTACCTTACGTAGTACGTTTATCGTGGGGTTTCCGGGAGAAACTGAGCAGGAGTTTGAAGAGTTATTGCAATTTATGACGGAAGCGCAACTGGATAGAGTCGGCTGTTTTGCATATTCTCCAGTAAAAGGAGCCGTCGCTAATGATTTGCCTGATCCAATTCCTGAAGCCATTAAAGAAGAGCGCTTGGCACGTTTTATGGCGCATCAGGCTGAAATAAGTGCAGCACGTTTACAGCAGCGTGTCGGGCGGATTGAAACGGTACTTATTGATGAGGTCGTAGAAGAAGGTGCGGTTGCAAGAAGTAAGGCAGATGCACCAGAAATTGATGGTCAAGTATTTATTGATGGTGCCACACATCTCAACTTGGGTGATTTTGTGAAAGTTGAGTTTGAAGAGGCGGATGAATATGATTTGTGGGGGCGTCTTGTTTAGAGTTTAGAGCCTGAAAACAAAAAACCCAGCTTACGCTGGGTTTTTTGGTCGAGCAGTTTGTTTAGCTTATAGAGAGATAGAGCTAGAAACTTTTTGTTTTGATCCATCTGGGTTATCCATACAACCAGACAAACCAACAATCATTAACGCCATAGCTAAAAGTGCTAAGATTTTTTTCATAAATATATCCTCCAACGGGGTTTAAATTATTTTATTATTGTGCGCTAATATAAAAAAGCACGAGTAATTTATATCATGACTAGAATGATGATGCAATACTAAAATGGTTTCGTGAGTCTGTACTGTAATATAGAGACAGGCATAGGAGATATGTAGAAGTGTATTTGTGACATAGAGAGCGGCGGATGACTTGGGTAGAGCGCCTTATCGGTCGGAGAGAGCGGAGGATCAGGCAGCTTAACTTAGCCGAAGGATCTTTTTATCATGTCTATAAATTCATATTTTCCAACCACCCATGACCGCCAAATTGTCTGGCTTTCTCATTGCGGTTTAAAATTACCTATCAATGGCCCTGTTTGCGGTATCAGTGATCAAAAAATTACTGAGACTCAAATAGATATTGGCTATTATATCTGGATGCTGCAACACTGGCATCCCAGCGTTCAACGTGACGCTAAGGAGTCCAATGCCTATAAAGCCATGATGGTGTTGGGCGACGGTAATGATATTATTACTCATCCTCAACCCTCTCTATTTCCTGATGCACCAGCTGCACCAACACCGGGCATTCAAAAACGTTTATTAAGTCAGATTAATCGTATTAAAGTGAGCCTTAAATACACGGATGCGATAGGTCATGATTTAGGTATTATTGCGACAACAAGTACGGTGGAGCATTTAGTCCCCATTCCTGAGGCGTTTGTTGAACTGGGTGATACTGGACAGCGTGTCACCATTAATTTTAATAAATATGGTCATGACGGTGTCTGGATCGAGAGTCGTATTAATGGTAAGGAATGGGCTTTTCTTGCGATTTATACAATCAAATCTTATTACGATGAGCGTCCCCTGACAAGCGAAAATATCCCTGAACTAAGGGAATATCGTTTACGTTGGTGGGATAAAAGTGTTCCTAACGGTGAATGGAAGTAGCTTGCAAACTGTGTTGTTAGGTAGTTAAGTCAGGTTTGTTCAAGAAAGTCAGATAGATCGAATGGTTGTTTGGTTTATCTAACTTTATCTATAAAGCACAGCAGATAAAGAGCTGAGCCGTTATAATGAGGCCATCAAAGCCATACCACAGCCTCTATCTCCGGGATCGACTCATGTCAGCCAAAGAAGCCACTGCCCGCATCAAGATCAACAAATTACTCGAAGCAGCGGGTTGGCGTTTTTTTGCAGACGGAAAGCAACCCGCCAATATCCAACTTGAACCCAGCATTACCATCAAAACCCAAGACCTGGATGCACTCGGTCATGATTTTGAAAAGTCCTCAAAAGGCTATATCGATTTTCTGTTACTCAACGATAAAGGCTTTCCCTTTATCGTTCTTGAAGCCAAGGCAGAAGACAAATGCCCTTTAATCGGTAAAGAACAGGCCCGCGCTTATGCCAAATCCCAAAATTGTCGCTTCGTGATATTATCGAATGGCAATCTACATTACTTCTGGGATCTTAAAAGCGGCAATCCGCAT
>SESD01001390.1_pt1 | contig 13433 bp, 13 predicted proteins | sample 3171411 | NCBI WGS metagenome assembly SESD01 (sample SAMN06051880, study PRJNA518727) | freshwater metagenome | biome: subpolar coniferous forest; feature: holomictic lake; material: water; isolation source: holomictic Lake 442, 16.5 m depth | place: Canada: near Kenora, Ontario | collected...
ATCAGTTATTTTAGCGAGAATGAACATTGGCAGAACCAACTGTGCCGTCTCTTCATCCGCCAGAAAAGGGCTCCATGAATCATTGGTCAGCTCTATGCCTACAGAAAATCCAAGCGCCCAGTTTTCAATGGCGAGTCTCCTTTCTTCCTCATTACTGTAACCGAATTGTTCATACAGTGGCACAAAATCGTCAGGGTCATTATTGAATTGCAGAGCAATAGTGTTCATGTGGCGAACAAGAAGCTCGCGTATCGTCTTTTCTTCGATTTCGGAAGAAAAAAATGGTTCTTTATCGTTTTCCTGATCCCAGATATAGGGAATCCAGATGTCTGGCTCAATCATATCGGGCCCGACAATCAAGGCCGTCATATAACCATCAAGCATTTCAACCGGAAACAGGCACTCTTCAGGAGTCGAGTCAGAACCAAGAAAATCGTCGAGTATTTCAAGCTCTTCATCGGAGAGTTGTTGCTGCTGCAAATCGGATGGGTTCTTCATAGTTGACAATTGACAGTGAATGGTAGACTGTGCTCCGGGTTACTTTTGTCGTCTTGACGACACTCCCCGGACTCCTTTCCTCAAGATAAGTACCGCGACACAACAAATACCATCATAAAAAGCGGTTTTACCACAGGAATCCAACTTTTTTTAACAGAACAAGGCGATGAATTGATAAAATAATGCAAAAACATTATATAGAAACCGAAGGCTGACAAGGGCCGCTTGTTCATTTTCCTTTTCTGACGCTCACCATGTTCAAACCAAAACTATTTTCAATTTTACCGGAACTCACCCCGGACCGGATAATGAAGGATGTCGTTGCCGGTGTCATGGTCGGCATAGTAGCCCTCCCGCTGGCTATTGCGTTTGCCATTGCATCGGGCGTTTCTCCTGAAAAAGGACTTATTACAGCCGTTGTCGGGGGCTTTCTGGTCTCTTTTCTCGGTGGAAGCAGAGTACAGATTGGAGGACCGACGGGAGCTTTTATTGTTATTCTATACGGAATTGTCCAGCAATACGGGGTCAACGGACTGGTGCTGGCAACGATCATGTCGGGAGTTATCCTCATGATCATGGGTTTCGCCCAGTTCGGTTCACTGATCAAGTTTATCCCTTATCCGGTTATTGTCGGTTTTACCAGCGGTATTGCGGTCATTATTTTTTCCAGCCAGATAAATGATTTTTTTGGCCTTGATATTGCGGTTGTTCCTGCTGATTTTATCGGCAAGTGGACAGCTTACGCCCACAACATCCCGACGCTTGATCTTTCAAGTTTCATGATTGGCGCCATTGCTCTTCTGATTATTGTTTTTTGGCCAAAGGTTTCACGAAAAATTCCTGGTTCTCTCGTTGCCATCATTGTAACAACCCTGATGGTACGTTTCTTGCCGCTTGATGTAGCAACTATTGCATCCCGTTTCGGAGAAATCCCGTCCACGATTCCCGCACCCTCACTCCCCTCGTTTGATTTTGCAACTATCCAGCACCTCATCATGCCTGCAACAACCATTGCCCTGCTTGGCGCCATCGAGGCGCTGCTGTCGGCTGTTGTTGCCGATGGTATGATCGGCAGCCGGCATAAGTCGAATATGGAGCTGATTGCCCAGGGTGCAGCAAATATCATCACCCCACTTTTCGGCGGCATCCCCGTTACCGGGGCAATTGCCCGAACCGCTACCAATGTCAAGAATGGCGGAAGAACTCCTGTGGCTGGAATGGTTCACGCTATTACGCTGCTCCTGATCATGCTGCTTTTCGGAAAGTGGGCAAAGCTCATTCCAATGCCTGCTTTGGCGGCAATCCTTATTGTTGTTGCCTGGAACATGAGTGAGGTCAAAGTGTTCCGGCAACTTCTGAAAAGCCCGAGGAGCGACGTTATTGTTTTGCTCACAACATTCGGCCTGACTGTTGTGTTTGATCTGACGCTCGCCATAGAGATCGGGATGTTACTCGCCGTTATTCTCTTTATGCAGCGCATGGCCCAGCTTTCCAATGTTGGCGTCATTACCAATGAGCTGACCGACAGGGATGAAGAGGACGACCCAAACACGATTGTGACGCGGAAAGTACCTGATGGTGTGGAGGTCTTTGAAATAAGTGGACCCTTTTTCTTTGGCGCGGCAAGCAAGTTCAGGGAGGCCATGGATATTGTTGAGAAGGCGCCAAAAATCCGGATTATCAGAATGCGAAGTGTCCTTTCAATCGATGCAACAGGGCTGAACATGATGAAGGGACTGCTTAAAGAGTGTAAAAAAAACGATACCAGACTGATTTTGTCAGGCGTTCATGCCCAGCCATTATTTGCCCTTCAGCAATATGGACTCTACGATGAGGTCGGTGAAGAGAACATTTTCGGCAATATTGATGATGCGCTCGACCATGCACGGGAGATACTCGGCCTCGCTAAAACAGGGCGGCAAAAAAACTTCACTCCTACGGTACAGCGGGAGATGCAATAATATCGACCCGAAGCTGCTTGACTCCTTTCCTGATTTTTCTGGTAAATGGAATCTTGTGGACTCATGCCCGCACAGCAATAACAGTAACTTTTCATGCAAAAATCCGGAGCAATAAACCATGGAAACATTATTTCGTCCACTGGGTACCGTCGTGCAGCTTCTTGAAGATCTCGGACATGAAGTCACTTATGCTTATGATGATCTGGTTTTTGTCGATGACAATGATTTTCTGCTTCAGTTTGATGACACAGGTCTGGCAGTGAACCTCTTCTTCAACCAGAGCTGCACAAAACAAAATGCAGAGAATATTGAGCAGAGCATCATCCCTGCCGGTGACAAGAAAGGACTTTCCATTATCAAAAAAGGGCAGTACAGCATAACCGGGCAATCCGATGAAAATCTGCGAATAGAGTTTTTCGACAACTGAGGCCGTTTTACTACATTGCTTTTCAAGGATCGGCCCACCTCATTTTTGGGAAGGAAATTGGCAATTATAACAATGAAAAGCAATGAAATATTCTGAAGCAAGGCAGGGAAGGGTCTTTGTGATCAGACTTGAAAATGGTGAAATTGTCCACGAAAAACTTGAACAGTTTGTAAAGGATCATGCCATTGAGCGAGCATCTTTTTTTGCTGTCGGCGGGGCTGACAAGGGCAGTCTGCTTGTTGTCGGGCCTGAAGAGAGCCGATCAAATCCAGTGATTCCGATGATTCATGAACTCTATGACGTTCATGAAATAACTGGCTCCGGAACCATTTTTCCTGATGACAAAGGAAATCCAATACTCCACGCACACTTTGCCTGCGGCAGAGAAGAGAACACCGTCACCGGCTGCATTCGCAATGGTGTAAAGGTGTGGCTGGTGCTGGAAGTCATCCTGATTGAGCTGCTGGAGAACACAGCAACCCGCCAGTATGATCCCCAGACCGGCTTCAAACTGCTTATACCCTGAAGAACGAGCGATACTCGATTAGCGTGTCGCTCTCGGCCTCTCCGACCACCTTTTCGCCGTCGTGTTTACAGAAGTTTTAGGTACAGGATGACCTGAATTGCCTCTCCCCTGCTGTTTTGGAGCTTTCACGGGATTATGATCCATAAGTGGAAACGGGTGATTGGCGATAACTGGTATTTTTTTCGCTATCAGTTTTTCAATGTCGCGCAGATACTCTTTCTCTTCGGCATCACAAAACGACAGTGCGGTTCCTTTTGCCCCTGCTCTTCCTGTACGCCCGATACGATGGACATAGGTTTCGGCAATATTGGGCATTTCAAAATTGATCACATACTCCAGATCATCAACATCAATACCTCGTGCGGCAATATCTGTCGCCACAAGAACGCGCGTGGTTTGTGCCTTGAAATTCTTCAGGGCTCGCTGACGGGCATTTTGTGCCTTGTTGCCATGAATGGCCTCCGCCGTAATATTGTGCTTCTGCAGAACTTTTACCACTTTGTCGGCGCCATGCTTTGTCCGGGTAAAAACCAGCGCGGTTTTTATCTTTTCATCTTTTAAAAGGTCGACCAGCAAGGCATTTTTATTGCCTTTATCGACGAAATAGATCGATTGATTTATGATTTCTACCGTTGAGGAAACAGGTGTTACCGATACCTTTGACGGGTGATGCAAGATGGTTGCCGCAAGCGTGACAATTTCAGGTGGCATGGTGGCAGAAAAGAAAAGTGACTGCCTCTTTTTCGGAAGCACGGTCAAGATTTTTTTTACATCGTGAATAAAGCCCATATCCAGCATTCGGTCAGCCTCATCCAGAACGAGTATTTCGACGTCGCGCAAGTGCAGAAATCCCTGATTGAGGAGATCGAGCAACCTGCCTGGTGTTGCAACAACAATGTCAACACCGCGAATCAATGCGGCGGTCTGAGGGTTCTGATTGACACCACCGAAAATCACGGTATTGGTCAAGCCGGTATGGCGGCCATACGCGTTAAAACTCTCTCCTATCTGAATAGCCAGTTCTCGTGTCGGGGTAACAATCAGGCTCCGTATTTTCCGTTTTCGGTCATAAACTTTGTTGGCGCTGAGCAACTGGAGAATTGGAATGGCAAATGCGGCTGTCTTGCCTGTTCCGGTCTGCGCACAGCCAAGCAGGTCGGTTCCCTGTAAAATAATCGGTATAGCTTCGGCCTGTATCGGTGTTGGAGTCGTATAGCCCTCTTCCTGCAGTGACTTTAAAATTGGATCAATGATGTTCAGTGACTCGAATTGCATAGTGTCTTGTTAGTTATTGAATTGAACGGCTACAGAGAGCAGACAAATCTTTCTGGGAAGCTCTCCTTATAATGCATGCACGCCCTTCGCTCCACAGCGTGAAATGTCCCTGTAGCAGTGAAGAGAAACAGACTGTCTGTACAATGCGGGGATGTTTTCTTTGCCAGCCGTAAAAAGCGCTCTTTAAGGGGGAAATCACATCGCGCCAATATAACGATTACACCTCATATTGCAGCATGCCCTTTAGAACACCTGCTCTGCTTAAAAAATTCACGCCTTGCCGGAAACCCAGGCCGGTATATATTTCCACGCACTCTTCATTTCACGGTTGTGAATCCGCCATAACGGATCGTGCTGATGAACCAAAGCCCAGAATGCGCGGGAATGGTTGAGATGAACCGTGTGGCAAAGCTCATGAACCATAATATGGCGGATAAGGTACTCGGGCAAAAAAAGCAGTTTGTTGTTCAGTGTTATTACCCGACTGGACGAGCAACTGCCCCATCGAGAGTGCTGCAGGCGAACCTTTGCTTCGGCATAGTCAAAATCAAGTGAAGCTGCAAGTTGTTCAAACGATGGCAGCAGAAGCATCCCCGCACGATGCTTCAACCATGAGAAGAGCAGTTTGCGACAAAGCGCATCATTGGCGACATCACCTGAAACAAGCAGGCTGTTTTTTGAACGCTCCTCAATATCAGCCTCTCCAATCGCAGTTTGAGCATACTCCACTTCCCACTCTTCAGCAAAATGGGGAAATGTAACCGTGCAGGGCAATCCATTATCCATTGCAGGAAGAGGCTCCTGCCGATGAGCATCAAGTTGCGCCGCTGTCTTTCGTATCCACAATTCATGACGGTTGAGCAGCGCGACGATATGCGACTTGTTGAAACCTTCGGGCAAAACAACAATCAGGCCATCATGCGGAGTCATCTTTAACCGGGCATGTTTTGCCCTTGAACTTACCTGTACCGTATAGGGTGGGGGAAAACTTCCCCTGTCAGAATCAGAAGACAAATTACTCATCAACCAAGCGCGTTTTGTAAATCTGCTATAAGATCGTCACCATCCTCAATACCCACTGACAGCCTGATAATGGTATCGGTAATTCCTGCCGCCTCGCGATGCTCTTTATCCATCGACGCATGACTCATGGTTGCCGGATGCTCAATCAGCGACTCAACACCGCCAAGACTTTCGGCAAGCGCAAAAAGCTTTGTGCCTGTCAACACCCGGTTAACAGCCTCGATAGCACCATCAAGTTCGAAAGAGACCATGCCGCCAAAACTTTTCTGCTGTTTTTTGGCAAGCTCGTGTTGGGGATGATTCACCAGCCCGGGATAAAAAACCCGTTTCACCTTCGGGTGCTGCGCCAGAAACTGCGCCACCGCAAGTGCATTGCGCTCATGCTCTCTCATGCGCACCACCAGCGTCTTGATACCGCGAAGCACCAGCCAGCAGTCGAAAGGCTGGGCGCAGGTGCCAAGCGCATTGACCATGAATTTCAGCTTGGCATCAAGCTCTTCACTGTTCGACAGAACCGCCCCTCCAACGACATCAGAGTGACCATTCAGGTACTTGGTTGTCGAATGAACCACAATATCAGCGCCAAGCTCAAAAGGCTTCTGCCCGAAAGGCGAGAGAAAGGTGTTGTCAACGATGGTCAAGAGGCTCAGCTCTTTGGCAAGCGCTGACACGGCTGCAATATCAACAAGGTTCAGCAGAGGATTGGAGGGCGTTTCAACCCAGACTGCTTTCGTCCGTTCATTCACATAAGGAACAAGGTTTGCCGCTGTCTGAAGATTTATAAAATGAACCTTTATACCGAAATGTGCCTCAACCGTTTTCAGCAGTCTTGAAGTGCCGCCATAGCAGTCATCAGTGCAGATAATCTCGTCACCCGAATGGAACAGGCTCAGGGTTGAGGTAATCGCTGCCATACCAGTGGTAACAGCAACTGCTGACGAACACCCTTCCAGAGCGCAAAGATTGTCTTCGAGCGCCTTGCGGGTCGGATTGCCGCTTCTGGTATAGTCAAATCCCCGGTGCTTGCCGATATCCTCAAACACAAAAGTTGAAGACTGGTAAATCGGGGTCATAATGGCGCCGTAAGCCTTGTCAGGGCCTACTCCAGCATGGATCGTATCGGTCTGAAAACTCATAAACAGCTTGTTTGGAAAAATGAATGTGATAATACAACAAAAAAACCTCTCCCCTGATGAGCAAGGAAGAGGTTTTTAATAAAATTCACTCTCTTTTATAATGGCAAGTCGCTGAAAGCAATCCCGCCTGTTTTGAAAAGAGAAGCTGTAAAACGCTCTTTTTCACTCATCGTTCTTCTGCTTCACCAGGGAGTTAAACAACCAGATGCATAGATCGCAAAAGTAGAATGTGGCACCGTGTTCCTCTCTGACAGGAATCGGTTGTCAAGGCTTCACCGGGTCTATTCCCTCAGCCTTTCTTGATGAACAGCCATGGAACAAAGAACTTGTTAACGATTGTTAATATATGATTTCAGGAAGAATATTACAAGCGAATCCGTCATACTCTGAAACTGTAGCAGTCATCTGTCACTATAGTGCCCGTGTCTATTATCAAAGGGCTCCACCCGGTATTTATAAAACAGAAAACTCAAGAAAGAAACCCAAAAAGCCACAGTTGAATTTTGTTTTGAAATCCTGTCTCAATATCGTCAGCGACAACAAAGTTCTTGTCAACCTCGCTGCTTTGGCGGAACCACTTCCATTGCAAGCCGCGCCCATTGCATCAAACCCTTTTATTATGTACACTGCTACGGTTTTTTCCACAACAACGCAACAAGCTTGAACCATGAATATTGACCGGCGCCTCTTTCAGTTGCTTAAGGAAGAAGGGAGGCCCTTTATCGTTTCGATCATATCGGGAATTCTTGCTGCGGGCATGCTGGTTGCCCAGGCTTACTACCTCAGCCAGGTAATCGACAGCGCCTTTATCCAGAAAAGTGGTATGGAGAGGCTCCTCCTGCCGCTCAGCCTTTTTGCGCTCTTCAGCACCCTGCGAATGGCCTTCAACTGGTTCTCGCATACTGAAGCGAACCGAGGTACGCTGATCATTCGCGAAAAAGTGTTCACCCGGCTCACCAGCACGGTCGGCGCACTCGGGCCGAGCTATGCTAAATCGGTACAAAGCGGACGGCTCAGCACCACTCTCCTGAAGGGGGTTGAAGCGCTCGACGCCTACTACAGCCAGTACATTCCCCAGATCTTTTTTGCCCTCTTCACACCGCTCCTGATCGCTGGCATCATACTGCCGCATGACCTGATCTCCGGCGGCATCCTGCTCGGCACCGCACCTCTCATCCCTCTTTTTATGATTCTGATCGGGAAATCGGCCAGCACCATGACTGAAAAGCAGTGGAAAACCATGAGCCGGATGAGCGGCTTCTTCCTCGATATGTTGCAAGGACTGCCGACCCTGAAACTCTTTGCGCAAAGCAAACGGCAGCACGACGCCATTGAAGAGTCGGGCGAAAGCTTCCGCCACGCCACCATGCGTGTGCTGAAAGTGGCCTTTCTCTCCTCCCTGACGCTTGAACTGGTGGGCACCATCGGCACCGCCATTATTGCCGTCGGCATAGGGCTCCGCCTTATGGCTGGTCAGCTCACCTTTCAGCACGCGCTTTTTGTGCTGATACTCACTCCCGACTTTTACCTCCCTCTGCGCCAGCTTGGCACAAAATTTCATGCCGGGATGGAAGGGGTCAGCGCCTCAAAGGAGATCTTTGCCATTCTCGACCAGAGCCTCCCTGCTCCCGTGCAGCAGGCCATCTTTGCCGTGCAGGAGAGCGCTGGAAAAAGGCCCATTCTCCTTACTGATGTCAGCTACACCTATCCCGGCGGCTCGCGGCCAGCGCTTGAGGGGATCAACGCCTCCATTCCCGCCGGAAAAACCACCGCCATCATTGGCCCGAGCGGTGCGGGAAAGAGTACCCTGATCAACCTGCTCCTCCGCTTTCAGGAGCCCGGTGAGGGACGCATCACCATCGACGGCAATCCGATTCATGCCATCCCGCTTGAAGAGTGGCACAGGCAGATTTCATGGGTTCCGCAGCATCCCTATCTTTTCAATGCCACGCTGGGAGAGAATATCCGCCTTGCAAAGCCAGATGCTTCAGCAGAGGAGATGGAGCTCGCCCTGAAAAAGACAGGCCTCACCACCTTTGTCAGTACGCTGCCCGACGGACTTGGTACCATGATCGGCGAAGAGGGCGCACGGCTAAGCGGAGGAGAGGCGCAGCGGGTAGCGCTTGCCCGTGCCTTCCTGAAAAACGCCCCGCTGCTGGTGCTCGATGAACCAACCTCGCACACCGACCCGGAACTCGAAGCCGCTCTGCGCAGCTCCATCCTGGAGCTGATGAGAGGGAGAACCACCATCATCATTGCCCATCGGCTTGAAACCATACGTTCAGCCGAGCGTATCATCGTCATCAACGGAGGAAAAATCACCCAGAGCGGTACGCACGAGGAGCTGATGGCCAACGGAGGCTTTTACCGCGACAGTCTGCTTCTGCAACAGGAGAGAGAATCATGAAAACCATATTTCGCCTGACAGGACTGGTAAAACCATACTTCTGGTGGATGGCCATCGCCGCACTTATCGGCTTTGCCACCACCGGTAGCGGCATCGGGCTTCTGATGACCTCCGCCTACATCATTGCCAAGGCAGCCTTGCAACCGCCGATAGTGACCCTGCAACTTGGCATCGCGGGAGTGCGCTTTTTCGGCCTTGCACGGGGAGTATTCCGATACGCAGAACGGCTCATCTCTCACAATATCACCTTCAGGATTCTCGCAAAAATCCGACTCTGGTTTTACGACGCCATTGAGCCCCTCGCACCGGCACGCCTCATGCACTTCAAGAGCGGCGACCTGCTGCAACGGGTTGTTGACGACATCCAGAGCCTCGAAAACATCTACACCAGAGTGCTCGGCCCACCGCTCACCGCACTGCTTGTGGCCGCACTGATGTGGTTTCTCCTCGGCGTCTACTCCCTGCAGGCGGCGCTGCTCATCCTGTTTTTCCATACCCTTGCAGGCATCGGTGTACCGCTCCTCACCAGGCAATTAAGCCGAGGCGTCGCCGTCGGCATCATGAACTACAAGGCTGAGCAGCAGGTGCTGGCGCTTGACCTTTTTCAGGGCATTGGAGAACTGCAACTTTACGGTAAACTTCCGGCACACCTCACCGCCATGCAGAGCGCTGAAACCGGAAAGCTCCAGCTTCAGAGAAAAAACGCCATCATTGAAGGGATGCACGAATCGCTCACCGGCCTCCTTATGAACGGTGCCCTCATCGCTATTCTCTGGGCGCTCATTCCCTCAATCTCCACCGGCGCGGTCAACGGAATTTCACTCACCGTCATCACCCTCGCCGTCATGGCCTCGTTCGAGCCTTTTCTGCCGCTGCCATCTACCCTCAAGCACCTCGAAGCCGACCAGCACGCCGGAGAGCGCCTCTTTGAAATTCTTGATGCCAAGCCGGAGACCATCGCGCCAGCTACTCCCCTCCCCTTTCCGGAAGAACATACTATTCAGGTCGAGCAACTCAGCTTCGCCTACCCCGGCAGCACAGCAAAAGCGCTCGATCGCCTCAATTTCACCGTTCTTTCTGGAGAGCACATCGCCATTGTAGGTCCGAGCGGTGCCGGAAAATCGACCATAACCTCCCTCTTCATGCGCTTCTGGAACAGCAGCGAAGGGAGCATCACCATCGGCAGCCACAACATCACCCTCTTCGATCCCGAAGAGCTGCGCCGCAACATCTCCCTCGTCTCCCAACGCACCTACCTCTTCGCCGAAACCATCCGCGAAAACCTGACCATCGCCGCGCCAGAGTCCACCGACGACGATCTCAAAAAAGCGCTCAACGCCGCCGGGCTCAGCCACTTCACCTCAAAACTCGACGAATGGTGTGGCCAGCACGGCATGAAACTCAGTGGAGGAGAGCGCCAGCGCATCGCTATTGCCCGGGTTCTGCTGCAGAGTGCGCCGATCATGATACTCGACGAAGCAACCGCCAACCTCGACGGCGTGACAGAGAGAGAGGTGACCCAGACCCTGAACGCCATCAGTGCGGGGAAGACGCTGATAACAATTACCCACCGGTTAAAGGCGATGGAACAGTATAACCGGATTCTTGTGCTTGAAAAGGGACGGATTGTCGAACAGGGTGTGCACGGGGAGTTGATGGCCGGGAACGGACTTTATCGGAGGATGTGGGAGTTGCAGCATGTGGCATCCACATAGACAACTTGATGTTATTGGTTTTTCAGGCGCACTTGTTCACTTCATGTATGAAGACAGGAAAGATTGTCGCTGGCGCTATATCTACCAAACAAAAAAGCCCGTCCTTTCAAACGGGCCTCTTGTGGAGATGGCGGGAGTCGAACCCGCGTCCAGAACATTGCTCAATAAAGCTGCCACACTCATCTCAGGTGTTCAGTGTTTCGCGAACCAGTGCTACACCTGTAAAGTTTGGTTCACTATCCCTCTTTGTTTCACCCGCCTGCCTTTTCAGGCAAAAGCAGTCGGAGCTTACTTGCGCGAACCGAAGCTCAAGCGCTGGTTATGCCATCCGGTGGCTTCAGAGTAAGCGCCTCCCCCATCGGACGATGGCTGATTAATTAACTTGTGCTAATCAGGCAGCCATTGCATACGAATAATCGTCTGCATATAATGTTGCATAGACTTCTTTAACGAGTCCATCCATGCTGAAACTCGGAGTGCAACTCCATCTTGCATCTACCCTGTCGAAAGCCTGTCATCCCCATGATATCAAAGAACAATTCCCTATATATACTTTTTCATTGAATAGATCAACAACAATCCCACCTGTTCCGGTGATCTCTGATGATTTATTACTCTATTTCAACAACGCGCTACCAATATTCCGCCCCTGCGGGGCTTGAAAATGCTCAGTTCAGCCCCGGCAATTCCGGAGAGTTGGCTACAAGCTGGTATTCGCCTCCCTTTGAACGCACCGACCTGCTCCACATCCTCTCGTAGGCGTCACTGAAGACTATATTTCTTGATGCTTCAGCGGTATACCATGCTCCTTGTTCAAACTCCGCTTCAAGCTGTCCGGCGCTCCAGCCAGCATAACCAAGGAAAAAGCGAATTTCCGAGGGGAGCATAACGCCGGTATTGAGCAGATAACTCAACTCATTTTTGTCTCCGCCCCAGAACAATCCGGGAAAAATCTCTATTGAGTCATCAATGAGATCCCCTCTTGAATGAAGAAAATGAACGGTATCAACCTGCACGGGTCCACCGTGATGCAGACGCTCTTCGACCTCTTCAAAACCAGCCAGAGCTTCACAAACCTTGAATTTCCCAGGACGATTCAGAATAAAGCCAAGGGATCCGCGCTCATTATGCTCACACATAATCAAAACAGTTCGCTTGAAATTAGACTCAAGCATATTGGCCGAAGAAAGCAGAAGCTTTCCTGCTTTCAGCCTCTCAAATTCGTTTACCATCATCTTCTCTCAGGTTTTTTGCTGCAAATAATCGAGCAACTCCTCCGCATGTTTGTCAGGGCTGACTTTCGGCCATACATGTTCAACCACGCCCTGCTCATCAATAAGATAGGTCACCCGACTCGTTCCCATATACTCTCGACCCATAAATTTTTTCATTCCCCACACGCCATAAGCCTCAACGATACTTTTGTCAGGATCGGAAACAAGCCTGAAGGGAAGGTTATACTTCTCTGCAAACTTTTTATGCTTGCGTTCATCATCAACACTGACACCAAGAACCTCAACGCCCACTGTGTTAAATTTAGGGAAAATATCACGAAAAGCACAAGCTTCCTTTGTGCATCCCGGTGTGTCATCTTTCGGATAAAAATAGAGCACCACCTTGCGTCCACGGTACTCCTGAAGGGTTACCGGCTTCCCATCCTGATCGTTTGCGGATATGGGAGGGGCAGGAACACCCGCTTTCAGAATTGCTGTTTGCATGAATAAAACTTATTCTGTTTAAAAGCACGCTCTTTCTTGGATCGTTTTCTCTCTTTTTAATCAATTGCCACAACAAAAAGTTTCTTGACACACGCATGAAACATTTTTCATTTTGCCCGCTTTGCAGTATTACACTTGAAAAGGGTTTTATTGATGGACGTGATCGAATGTTCTGCCCCTCATGTTCATGGGTACATTATATCAACCCGCTTCCTGTAGCGCTAGCCTATACCATAAACAAAAACAACGAACTTCTTGTGATACGGCGGGCTCATGAACCAGCGCTCAATGAATGGGCTTTGCCTGGCGGATTTCTTGAAGCCGGTGAAGAACCCTATGAAGGATGTCTGCGAGAACTTATGGAAGAGACATCGCTGAACGGCAAAATCGACAGCCTTATAGGTATCTATCACAGGGAGGTCGAGATGTATGGATCGCTCCTGGTCGTGGCCTACAAGGTAGTGGTTGACGATGACACCATAACGATTAACCATGAACTGTTCGATGCAGGTTTTTATCCGCACCACCTGATTCCCGATGTACGGATACCTCTGCACCTCCAGATTATAAAAGATGCCGCCCTGCTCATGCCGCTTCAGAGTTAAGTATACCCATCAATTTTACACGTATACGCAGAATTTCAATTATATTTTCGAGTTATTAATTGTTTTCTGTTAAAACCACCAAAAAAGAGGAATCATTTACCAATGAACCCACTGAAACTATTATCAGGAGGAGTGACTTTGC
>SESD01001392.1_pt1 | contig 13430 bp, 7 predicted proteins | sample 3171411 | NCBI WGS metagenome assembly SESD01 (sample SAMN06051880, study PRJNA518727) | freshwater metagenome | biome: subpolar coniferous forest; feature: holomictic lake; material: water; isolation source: holomictic Lake 442, 16.5 m depth | place: Canada: near Kenora, Ontario | collected...
GCAAATTGTGAATGATGATTTACTTGCAACGATGCTTCGGTTTGTTTATAAGTAGCCACCATAGAGAGTGGTATTTGATGCCCATCTGAACTGCTGACAAACAAGTGATCGAGCGCCGCAGGGGATTGAGTGTATTCAGGTGCAAGCCCCATCACCACTTGATAGTGGTTGAGTGATTGATAAATGGTAGAGGCAGGACGTTGGGTAAAGGCATTGTTAAGTAGGCTATCTATTTGTTTGGCGCTGATACCTAAGCGAGCTGCTGCATCGCGGTCTATGGTCAGTGTCGTTTGTAGGCCGTTATCTTGCACATCAGAGTCAAGATCGAGTAATTCTGGTACTTTTGCCATGGCCCGCCGGATGGTGGGTTCCCATCGGTGCAATAGGTCAAGGTCGTCAGCTTGTATAGTGTATTCATAGGATGAGCGGCTTTGGCGACCGCCAATGCGAATGTCTTGAACGGGCTTGAGGATTAATGTGGCCCCTGGCTCATAGGCTAATTTTTCACGTAAGCGCGCAATGACGGTGTTAGCACTTTCTTGTCTTTCGGATAGCGGTTTTAAGCTAATAAACAGTGATGCTGAATTGCGTTGCCCACCACCACCCGTGTAGCCTACCACCGTTTTAACAGCTGGATCAGAGCGGATAACGTTAATAAAGGTGGCTATTTTTTTTTGCATTAATTGAAAAGACACACTTTGATCAGCCTGAATTTGTCCGGTGAGTTGTCCGGTGTCTTGGTCTGGAAAAAATCCTTTAGCAATCGTTACATATAGAAAAATATTCAAACATACCGTGACCAGTAGCGCCAGCATGGTCAGGGAGGCATGCTTGAGCGCCCAAGTGAGACTAAGCTTATAGGCCTGTAATAGCTTATCAAAGATGCCTTCACTCCACTGGTAAAAGGTGTGTCGTGCTTGTATGGGGTCACTTGGTTTGAGCAAATAGGCGCACATCATGGGGACGGTTGTCAGTGAAACAACGAGCGAAATTAAAATAGCCACAACTAGCGTGACCACAAATTCACGTATGAACAGGCCTACATAGCCCCCCATGAGTAGCATGGGAATAAACACCGCAATAATGACCAAGGTCATACTTAATACGGTCACCCCCACTTCCTTAGCACCAATATAAGCCGCCTCATTGGGCGCCATACCATTTTCAATGTGTCGCGAAACATTTTCCAGCACGACGATAGCGTCATCAACCACAAAGCCGACAGCAATCGTGAGCGCCATGAGTGATAGGGTATTCAGGCTATAGTCCAACATATACATGGCGGCAAACGTCCCTATCAGCGAGACAGGCACGGCAACAATAGGGATGAGTGCGGCACGGCCATTACGCAAGAACATCAGTACCACTAAAATTACCAGTAATACGGCAAACATGAGCGTATAACCCGCGTCACGGATGGAGGCGCGTATCGTGCTAGTGCGCTCCATAGCGACGGTAAGGTCTATGGCAGCCGGAATGGATGCTTGTAATGTGGGTAATACTTGATTAATACGACCTACGGTATCGATGATATTCGCATCTGCTTCACGCTTAATGACCACCAATATTGCGGGCTTGCCATTATTTAATCCGGCGGTACGTACATCTTCTATGGAGTTGGCAACGTTGGCGACGTCCGCCAGCCGAACGGCGCCGCCATTTTGGTATTTAATAATGACGGCGGCATAGTGGGCCGCATCACGCACCTGCCCATTAGATGACACTTGCCAATGTCCGCTACCATCTTCTAAGCCACCTTGTGGTCGGTTAGAGTTGGCATTTGAAATCGCTTTACGCACATCATCTAAGCCTATGCCGTATTGTTGTAATGCATTAGGGTTAAGATCAACCCGCACCGCAGGCAAAGCGCCGCCGCCAATTTCAACGTCACCCACGCCTTTGAGTTGCGATAGTTTTTGGGCAACAACCGTAGAAGCTGCATCATATAACTGACCTTGCGTCATCGAGGTTGAGGTCAGACTCAAAATCATAATCGGTGCGTCGGCGGGGTTCACCTTGCGATAAGCAGGCTTACTAGGCATTTCTGGGGGCAATGCACTTTGAGCGGCATTTAGTGCAGCTTGTACATCTCGTGCTGCGCCGTTGATGTCGCGGTCGAGATTAAACTGCAACACAATGCGCGTTGCTCCTAGCGCACTACTTGAGGTCATTTCTGTGATGCCGGCGATGCGTCCAAGCGAACGTTCGAGCGGGGTAGTGACGGCCGCTGCCATGGTTTCTGGGCTAGCACCCGGTAGCGATGCCGAGACTTTAATGGTGGGAATATCTACCCGTGGCAAGGGCGAGATGGGCAGCAATTTTAATGCTGCCACACCCACTAGTATTAGGCCTATCGTCAGTAGTGTGGTGGCGACTGGTCGGCTAATGAAGGGCGCACTAAAGTTCATTTCTCATGGCCGATACACGATTTGCTAAACGCTCAAAAGCGAGATAGATGACCGGTGTGGTAAATAGCGTGAGCATCTGACTGACAATTAAACCGCCCACTAAGGTAATGCCCAAAGGATGGCGCAAATCTGAACCTACGCCCCAACCCAGCATGAGCGGTAGTGCGCCAAGTAAGGCTGCCATGGTTGTCATCATAATCGGGCGCAAGCGCAATAAGCAGGCCTGATAGATTGCGTCACGCGGGGCTAAACCCTGCTCACGTTGCGCTTCAAGCGCAAAATCAATCATCATAATGGCATTTTTCTTGACGATACCGATGAGTAGAATTATTCCGATAATCGAAATCACATTGAGATCATTGCCAGACAACATCAAGGCGAGCAAAGCGCCAATTCCCGCTGAGGGTAGAGTAGACAAAATGGTGATGGGGTGTATATAACTTTCGTAAAGTACCCCCAAGACAATATAGACAATAACGATGGCGGCCAAAATTAACCATAACTGGTTGGCCAGTGAAGCCTTAAATGCCAAAGTAGCGCCTTGAAATTTTAATTGGGTACTGGCGGGTAATGCCAGTTCTTGTTGCGCCGCCTCGACTACTTTAATTGCCTCATCCAACGAAGTGCCAGGCGTTAGATTGAAAGAAATCGTGCTGGCTGGGAATTGCCCAGCGCGCGTAATCAGCAACGGTGTAGTACGCTCACTCACCCGTGCAATTGATGACAGTGGAATTTGCCGTGATAAATTAGACGCAGTCATACTGGCGCCGCCATTAAGGGTGCTGATATGCAAGCTATCTAGGGCGTTGATGCTGTTGCGGAACTCGGGATTGACTTCAAGAATAACGCGTTGTTGATTGGTTGGCGTAAATAGCGTGAGTACTTGTCGCTGCCCAAAAGCGTTGTATAAGGTGTTATCTACGTCACTTGCTGTGATGCCATAACGTGCAGCAAGCGCTCTGTCTATTTCCACGTGTGCTTGCAAACCACCTTCTTGTTGATCGCTGGCTACTTCAGATAATTGCGTTGAAGCGCGTAGCCGTTCTACTAGTTTTGGTACCCAGACGCGCAACACCTCTGCATCAGCATCTTCCAATGAAATTTGGTACTGAGTCGGACTAATTTTATCTTCAATGGTGAGGTCTTGCACAGGCTGCATATATAGCTTAATTCCCTCAACTTCAGCCAGTGAGGTTTGCAAGCGTTCAATCACTTCGCTGGCATTGTCATCGCGCTGTGCTAATGGTTTTAAATTGATGAGAAAACGCCCGCTGTTAAGGGTTGGATTATTGCCCTCTACGCCGATGAAAGAAGACAGACTCTCAACCGCGGAGTCACGAAGTATGACGCGGCCTAATGCCTGTTGGCGTTCCGACATGGCGCTAAAAGAAATGCTGGTAGGTGCTTGTGAGATACCTTGGATTGCACCGGTATCTTGGATTGGAAAAAACCCTTTAGGAATAATGATATAGAGCAGTACAGTGAGCGCCAGTGTCAGCCCCGCCACAACTAGCGTTAAGGCTTGACGATCAAATACCCATTGTAGCATTTGCCCATAGCGCACGGTCATACGATCAAACCACGCGCCGCTGGCTAAAAAGAAACGTCCTTGCTGCGCTTCTGGTACATGATGCAACAACCGTGCGCACATCATGGGCGTGAGGGTGAGCGATACTACGGCCGAAATCAGTATTGCGACCAACAAGGTCACCGCAAATTCATGAAATAATCGCCCGATTACGTCACCCATAAAGAGTAGCGGAATTAATACCGCGACCAACGAAACCGTCAGTGAAATAATGGTAAAACCAATTTGCTTGGCGCCTTTGAGGGCAGCCTGCATGGGCGGCTCTCCGGCTTCAATGTAGCGCATGATATTTTCAATCATGACAATGGCATCATCGACCACAAAGCCAGTCGCTACAATGAGCGCCATGAGCGTGAGATTGTTGATTGAAAAACCAGCCAAGTACATGGCGGCAAAAGTGCCGACGAGTGATAGCGGCACTGCCACGCTAGGGATAATGGTAGCGGATAGGTTGCGCAAAAATAAGAATATCACCATCACCACTAAGCCAACCGATAATAGCAACTCAAACTCAACATCATGTACTGAGGCGCGTATGGTTTGGGTGCGGTCGGTCAGTATGGTGACATTGACTGCTGGCGGAAGTGTTGACTGTAGCGCTGGCAATAGTCGTTTAATGCGATCGACCACTTCAATGACGTTGGCACCAGGTTGCCGTTGGACATTGATAATCAACGCGAGTGATTCATTGCCCCATGCCGCCAATTTATTATTTTCAGCGCCATCAACTACGCTGGCGACATCTGCTAAACGCACTGGCGCGCCATTACGGTAGGTCACAATCATGGCTAGAAATTCATCTGCCGATTTTAGCTGGTCATTCGAGTTCAGCGTAGAGGCTTGTGTTGGGCCGTCAAAACCCCCTTTAGCTTGATTAGAGTTGGCATTGTTAATAGCGATGCGTACATCTTCAAGCGATAAGTTGTAAGCGGCAAGCGCTTTTGGATTAGCCTGGATGCGAATGGCTGGGCGCTGGCCACCGCTGATACTGACTAAGCCAACGCCGGGTAATTGAGAAATTTTTGCAGTGAGCCTAGATTCTGCCAATTTTTGTACGGCAGGTAGTGGCAGTGTTTGTGAGGTAAGCGCTAGGGTTAAAATGGAGGGGTCGGCAGGATTTATTTTGCTATAAATCGGTAATTGCGGTAAATCAGCAGGCAGTAAATTGACAGCACCATTGATGGCGGCCTGCACATCTTGCTCGGCTACGTCCAGCGCTAACTCTAGGTTAAACTGCAGTGTAATAATCGATGCGCCATCCGAGCTGGTCGAAGACATTTCCTTCAATCCTGGCATTCTGCCGAATTGGCGCTCTAGTGGCGCGGTAATGGTCGAAGTGACCATCTCTGGACTCGCCCCTGGATACAAGGTGACTACTTGTATTGTAGGGTAATCGAATTGAGGTAAGGCGGAGACAGGAATGACTCGGTAAGCGAATAAGCCAACCAGTAGAATCGCCACCATCAGTAGCGACGTCGCTACTGGTCGAGAAATGAACGGACGCGAAAGATTCATGGGCGAATTACGTAGATGGCCTTGAGCTTAGATCACGTGACCAGATGAGCGGGTCTTGTGTATGTGAATTATTTCTTACACCGGTGTGCGACCCACTGTTTGCTGCGGCAATCGGGGTGTCACGCACAATCGCTTTAATCTTCGCCCCTTCACGTAACCTGTCAGCGCCATCAATCACGACCATACTGCCGGTTGTGATGCCGCTATTGACTACGGTAATGTCACCTTGTGAGGGGCCAGTTTTGATGGGGGTTACCACCACCGTTTGATCATCCTTAACCACATACACGAAAGTACCTGCTGAACCACGCTGAATAGCTGCCGTTGGCACTAGTATGGCTTTAGCTAGCGTTTCAACTGGCATTTTCACATTCACAAATTGGTTGGCAAACAGCCCGCCGTCGGTATTGGGGAATTCTGCTTTGAGCTTAATGGTGCCTGTTGTCGGATCAATTTTATTGTCAGCCGCTAGCAAAAAACCTTTGCCGAGATTTTGTTGTTGGCTGCGGTCGTAGGCGTTGACAGGGATGCGCGCTGAGCCCAATAGCTTCATCACTTGGGGTAAGGCGTCTTCTGGTGCAGTAAATACCACAGAAATTGGCTGTAATTGTGTAATGACAACGATACCTTTGGCACCTGAGGCGCGCACCATATTGCCTGAATCTATCTGACGTAGACCCACGCGTCCACTAATGGGCGCAATGATTTTAGTATGTGAGAGTTGTAGTTTTGCATTGTCGATGCCACCCTGATCAGCCTGTATTGCCGCCTTATATTGGCGTACTAGCGTTTCTTGTGTGTCGACTAACTGATGTGAAATGGAGTCCTGTGCAAGCAATGTGTGATAGCGGGTAAGATCAGCTTGCGCATTATCAAGCAAAGCTTGGTCACGCGCTAATTGCCCATTGGCCAATGTTAGTTGCACTTCAAATGGCCGTGGATCTATTTTAGCCAAAAGATCACCCGCTTTAACCATTTGCCCTTCTTTGAAATCGATACTGACAATTTGCCCATCAACTCGACCATAAACCTCAACGGCGTTCAGGGGTGTCACGGTGCCAATGGCCAGCAAGTTGACATCAAAGTTACCACGACGCACCGGCGCAATCACGACAGGTGTTGAATTAGGTAAATTGTCGCTGGATTTGACAGAGGGTTGCTGGATAGCGGCAACTGTTGGGTCGGGCGAGCGGGCTTTGCTAAACCAAATAGCAATGGCTACGACCAGTAAGCCGATGGCAATGGTGGCTATCTGACGTCGCCACAACCAGTACTTTGACCTTGAGGCAATGAGGCCAGAAAACAGAATTGAAGGCTCGGAATTAGAAGTCATGAGTCGCTACCGTCCAAAGGGAATTGTGATGAATTATAGACGATATTCAGCACAATATACCAGCCGTGCCACAATACCATTAAGCTTTTATGCGGATTTTAACGATAGCTAGACTTTAAAAACAAAAACCCTATTAACTCATTAAGTTAATAGGGTAATAATTACATATTTAATCTAATTGTTTACTTTTTAAAAGTAGGTATTCCTAAAAAGGAATGTCGTCCTCAAAATCATCAAACCCTGAACCACTCGCAGCAGGCTTCGCCGCTGGTGCTGCTGGTTTTGCAGAAGCTTGACTCGCAGGTGCTTGATTGTAGTCGTCACCGCCACTGCTTTGGTCCATGCCGCCATCGTAGCTAGCATTTGATCCAGCGCCATCACGACCACCTAACATTTGCATTTGGTCTGCAATGATTTCTGTGGTGTAACGATCTTGGCCTTCTTTGGTTTGCCATTTGCGTGTTTGCAAACGACCTTCTACATACACTGGGCGACCTTTTTTAAGGTATTCACCCGCAATTTCAGCCAGTTTGCGATACATCACAATATTGTGCCATTCGGTGCGCTCTTGTTTTGCACCGGCTTTATCTTTCCAGCTATCGGTCGTGGCAATACTAAAGTTACACACGGCTTCGCCATTTGGCATGAATCTTACTTCAGGATCACGGCCTAAATTACCGACTAAAATTACTTTATTGACTGATGCCATTTTTACCCCCTCAATAGTTGATGCACTTTGGTTTCGTCCCAATCTTGCATGTTATATATTTTTGTATCTACTTTTAAAATTACGGTACGCTCTTGTGGCAACACCACCGCTTCTAATACACCGGCAAGCTTACTTAATTTGTTTTTTAGTTTTTGTGCTTGGTTAGCAGTGAGCTCAACGGTCGCTTCATCCATGCTGTACATCTTGGTTTTAACTGCCGGAGGTGCCTGCATCGAATACGCTAATATTAGCCATAAAAGCATCATGACGCTACAAAAAATGAAGACACTGGCAAAACCAAAGCGATGTGATAAATAACCACCCATGGCACCACCCACAAATATGCCTAGCGATTGCGCAGTGTTGTATACGCCCATGGCGGTGCCCTTAGCAGCAACAGGCGCCATTTTACTGATGATGGAGGGTAATGAGGCTTCTAGTACATTAAATGCAATAAAGTATAAGGTCAGTGAAAACACAATGCCCCAAAAGTGCTGAATAGACCCAGCAAAAACCAGTTGTGCTAATAGCATGGTGGCCACCGCTGCAACAAACACCTGTTTCATTTTGGCTTGTTTTTCAGCATAAATAATGGCGGGTACCATAAATACAAAAGAGGCTAACAGCACTGGCAAATAAATCGTCCAATGCTGGTTAACATTCATATCACTTGCTTTACTGATGGCAAATGGCACCACGACGAACATTGCCATTTGCGCAGCATGTAAGGCAAAAATACCATAATTGAGGCGTAATAACTGCCCATTTTTAAGTACATCTTTGAGCTTGGCAGGCGCGGCACTAGCATCTGAATGATAGTGGCTGTGTATAGGGTCGGGTACTACAAACTTCACCACGGCCATAGCAGCCAAGGTTAAAAGCGCGGTCATAAAAAATATACCTGGCACGCCTATCCATTGGTTAAGTAAAGGTCCACCTATCAGTGAAACTGCAAAAGCAATGCCAATCGTAGCGCCTATGGTTGCCATGGCTTTGGTGCGATTTTCATCACGAGTTAAATCTGCTAGTAAGGCGGTGACTACCGCAGAAACTGCGCCAGCCCCTTGAATAGCCCGACCAATAATCATGCCTTCTATATTCATGGCAAGCGCTGCCATCATGCTGCCAACGGCAAAAATTGTGAGACCTAAGTAGATCATAGGTTTGCGCCCAAATCGATCTGAGGCCATGCCAAAAGGTAGCTGGAATAGCGCTTGGGTTAAGCCGTAGGCACCAAAGGCGAGACCAATCATAAATGCGCTAGGGTGTTCAGGAAACGACGAGGCATAAATTGCAAAAATCGGCAAAATAGAAAACATGCCAAACATGCGTAAGCCGTAAATAGCAGCCAAGCTGGTGGTGGCACGTAATTCAATCGGGGTCATTTTGTCTGGTGATGTGGTGTTATCTTCGGCTGTCATGTTTAGAGATTCAACAGTTTTAAATAGGTCGCCGGATTTGTTTTTTGTTGCTGACATGTAAATTATATAAGCTAATTTTGTAAAAGTAGGTATATTAGCAGGTTGCCCAAAAATTAACTGAGTCTTTAGTAAAAGCATAATGGAATTCATAAAAATACGCGGTGCACGCACGCACAATTTAAAAAATATCTCGCTAGATATTCCACGTAATCAGTTGGTGGTGATTACCGGTTTGTCAGGTTCTGGTAAGTCTTCACTTGCCTTTGATACCTTGTATGCAGAAGGTCAGCGCCGCTATGTAGAATCGCTATCGGCTTACGCGCGCCAGTTTTTAGCACGCATGGATAAGCCAGATGTTGATTTGATTGAGGGTTTATCGCCAGCAATTTCCATTGAGCAAAAATCCACTTCACACAATCCGCGTTCTACCGTGGGTACCGTGACAGAGATTCATGACTACTTGCGTCTTTTGTACGCACGCGCAGGTGATCCAGAATGTCCAGAGCATGGCATTAAATTGGAAGCGCAAACCGTTAGCCAAATGGTCGATCATGTGTTGATGCTACCTGAAGAAACCAAGCTTATGATATTGGCGCCAGTAGTCAGTAACCGCAAAGGCGAGCAACTCGATTTGTTTGAAGAACTAAAAGCGCAAGGTTTTGTACGTTTGCGCATCGATGGCAAGATTTTTGAAATGGATGCTTTGCCACAGTTGACCAAAACCACTAAGCATAGTGTCGAGGTGGTGGTTGATCGTATCAAAGTAAAACAAGACATGAAGCAGCGTATTGCTGAATCTTTTGAAACGGCATTACGTTTAGCCGAGGGTAAAGCCATTGCACTAGAAATGGATACCGACAAAGAGCATCTGTTCTCAGCCAAGTTTGCATGCCCTGCTTGCGAGTATTCACTTGCAGAACTTGAGCCGCGCTTATTTTCATTTAACAACCCCATGGGCGCTTGCCCAACCTGCGATGGCTTAGGCAACATTAACTTTTTTGACCCTAAACGTGTCGTTGCATTTCCCCATTTATCATTGGCTGCCGGTGCAATTAAGGGCTGGGATAGGCGTAACCAATTTTATTTTCAAATGTTGGCTAGCATCGCCACGCACTATAATTTTGACCTTGATACCGCATTTGAGAAATTGCCAGAGTACATTCAAAAAGTATTACTCAATGGCAGCGGCAAAGAATTGATGCCCTTTAAATATTTGAATGAACGGGGCGCTTTCTTTGAAAAAACCCACGCTTTTGAAGGTATTTTAAATAATCTAAAACGCCGTTATCACGAAACGGATTCACAAACCGTGCGTGAAGAACTGGCGAAATACTTAAATTCTCAAAGCTGCCCAGATTGTGCCGGCACCCGTTTACGCAAAGAAGCGCGTCATGTAAAAGTGGGGAATAAGAACATTCATGAGGTCTGTGAAGTGCCTCTAAAGTTAGCGCTTACTTTCTTTGAATCACTTGAATTAACTGGTGCAAAGCTGGCGATTGCAGATAAGATTGTTAAAGAGATTGGTAACCGCCTTAAATTTTTAACTAATGTGGGTTTGGAGTATTTATCGCTTTCGCGCTCTGCAGAAACCTTGTCTGGCGGTGAAGCGCAACGTATTCGTTTAGCCAGTCAAATCGGCAGTGGCTTAACGGGCGTGATGTATGTGCTAGATGAGCCATCGATAGGCTTGCATCAACGTGACAATGATCGTTTATTAGAAACGCTTAAACGCCTGCGAGATATTGGTAATAGTGTGATTGTGGTGGAACATGATCATGATGCTATTTTAGCCGCTGATTATGTGGTGGATATTGGCCCAGGTGCTGGTGAGCATGGCGGACAAATTGTTGCCCAAGGGACCCCTGCTGAAGTGTTAGCTAATCCTAACTCGCTCACCGGTGAGTATTTAAGTGGTAAGAAGCAAATTATTTATAACAAAAAACGCACTGCACCTGACCCAGCACGTTGGCTTAAAATGAGCAATGCCACCGGTAACAATTTAAAAGATGTTAACCTTAAATTACCCGTAGGTTTATTAAGTTGCATCACCGGTGTTTCCGGTAGTGGTAAATCTACCCTGATTAATGACACGCTATATCGTGTGGTGTCTCAACACTTATATGGCAGCAGTACTGAGCCAGCACCCTTTGGTGAGATTGATGGATTAGCATTTTTTGATAAAGTGGTCGATGTAGACCAAAGCCCCATCGGCCGTACGCCGAGATCAAACCCGGCCACTTACACCGGTTTATTTACGCCGATACGTGATTTATTTGCGGGTGTACCAGAAAGTCGCGTGCGTGGTTATGGGCCAGGTCGATACTCATTTAACGTCAAAGGTGGGCGCTGCGAGGCTTGCCAAGGTGATGGTGTGATTCGCGTGGAAATGCACTTTTTACCTGATGTCTATGTGCCGTGCGATGTCTGCAAAGGGCATCGCTATAACCGTGAAACTTTAGAGATTCAGTTTAAGGGTAAAAACATCCGTGAAGTGTTAGAGATGACGGTGGAGCAAGCGCATAGCTTTTTTAGTGCGCAACCGGTCATTTCGCGCAAGCTTAAAACCTTGCTCGATGTGGGTTTAGGTTACATTACGCTCGGGCAAAGTGCGACAACATTATCGGGCGGGGAAGCGCAACGGGTTAAGTTAGCCCTTGAGCTAAGTAAACGCGACACGGGTCGCACGCTCTATATTTTAGATGAACCCACCACAGGCCTACACTTTGCTGATATTCAATTATTGTTAGATGTGATTCACCGCTTGCGTGACGCGGGTAATACCATTGTCATTATTGAGCACAACCTAGACGTAATCAAAACTGCTGATTGGATCGTTGATATGGGCCCAGAAGGGGGCGATGGCGGCGGTACCATTATCGCCGAAGGCACACCAGAACAAGTGGCACAGAGCAAGGAAAGTTACACGGCTAAATATTTAAAGGTGCTATTAGAGCAATGAAAATAAATAATAAATATGCAAATCTATTATTTGCCTTGTTGATGTCTTTGTTTATGGCATTACTTATGTCAGGGGTGCTAACAGCTATTCATTTAGGTTTTAAGCCCGATTTTATTGGGCGCTGGCTGGCGGCTTTTGCTATTGCTTGGCCAATCGCTTTTCCTAGCATTTTTGTTATTGCGCCGACAGTCAGAAAAATTGTAGCGAAACTAACAGATTAGACTGATGCTGAAAGACCCATGGATAGGGCTTTTCACTGCATCTAATGTTACGGTACTACTACTTGGTACATTCTGGCTTGTATTGTTGCCGTGCGGCGATCTAAATAACTGGTGTAGGTGTGCTTGTCGTAAAAGCGCGGGTTGGGAATCATCGCGGCCAACTTAGCCGCTTGGCCGCTACTTAAATTAGCGGCACTGGTTTTGTAATAATGCCGCGCCGCTGCCTCAGCCCCAAACACACCGTTGCCCCATTCAATGACATTTAAATAAATCTCTAAAATACGTTTTTTACTCAGTATGTTTTCTAGCATCACAGTAATGAGCGCTTCTTCGCCTTTACGCCAAGGCGTGCGCTTGGTCGATAGAAATAAATTCTTAGCCAATTGCTGGCTAATGGTCGAGCCACCCGCTACGATTTTGCCTTTTTTAAGATTCTTTTTGTAGGCTTTTTCTATGCCTTCCCAGTCAAAACCTTCATGGTCTAAAAATTTAGCGTCTTCACTGGCAATGACTGCGCGTTTTAGATTGTTAGAAATTTTGGCGTAGCTCACCCATTTATGTTTTAACTCAGCGTCCGGATACTTTTCTTGAATGATATCTAAACGGTCTTCCATAAAGGCGCTGGAAGAAGGGTTAAAGTTAATCCACCAACATATGTGTATCAATATCCAAAGTTGATAGACAAAAAGCAGCATAAAAAACATGACCAAGCCACGCGTGATATAGCCGTTCAGGCTTAATGGTGCGGCGCCATGCTTGTTATTGAGTAGCCAATTTTTCATGTGTTGTTTGGCACGCTACAGTTTTCTAATGTCTTGCATCACAGCTTGTGTTTCTGGTCTGACACCACGCCATAGGGTAAAAGCTTCAGCCGCCTGTTCTACCAGCATACCTAAGCCATCAGATACTTCTGCACCATTGTCTTTGGCTTGTTGCATAAAGGGCGTTTCACGGCCGTACATCATGTCGTAAGCTAAACAATTTTTTGCAAAAATGCTATTGGGAATTGCTAAGGCGCTATCGCTTAACCCGGCTGAGGTGGCGTTAATGACAATGTCAAAGGACTGCCCTTGCAAGCCTTCAAACGTGCAGGCCTGTAAATGCGTGAGCGTATGCGAGGATAGGTCGGTTATTTTTTTGACCATGCGCTGGGCTTTATCTACACTACGATTACTAATCACCAATGCGCTGGGCTGAGCTGCCAATAGTGGTTGCAGCACGCCTTCGGCGGCGCCCCCTGCACCTATGAGTAATACACGTTTGCCAATGATGCTAT
>SESD01001395.1_pt1 | contig 13411 bp, 7 predicted proteins | sample 3171411 | NCBI WGS metagenome assembly SESD01 (sample SAMN06051880, study PRJNA518727) | freshwater metagenome | biome: subpolar coniferous forest; feature: holomictic lake; material: water; isolation source: holomictic Lake 442, 16.5 m depth | place: Canada: near Kenora, Ontario | collected...
GGTGCGAGCGCATTAACAGGAATGACAGGAACTGCAGCGAATATCAAAACCGTTATTGCAGCGACGACGATTACGAAACCGACTAATTACGCAGTGACACCATCAGATGCAACGGTTTCAGTAGCAGATTTAAACATCATGGATGCGGCAACGACTGGAATTATCACGGCAACCGTTGTGACTGGCACAGCCGCTGCTTTGAAATTACTAACAGGAACAGGCAACGCTTACACCACAACATTGACGGCAGGTTCGGCAGCAGCCGCTGATTTGATTGCTATTGATACCGCAACGACTATCGCTGTTGGCGCAGGTGCGATTACAGCAATAACTGGTTTAGTGGCAGATATTAAAACCGTGATTTCATCGACAGGCATTACAAAACCTACCAATTATGCTGTAACACCTTCTGATGCAACCGTTTCAGTGGCTGATTTGAATATCATTGATGCCGCAAATGGCACAGGTGTTATTACAGAAACAGTCATCACAGGAACAGCCGCTACATTAGCGGGATTAACAGGAACAGGTAACGCTTACACAACAACGTTATCAGCAGGAATCGCAGCAGCAACAGATTTGATTGCTATTGATGCCGCAACTACGGTGACTGTTGGTGCAGGAGCAGTTAAAGGAATTACGGGGGCAGCCGCAAATGTTGTTACCGTCATGGCAGCAACAACCATTACTAAAACATTGACAGGTCTAGCATTGACCGCGACATCTGCCACGGCAGCGCAAGCCAATACAATTTTTGGTTACACCAATACGGGCGTGAGTATTGTGGAATTAGTGAATTCATACACAACAGGCAGTGCGGTTGCTGGAATGAAAATTACCGATGTTTTAGATATTGATGCTTCAAATACCACAACCGCATTAAGCACAACAGCTGCAACTAGCGCAGCTTCTGTCACAGCGGCGGGGAAATGGTTTTTTAATACTACATCGAAATTATTTACATGGTGGGACGACAGCGAAGTAACTCCTGCCGCGCAATCTATTACGTTAACAGGTGTAAAAACTGTTTCCGTATTAGACGATTTGGTAACGATGACTTCATAACAAATGAACCAATCGCGTAGATGTGATTTATTTTCTGCTCTTAATAAATTCTTCTACGCGATCTAATTCAGTTTCAATTTTAGCGGTTAAGTTCTCAATTTCTACCCAGTTTTGTTCAGCTGCAATAACCTCAAGTTTTTCTGATAATTTGGCTAAAATAATTGCTCCAACATTATAAGATGCGCCTTTTATTTCATGCGCTACCGCTTTAACATTTGCCGTTTTTGCTTCAACTGCACTGGTAAGTTTTAATTTTAACGGCATAAGTGAATCACAAAAAATATCTAATACTTCCGTAATAATTTCCGCGTCATTATCAAATAAATTATTCAGCCGATTTATTTCAATCGGGCAACTTTCAATAAATTCATCTGCTAAAATTTCTTTAGTTACCATTGGTATTTTCAGCGATTCCTCTTTTATTTTTGGTAGCCATTTTTTTAAGACATCAGCCAAAATACTTACACTAATCGGTTTAGAAACATAATCATCCATTCCTGACTCTAAACAAGATTCTCTATCACCTTCAACAGCATTTGCCGTCATTGCGATAATTGGAATACGTTTTCGACTCTCAAAATTTTGCTCACGTTGGCGAATAATATAGGTTGCTTCAAAACCATCCATAATCGGCATCTGACAATCCATTAACACTAACGAATAAGGCTGCGTTTCTAAAGAATCAACGGCTTCTTTTCCGTTATTCACAATGTGAATGTTATAACCCATTTTTTGCAAAATATGTTTGGCAACTTGTTGATTCACTAAATTATCTTCAACTAGCAAAATCAAATGCTTACGCTGCAATAAGTTCTGATTTTCGTTTGCAACGGCTTGACGAATAGAAGGTATTTCTTCGATTTGTTTCGATTTTTCTGGATGTAAAATCGCGACAATGGCATCAAATAAAGCTAATTGTTTAACAGGTTTAACAAGTACGCTGGAAATGCCACTTTCAATAAGTTGGCGTTTTAAATTGTTGTCGATAGCTTCTTGGCAAGCAATAATTGGCAAATTTTTCAAATTTTCTTTTGTCTGAATTTGCTGAATCATCGTTAAAATTTCGTTTACACTTAATTCTGCCAATAAAACTACATCATAATTTTGCTCAAGCGATACTGCTTCTTCAAGAATATATAACATTTCATCAGTATTATCCGTGGTGTTAATTAAAAATCCCCACGCGCTTAAATACGCTAAATAAATGTCATGGTGTCCCGTATTTTTACCAACCACCAACACTCGTTTTTCACTTAAATGCTCAATTAAAGCATTGTGTTTTTGGTATTCAATTTGAAACGGCAATTCAATCCAAAACGTTGACCCTTCACCCAAATTACTTTCTAAACCAACCTCCCCGTTCATCAATTCAACCAAGCGTTTAGAAATGGATAATCCTAAACCTGTGCCGCCATATTTTCGAGTAGTTGAACTGTCTGCTTGTGAAAAAGGCTGAAATAAATTTTCTTGGTTTTCGGGCGAAATACCAATGCCACTATCACTAATTTCAATACGAATTTTTATGGTGTCATCGGTTTTACTGACTAATTTTGCATTGAGATGCACTGAACCTTTAGCGGTAAATTTAACGGCATTACTCAAAAAATTCAGTAAAACTTGGCGTAATCGTGTGGGATCACCGATAACTTTTTTCGGCAGAATCGGATCAATGAATGTCATAAGCGACAACGATTTTTCATAAGCCTTCGTGGCGACAACATCTGCACTACCTTCCAGCACTTGTTGTAATGAAAATTCGGTCAATTCAATTTTTAATTCACCCGCTTCAATTTTAGAGAAATCCAAAATATCGTTGATGATGGTTAATAATGTTTGTGATGATGTTTTGATGATATTTGCAAATTCGATTTGTTCTTCGTCCAACTTCGTGTCAAATAACAAATCGGTCATGCCAATAATGCCATTCATTGGCGTGCGGATTTCGTGACTCATCGTCGAAAGAAAATCAGATTTTAAACGTGAAGTCTGTTCAGCATTGTCTTTCGCTTTGGTAAGTTGTTTTTTAATGGCTTCGTTGATGAGCGATTGTTCACGCTCCATTTTAGCTCGCGATGTAATATCGGTGCGGAGTGAAATATAACCTTCAATCTGCCCTTCCGTATCAAAGAAAGGCACAATGGTTGATTGAACCCAATATAATTTTCCTGATTTAGAGCGATTACAAATTCTAGCTTCCCAAGCATTGCCGCTACTAATTGTTCGCCACATTTCGATAAAAAATTCGTTTGGATGCTGACCAGAATTTAATAATCGATGATTTTGTCCCATTAACTCGGCTTGAGAATAACCGCTAATCGCCGAAAATTTTTCATTTACATAGGTAATCAGCCCCGCTTTGTCTGTAATACTTACGATAGCGTGTTTATCTACTGCATATTGTTGACGTTCAAAATTAAGATTTGCCTGTTCACGCTCTTGAATCATTGTGCTGATAAATTTCATTAAACGAAACATAAAAGGCAGCGTAAACAAAACGACAACAAATGCTGCGATAGCAATGGTACGAACAAATTCAAGTTGGTGCGTTTGAATACTTTCGGCAGAAATATCGATACCAACAATGCCGTCTAGTTTGCCTGAAGATGTGAAAATAGGTGCGTAAGCTGATAACCATGTCCCCCAATTATCGGTATAAATTTCGGGTTCAACATATTTTTCAGTGGTTGCAGGAGTTGCATTGAAGACGTTTATAAGCGTTTCTGACACAGATTTAGCTGGATAAATATCACCTATTGCATTTTGATCTTTTGCGGAACCGTCAACAATAAAAACAAACTCACCGTTATCCAATTTTCGCATGGTGTAAATGTTGGCAATATCCGTGCTGCGTTCACGCATTACCACCAAATCATTTTTTAATTTTATAAACGTGGCACTTTTTTCATCTGAAACCGTTTGAACTTGGTGATGGAAATCCCCGTCGATTTTTTCAGCCACAATTTGAACAACATCACTGATACGCAAATTTAATTCTTGTCGTAAAAAATTTTGTATTTGTACCGAAGTCACAATAGTCAGGATTAAAATTCCTAAAAGCGTCAAACCGTAAATTGAATACTTTACTGAATTTAAAGTGGCTTTTTTATGTTCGACTACTTTTTTATTTTTATCCAATTTTTTACCCGCAAACGATAAACTAGCTCATTGTGACTTTTCGCACATATTTTTCATTTATGTTTAGTAGCGAATTCTCTATCTTCAACAATTTTCATTAACGCGAGAGGACTAAATGGTTTTGTTAAATACATATCAGCACCTTTTGCTAAACCCAATTCAATATCGGCTTTTTGTCCTTTCGCAGAAAGTAATACGACAAAACACGATTTATATTCTTCGGATGTTTTAATAAATTCGCACACCTGCAAACCATCAATATCACCAGGCATCATAATATCTAAAAATACTATGTCGATGGGCTGCGAACGAATAATTTTTATCGCATCTTCACCATTTTCTGCCTGAACAATTTGATCATTTGGTGATGTTGAAAATGTAATTTGCAACAATGTTCTCATCTGTAAATTATCGTCAACAAGTAAAACTCTCATATTTGCCCTTTTTTGTTAATTTAAAAAACTTCATTATCTGTGAAGCGACGAGGAAACCATAAGCCGATTTTTGTGCCTTGTCCTAGTTCACTTTCTACTTCGATTTCACCTTGATGGAAATCGACAATTTCTTTTACTAATGCCATTCCCAAACCTGAACCGACAATATCTCGGACATTATCAGCCCGCCAAAAGCGTTCAAAAAGTCGAGCAATTTGTTGTGGATTCATGCCGATGCCTTTATCTTCAACGGTTACGCCAATTTGTTCCACACCTTTGTCATTTATCCGTTGTTTAATTTCTAAAACCACTTTTCGATGACTGGGTGAATACTTGAACGCATTACTTAATACATTAACTAATGCCCGTTTAATTTGCTCCGTTTCAGCATAAATAAGCAACGATTCATCAATAAAATAATGAACTTCTATCTTATGAAAATCACCGTGCATTTTCAAACTGCTGAGTGTTTCTTTAATAATCGAAACAAACGGCTCAAAACTGAAATTAAAAGACTGCTCGCTACCTGTTTCAATTCGAGCTAAATCGAGCAAATCGTTAATCATCTCAACAACACTGCTACACTGTCCATAAACGGTTTGTAAAATATCACGTTGTGTCAAAGAATCAAATTCACGATTCAGTAAAAGTTCGCAATATCCATACATACTTGAAAGGGGCATTCGCAATTCATGTGCTGCAACAGATAAGAATTCACTTTTCATGCGATCCATTTCTGTTTCCAACGTGACATCGCGGAAATACATCACGGTGGGCATAATGCTGTTATTCAAATAGTATTTTGTTAAACGTAATGTGCGATATACAGGTGAATTACTGTGCAAGCTTAACCCTAATTTCTTAACGGGTAAATTATCTGCATTTAAAATTTGCATCAAGAAAGGTTCATCATGCCCTATTTCCAAACGATAAGGTTTTGCAGGGTGGCTGATTTCCAACATTTTTTTACTAAATTGACTTTGGCTAATCATCAATAATTCATCTTTGTTAAATCCTGTTATTTCTAAAAATGCAGGATTAACAGAACTCACTAAACTTTCTTCGGTAAATGTCACGATTCCGTCAGCACTAAAATTTACCACATTATTTAGTTCACGTTCACGTTGGAGCAATGTTTCTTCAGTGGTTCGCAAACGAGTTATATCAGTGTGTGAACCAAAAAGTCGCAACACTTTATTGTTTGAATCGCGGATGGCAATGCCACGAGCTAATATCCATAACCAACTGCCATTTTTGTGTTTTAAACGCTGAATATTTTCGTAAAAGATTTCGGTGCTTTTTAAAAAAACATCAACAACATGAAGTGCCATTTCTGAATCATCAGGATGAATTAGATTTTTCCACGTTGATAAAGCATTTGGTAATTCGTCGCACGAATAACCGAGCATTTCCTTCCAACGTGGTGATAAATACACATTATCGTTTGTTAAATCCCAATCCCAAATGCCATCGTTAAAAGAGCTGGCTACCAACTCATAACGCTCTTCACTTGCAGTTAATGCTTGTTGGGTTGTTACGCGATCCGTAATATCAATTAACGTGCCTGTGATATTGTCGATATGACCATTTTCCGTTGTGGTAATTTTTGAAGTTAAGGAAACCCAACGAATTTGCCTATCTTTGGTGATAATTCTAAATTCAATTTGCCGTTCAATTTGTAAAATGTCAGGATTTAAAATAACCAAAGATACTTTTTTTGTGTCATCATAATACAGATAATTTGTAATGGTTTTATGTAGACTATCTTCAATCGTGAACCCAGTCATTTTTTCCCATGCAGGGTTTAAAAACGTCAAATATCCTTGATTAGTGATTGAAAAAACCACTTCATTTAATTGAATAAAACATAATTCAGCCGTCTGTAACGCTTTTTTTAATCGTTTATTTTCAAGCAATAACGCTTCCGAACCGCTTGATGGATTTGAGTTTGACATTTTATTGATGAGCTATTTAAAGGTAAATGAGATAACAACGGTTACTATTATTTTATTTCATTTTAACAGAGTCACTATTTTTTTATACTACACAATCAGATTATATGAAGCAGGAATTCAATAACTCAAAAATTACGTTATTTCAGTGGATTTGGCGTTCATATTTAAAAACATCACTCGTTCCATTACTCATTGTTGAAATGGCACTAATTGCGACTTATTTTTTAAGCAATCAATTTGCCAATAAAGAAAATATCAAAACGATTGTTCACGTTGCGGAACAAGAATTATCACATTTAGCACAGCGTGAATCGAGTGGCATTGATCATCAACTTGATGCGATTGTGGAAGCGACAAAATATCTCCAAAATTATTCAACAGACGTAATGACAGGTAAAAATCTGTTACAACGTGACGATGTGACGCGATTTGCATTCAGCAAAGATGGCGCGTATTACACAAATAAAGATAACGGAGGAAGTGCGCTTTTTTACAGTGGATTTGTGCCGATTGGAAAAGTCGAAAAAGAAAAAGCCCTTAAATCGGCCGCATTAGACCCTGCATTAAAAGCAGTTAAACAAAGTTTTTCACTCGTTGCACAATCTTACATAAACACACACGATTCTTTAAATCGCATTTATCCATATTTTGACGTGATTTCACAATATCCCGCGAAAATAGATATTCCGTCGTTTAATTTTTATTACGAAGCCGATGAAAAACACAATCCAAGTCGTGGCACAGTTTGGACTGATGCGTACATTGATCCCGCTGGACAAGGTTGGATGACAACGTGCAGTGCGCCTGTTTATAACGGCGACTTTTTAGAAGGTGTTATCGGTATTGATATTACGATTAAAACAATTGTTGACGAAGTTAAAGCGTTACAAATTCCGTGGAATGGTTATGGCGTTTTAATCGACAAAAATGGAACGATTTTAGCGTTGCCGTCAATGGGTGAAAACGATTGGGGCATTAAAAATATGACTGCGTCAGATTATTCGGACGCAATCAAACAAGATACGTTTAGAACCGAAGATTACAATCTTTACGGCAAAAAAACGGAAATTGGTGCAATCATTAAACAGCATGAAAAAGGCTTGGAATATACAACATTAACTGAAAAATCAATTGTCGCGTGGGCATCAATTCCTGCAACAGGTTGGAAATTGTTAATTGTCGTGCCAACAGAAACAATTTTTGAGCCGAGTAATTCGTTGTCAGCGCGATTAAATGACATTGCGTGGTTGATGATTTCGGGAATGCTCGTGTTTTACAGCATCTTTTTTACGATGCTTTATAAGCAATCTAAAAAAATGAGTATTTCGTTATCTGAACCGCTAAAAGAAATGGACGAAATCGTTTCAGATATTGCTCAAGGTCTTCCCGTTTTATTGAGAAACGAATTTCCCGTGAAAGAATTACATTCTACCGCGTCAGGAATTTTACAAATGGGGATGCAATTAGAATCGGCTAAAACAGCGCGTGAAATTGCAACAGCTGAACTCAATAAACGAACAGAGCAATTACAAATTGTTTTTGACGTAAGTCCGAGCGGTTACGTTTTAGTTAATCACCAGTCTGAAATTTTATTAGTGAATAATGTGGTGAGTAATATAACAGGCTTGACGATAGCTGAATTACTGAAAATGTCTGAAAAAACATTTTGGAATAATTTATCAAACCAAGCAAAATCGCCGCTTACCCAGTTAGAAAATGTTCATGATTTGCATCGCATTGATTTAATTAAACCTCGTTTGGTTAGCTTGTTATGTGGAATGAATGAAATCTATTTGCCAAATGGTGATTTGCTTGGCAAATTATATTTTTTACACGACATTACCAAAGAAGAAGAAGCCAATCGTATTAAATCTGAGTTTTTGATGAGTGCGACGCATGAATTACGCACACCGTTGGCAACAATTCATGGTTATGCAGAATTGCTCAATAGCGGCATGATTCCAGTTGAAATGCAGCCTGAAATTATCGGTATGATTTATCAACAATCGTCATGGCTGATAAAAATGATTAACGAGTTATTAGATTTAAACCGAATTGAAGAACGTGCGGGAGCTGATTTCATCATTAAACCGTATAAATTAACGGATTTAATTCAAGATACGATTGATGAGTTTACGATTCCAGAAGGGCGCGATGCGATTATTTATTCGTCATTTGAATCTGAAATTAGTGTGAAAGTTGATAACAGGAAATTTAAAAAAGCATTACATAACATTATCGACAACGCTTACACATATTCACCGAATGGTCGTAGTGTTTGGCTTAACGTGAATCATAATGCTGCTCAACATTTCGTAGAAATCGAAATAAAAGATTCTGGTTTGGGTTTAACTGAAGATGACATTTCTCATGTTTTTGAAAGATTCTTCCGTGTTGATAAAATGGGCAGTGTTGCAGGCGTTGGTTTGGGTTTATCAATTTCAAAAGAGATTTTGACTTTATTGAACGGCGAAATTTATATCAAAAGTGTTCCGAATGAAGGCAGTTCGGTTTTTGTGCGGTTTAATTTGGATTAAGAAAAAATTTTGTAAAAATGGAATTTATGAAACAAATAAAAATTCGCGAAAAAATGGCACTGATTGTAATAAGTGGCACACTGTTATCAGCATTATTTGGCACAGTGCTAATTTATCAAGTTGTCCAGCGCAATCTTTTAGCTAGTGAATCCGTTAAATTACAAAAAATAACCGCGAAATTTACATCTGTAGCGACAGAACGCTTTGAAGAATCTCAACCTAAATTAACGAATTTCGCGCAATTACTCGAAATAGAATTAGCTAAACCTATTCAAAAAGGTGAAATCACAACATTTCATAAAATAATGGAACGAAATCCCGATGGTGTTTGGCGAAATCGCAAACTCGATTTTAATGGCAAATTAGAATCGGGTATTTTTTTGCCCCCGAATTCCAGTGAAAATGATTTGCAAAAAATACGGCATTTGCGAATCAAACACACGATGGACACTTTTGGCGCAGCAAGTAACGAACGATTTGAAAATGTTTGGTATTTATCGCCGCATCGCAGCGAAATTATTTTCGATAGAAATTATCCTGAATTCGCTTTTGAGCAAAAAGCTGACAATGATTACACGCAAACGCCTTGGTTGACGTATGCAAATCCTGAATTAAATCCGCAAAAAAATCTTCGTTTTACCCCACCGTTGTTTGATCCTGTTCCAAAAGTTTGGATGGTTAGTGCGATTTATCCCCTTTACGTCAATAACGAATGGTTAGGAAGTTTAGGCGAAGATATGCCGCTCACAAACGTACTTAAATTTATGTTTGAAAACGATCAAATGTACAAAAATACGGAACATTTTTTAGTTGATACACAAGGGAATTTCGTTTTAGCGGGTGCATGGCAAAAAGAACTTGAAGCCTCACCTGAAGGCTTCAAACCTAATTTGGAACAAGAAACCGAATTTGCTGCGTTACTTGAAATGCCATTAACCCACGAACCTCAATTATTGACCGATAATTTTTTGTTTCATAATCAACGCTATACCGTAATTGGTATGATATTAGACCCGTTAAATTGGCATTATTATTTAATCGCGCCTGTTGCTGAAATTATGGCTTCGACGCGAGAACTTTTTTTAAACATCATAGAAATGATTTTATTGCTGGGCGGATTAAACGGCATTTTCATGTTCACGATTACGGGAAAAACGATTACCAATCGAATCAAAATAATCACTGATGCCATAAAAAGTTATTCAGAAAATCACAGTTATCGTATTACTAACAAAATGTTGGGAAATGATGAAATTACGCAAGTTGGGCGAGCTTTTGATCAAATGGCAGATGAAATCTCTAGCAATATCGCCGAACTTAATAAACGCACTGAGCAATTACAAAGCGTTTTCGATGTCAGTCCAAGTGGTTATTTATTGATAAATAATGACAACAAAATTTTGTTAGCGAATAAAGTGGTGAGTCTAATTACAGGATTAGATATTTCAGAGTTATTAAATATGACAAAAGAAGAATTTTTGACGTATTTATCAAATCAAGCCACAGATTCACTCGTGAAATTAAAAGATACAAACCAATTGTTGCGTGTTGAGTTAATTCGCCCACGACATACCATTTTGTTATGTGGTCGGCGTGAAATTCTGTTCGAGAATGGTGATTTGTTGGGAAAATTATATTTCTTTCACAACATCACAAAAGAAGAAGAATCGAATCGAATTAAATCTGAATTTTTAATGAGCGCATCGCACGAATTACGCACGCCACTTGCGACTATTCACGGTTATTCGGAATTACTTAATAGCGGTGCAATTCCACTTGAAATGCAGTCTGAAATCACAAGCGTGATTTATCAGCAATCATCATTACTGATAAAAATAATTAACGAAATACTAGATTTAAATCGTATTGAAGAACGGGCAGGCATAGATTTCATCATTGAATCGTATAAATTAACGGATTTAATTCAATACACGCTGGATAATTTTAGTATTCCTGAAGGGCGTGCTGATGTTATTTATTCGCCGATTGATGGTGAAATTACTTTGAACGTGGATAAAGTGAAATTCAAACAAGCGTTGAGTAACATTATCGACAATGCTTACAAATACTCACGCAACAACACAAATGTTTGGCTGAATGTGAATTACGATGTCGCGCAACATTTTGCAGAAATCGAAATAAAAGATGCAGGTTTAGGCTTAATTGAAGACGATATAAATCATGTTTTTGACAGATTCTTCCGTGTTGATAAAACAGGTCACATCGCAGGTGTAGGTTTGGGATTATCGTTATCGAAAGAAATTTTTAATTTATTTCATGGTGACATTTATATCAAAAGCGTTCCCAATGAAGGCAGTTCGTTTTTTGTACGGTTTACAACTACTTCAGCTCTTGGCGCAGCAATTGCCACGCAATAATCCGCTGAAAATTCAATTTTTTGAGTGTACCAAATTTCATTATTCGGTAAATTTAAAAAATTATTTGGCTGATTCACATCGATTTCGCAATGATTCAAACCTAACGCAATCCCCCGCCCAATACCTTTCACCACCGCTTCTTTGCGTGTCCAAAAATCATAAAAAACCGCTACCTTTTCATTTTCAGGTAAATTAAACCAATACGTTTGTTCAGACGTTGCGAAACATTTTTTGACCAAATTTTCTAATGATTTTCGTGATTTAATCTGTTCAATATCAATGCCAACGGGCATTTCGTGACTAATCGCCAACACCATTTTTGTACCAGAATGCGAAACATTAAAATGCCATTCGGGAAAATCACGCAAAAACGGTTTGCCGAATTCACCACGTTCAATAATCAAATCATTTTTTGGAATATAACGCGCCAAAACTTGCCGTAAAAAAGGTTCAGATTTTTGTTTGGGTGTAATTTCCTTGTGCCAAATATCAATCATAAAAAGGCGCGTGTGGCTTTTGAAAGTCTATCGTTAATAGCGTCCCACATTTCATTTTTGGGTGGTTGTTCAACTAAAATTAAATCCAAATTCAGCGCGTCTAATTCACGCAATTTTGCATATAAGTTTTGTGCGTAAATGACAGAATCCGCAGACAAAGAAATCACGGTGCGATTTTGAGTTGATGCGATATTTGAACCGCACGTCAACACGCCGATTTTTTGTTTTTCGTCTTTCAAAAGTTCGGCAAATAAATCCGAATCACAACGTATAGCGGGCGTAGTCGGCGCGTAATGAATCGCCATCATGCCAGCGGTTTTCACAGTCGTTTTTGCTAGCATTTCAGGAATAAAAATTTCGGTTTTTAAAACGTTTTCCAATTCGCTGCGGGTAATTTGTCCAAAACGTAAAATCGTTGGCTTGTCGCCGCTTAAATCAATAATGGTTGATTCCACGCCGATTTGACACGCGCCACCGTCTAAAATCATATCGACACTTTCACCCAATTCGTCGGCGACGTGTTGCGCTTGCGTTGGGCTAATTCGGCAAAAACGATTGGCGGAAGGTGCTGCAATTCCACCACCAAACGTGCGTAATAATTCCAACGCGACAGGATGATTCGGCACGCGCAACGCAATCGTTTTTTGTCCGCCTGTTACGACTTCACTGACTTCGGGACGTTTTTTTAAAATCAACGCGAGTGGCGCGGGGAAAAAATGTTCCGCTAACACAACAGCCGATTCTGGAATGTCTTGCGCCCACAAATCAAACTGTTCAAAGCTGGCAAGATGCACAATTAACGGATGATTTTCGGGGCGATTTTTAGCGGCAAAAATACGTTTCACAGCGTCGGGATTACTGGCATCCGCGCCCAATCCGTAAACGGTTTCAGTGGGAAATGCGACTAAACCGCCATTTTTTAAACATTGCGAGGCGCGTTCAATGTTTTCGGTGGTCGCGTTAAAAATAGTCATAAAAGTTCTGGGGAAAGGGATTTGTTAAATTTTGCGGTATTATAACGGACTAACAAACTCAACTTTCAAATTCAAAATGCACAAAATTCAACTCAAAATTTTAGATTCACGTTTAGGCGATACGATTCCATTACCCGAATATGCCACGACGGGTTCGGCAGGTTTAGATTTACGCGCGTGTTTGGACGATGCAATTACGATTCAACCCAGCGAAACCGTTTTAATTCCAACGGGTTTGGCGATTCATATTGGCGATAATTCACTCGCCGCCGTTTTGTTACCGCGTTCGGGTTTAGGTCATAAACATGGCATTGTTTTAGGCAATTTAGTTGGACTGATTGATTCGGATTATCAAGGGCAAGTTTTTGTTTCTTGTTGGAATCGCGGCAACGAACCTTTCACCGTAAATATAGGCGAACGCATTACTCAAATGGTG
>SESD01001396.1_pt1 | contig 13396 bp, 9 predicted proteins | sample 3171411 | NCBI WGS metagenome assembly SESD01 (sample SAMN06051880, study PRJNA518727) | freshwater metagenome | biome: subpolar coniferous forest; feature: holomictic lake; material: water; isolation source: holomictic Lake 442, 16.5 m depth | place: Canada: near Kenora, Ontario | collected...
TGCCGGCACAGACAACGCCTTGGTGTCGTTGTTCGTCATCACGCTGGGGCAGCGCACAGCTGCGAGCCGAGTGCAAATGCACTGGGATACCGACAGCTTCCCGTACCTCGCCAATGTGACATGGGCAACCAAAGATCGACTGCTGCTCACCGTGCAGTCGCGTGACCAAACCCGACTCTTCGTGCTCGAAGCCGACCCCGCAACCGGCATCACCAACGTGGTGTTCGCCGATCATGATGACCAATGGGTCGATCTCGTTGCTGGCACCCCTGCCGTGCTCAGCGATGGTCGCTTGGTGATGGCCGCCGATCGCGCCGGGGCTCGACGACTGCTCGTTGATGGAAACGTCGTGTCGCCATCCGATCAGCAAGTGCGCTCGGTCACGGCGGTTGCTGGCAACACCATCACATTTGCGGCGAACCCACTCGACGACCCCACTGTGCAACATGTGTGGCAATGGTCGGCCGACAGCGGATGCACATGCCTCACCACCGAGGTGGGCGTGCACGCCGCAACAGTTGGCGGCGACACCTTCGCGATTCGTTCGTCCACACTTGGGGCCCACGGCGCCACGCTGCGGGTGGGCAACACCACAATCAGGTCGTATGCACAAACCCCCTTGGTCGAGCCCAACGTGTCGATCCACCGAGTTGGCGACGACAACTTGGCAGTTGCAGTGGTGCTGCCGCACGGCGTGATCAACGGCCCGCTGCCTGTACTGGTCGACCCATATGGCGGCCCACACAGCCAGCGAGTGGTCAGCGCCCGCAACGCCTATCTCTCGTCGCAATGGTTTGCTGATCAAGGCTTTGCGGTCGTCATCACCGACGGTCGGGGCACACCGGGGCGTGGCACCGAGTGGGAACGAGCGGTGCATCTCGACCTCGCCGGGCCCGTGCTCGACGATCAAGTCCGCGCCCTCGAAGGAGTCACCGAGATCCTCGCCCGCGACGGAATTCAACTCGACCGCGAACGGGTCGGTATTCGTGGTTGGAGCTTTGGCGGCTACCTCGCAGCGCTCGCTGTGATGCAGCGACCCGATATTTTTCACGCAGCTGTTGCCGGCGCTCCCGTCACCGAGTGGCGTTTATACGACACGCACTACACAGAGCGTTACCTGGGCGATCCCTTCTCCGATCCCGAGCCATACGATCGCTCGTCATTGCTCGACATCGCCCATTTGCTCACTCGGCCGCTGCTCCTCATCCACGGTCTGGCCGACGACAACGTGGTCGCGGCGCACACATTGCGCCTCTCGTCAGCCCTGTTGGCGGCCGGAAAACCGCACGAAGTACTGCCGTTATCGGGCGTAACGCACATGACACCGCAGGAAATCGTGGCGGAGAACCTGCTCCTGCATCAACTCGAATTTTTGCGTCGGGTATTACGGATTCAGACCTGAGCCAGAGGCTACGTTGGCAAGGTGACTTCGACTTTGGAACACCTCTACGCCAACGTGGCGGTGCATGCCACGCAAGACCGCGAACACGAGGCAGCCGTCGAATTGCTCTTGCTTGTGATGATCGTCGATCACCACATCAGCGAAGAAGAACTCAACGAAATCCGCCGCATTAGCGAGGATTCCGGATGGGAAAACGACACGTTCTCGTTCGAGCGCTACTTCGGCCAAGCAATGGCCACGGTTCGCCACGCCGTTGCCACCGACACCATCGACGAATTCCTCGACTCGGTAGATCTACGTATCACCAGCAAGGTGCTGCGCGCATCGCTGTTCTCGGCCGCTCGCGATGTTGCTGGTGTCGACCGCACGCTCGATGTGCACGAGCGAAATCTGCTCGAACTTCTCGCCGCTCGCTTCGACTGAGTCAGCACGTCTCGGCGCGTCTAGCGGCGAGCAACAGCGATTCGATCGCGTCCCGCAAGATCGCTTCGAATCTCGCCATCTGCGAGGCCTGCTTCGTTCAGCAGCCCCAGCACTGCTGCCCCTTGGCCAGCACCGATCTCAAGCACCAAGTATCCGCCAGGGCGCAACCACGGGGTCGCGTCGGCGACGATGCTGCGAATGTCGCGGAGGCCATCGGCGCCACCGAACAACGCGAGGTGTGGCTCCCACTGTGACACCTCGGCTTCGACATCGGGATCATCAAGAGCGATATAGGGCGGATTCGCCACAACAAGATCGAGACGACCACGAAGGTCATTGGGCAACGCAAGAAACCACGAGCCCTGCACGATGCGCACGCTCTGCGCATTGCGCCCGATGCCCGCGAGATTGGCTGAGGCAACGTCGACCGCATCGGCTGACACATCGGCCAACCACACATACGCCGAGTCGATCGGCAGCTCGGCCGCGATCGACAGACCAATAGCCCCGCTGCCTGTTCCCAAATCGGCGATCAACAATCGTTCGGCTGCGCGCTCGGAGGCAAGCAACGACCGGGCAAGGCCGAGAGCCGTCTCGCATACCCATTCGGTTTCAGGCCGAGGAATAAGCACTCGCCGATCGACCATCATGTCGAGTCGGCGAAACTGCCAACGGCCGAGCACATATTGCAACGGTTCGCCAGCGGCACGGCGAGCAAGCATTGCGTCGAGATGCACCACCATGCCGTGCATCGCTGGCTCAGCAAGCTCGGCCATGAACTCGGGCCCATCGCACCCGCTGGCTACCTCGCACATCCATCGAGCGTGATGGCGATCGCCCAACGCGGTGGTGGCCTGCGCCCACAACTCACGCCACGTGACGTGTTCGCTCTCAGTCATCACCATTGGCAAGTTGACGAGTGCGTTCGTCGGCGGCCAACGCCTCAACGACATCGGTGAGGTTGCCCGCGAGCACTTCTTGCAACCGATAGATCGTGAACCCGATGCGGTGATCGGTGAGTCGGTTCTCTTTGTAGTTGTAGGTGCGAATCTTCTCGCCACGACCACCGGTGCCAACCTGCGACTTGCGTTCGGCTGATGCCTTCGCGTCGGCTTCGTCTTGCGCTGCCTGAAGCAAGCGCGCCCGCAGCACAGTCATCGCCCGCGCCCGGTTCTGCAACTGGCTGCGCTCGTCTTGCATCGCCACGGCAATACCCGTTGGCTTGTGCGTAATACGCACTGCCGAGTCGGTGGTGTTCACGCCCTGGCCGCCGGGACCGCTGGCGCGGTACACATCGATCTGCAGATCTTTTTCGTCGATGTCGATCTCGACTTCTTCGGCCTCGGCCAAAATCAACACCGTCGCCGACGACGTGTGAATACGGCCCTGGCTCTCAGTAACGGGCACACGCTGCACGCGGTGCGTGCCGCCTTCGTACTTGAGGTGGCTCCACGAAGAGTCGCCCTTCACCATGAACGTGATCTGGTTGAACCCGCCCAGGTCGCTGACATCGGTGGACAACACGTCGATGCTCCAACCCTGCTGGGTTGCGTAGCCCGAGTACATCTCGAACAGGTCACGAGCAAACAAGTTGGCTTCTTCGCCGCCTTCGGCACCACGAATCTCAACGATGACAGCCTTGCCATCGTTCGGGTCGCGAGGCAGCAACAGCAAACGAATCTCGGCTTCGAGTCGCTCAACCTCGGCTTCGGATGCAGCGAGATCTTGGCGTAGAGCATCACGCTCCTCGGCGCTAGCAAACGTGAGCAGTTCGCGGGCTGCATCGGCATCTTCGTGTACCGAGCGAAGCGCTCTGATCAAAGTAACGATGGGCGTGAGTTCTTTGTACCGCGTGGTCTTGATGCGCAGCAGCGCCCCGTCGGTGAGAATTGCGGGGTCGGAAAGCTCGGCCTCAACGGTGAGGTATTCGTCTTCTACGGCAGCCAATCGATCAATCACAGCGCCTGCAGGCTACGTCGCTGCCGAGTGTTCGCAGCGATCTAGGCCCAAGTCAGTACAGAGATTGACCCTCGGGCCAGCGCGGCAACCCGCTGTGTCACCGGCGAGGCATCGCGCTCGGGAACGACCAAGACCAACTCAGCATCGGCCCCGTACATCTCGCGGGCGTCGAGCGCAAAGGGCACGAGATCGAGATCGATGCCCACCGAGCACACCGCCACAAGCGCCGCGCCATTGGCCGTCTCGCCAACAGCCACGCATGGGATCGGATCCTTCAAGTTGGGCCGCGGCACGGGCGGATCGGCCGAGCGAAGGTTCACTGCGCCAACTCGGGACGGATCGTTGATGGCCAACCAGCGCAAGAAACGCTCGGCACCCAAACGGTTGAGCGGATGCAGCGGTGCGTCGACTTGACGATGGCCACTCACGGCATCGACGACGCCAGCGAGCGCCTCAGCGGTTGGCTTATTGCCGTGGAGCAACATGAATGATTCGCGGTCGTGCGCCCCAACACCTACCTCAAGGCGAACCTCGCCCGAATAGGCATCGGTGACCACGCGGCACACCTCGAGCCCGCGGATTTCTCCGGCAAGCACGCCGTGCTCTTCGACTGGCTCCGCGCCACCCTGCTCGATAACCGCTCGCCAGATTTCATGGGCGGGATCAATGGCATCCGACACCGGATACGGCTCGTGGTTGGCTGCCACGAGCGAACGACCCTGCGCTTGCCACACGGCGATGGGCATCTCGAACAGCGCCGCACGACGGGCCAGGATGCCCGTAGACGCCTCGGCGATGACCGCCAAGGAACGCACATCGCTGTGACGAGTTGCCCACGCCAGCGCCGCACCCAGACCGCGCTCGGGCTGTTCGTCGAGCAGCACCCATGCACAGTCGCCCACGATCAACGCTGCGCCTCGTCCAAACGACGCACCCGCTTGTGAATCGGCCACGCTTGGCAACGCATCGGGCTCAAGATGGTCGCTGACCAATGCTCTGAGCTTGATCGACAGCAGCGCAGCGCGGCGCGTGGGGTCTACAGGAGCGGCCGACGTAGTCACCTCGCCAGACTACGAGCCGAAAGCGTCGGCAACATGGGCGGCGTCGGCGACATCACGCCGTCGGCGCCGCTGACGCAGCGAAAACGCCAGATGCCACTCGATCTCTCGATCGAATGGCATCTGTACAAAACCACAACCTGCAGCAACGCTGCGAGGAGTTACTGACCCTTGCGGGCTCCGTAACGCTTGTTGAAGCGCTCGACGCGGCCGCCAGCATCGACGAGCTTTTGCTTGCCGGTGAAGTACGGGTGGCACTCGTTGCACAATTCAAGGCTAAGCGTGCCAGTGCGAGTGCTCTGCGTGAGAAAAACGTTGCCGCACGTGCACTTCACGGTGACATCGGCGTAAACGGGGTGGATGTCGGTCTTCATGACGATCTCCAAAATAGAACGGACGAGAAATGATAGCGGCCGAAAGGAATTTCCGACCTTGGTGTTGCTACATCGCGGGTTGCTTGGAAATCTCGGCCAAGAACTCGTCGTTTGTGCGGAATGTGCGCAGACGATCGATGAGCAGTTCGAGTCCAGGTGCCGCGTTTCCGTCGGCTGCAAGGCCCGACAACACACGGCGAAGCTTCCACACCATCTGCAACTGCTTGCGGTCGAACAGCAATTCTTCGTGACGAGTACTTGAAGCGTCGACATCGATGGCCGGGTAGATGCGTCGCTCAGCGAGTCGACGATCGAGGCGCAGCTCCATGTTGCCAGTGCCCTTGAACTCTTCGAAGATCGCATCGTCCATGCGGCTGTTGGTCTCGACGAGAGCCGTAGCCAAGATGGTGAGTGATCCGCCTTCCTCAATGTTGCGTGCCGCACCAAAGAACTTCTTCGGTGGGTACAACGCACCGGCATCGATACCGCCCGACATGATTCGACCAGTGGCTGGCGCAGCCAGGTTGTAGGCACGGCTGAGGCGTGTGATGCCGTCGAGAATGATCACCACGTCGTCACCGTTTTCGACCATGCGCTTGGCCTTCTCGATGCAGAGTTCGGCAACGTGAGTGTGCTCGTCGCTCGGACGGTCGAAGGTGCTTGCAATGACTTCGCCCTTCACGGTGCGACGCATGTCGGTCACTTCTTCGGGACGCTCGTCGATGAGCAACACGATGAGTTTGACCTCAGGATGGTTGCGTTCGATCGAGGTTGCGATGGTCTTCATAATCGTGGTCTTGCCGGCCTTTGGCGGCGACACGATGATGCCGCGCTGGCCCTTACCAATCGGGCTGATGAGGTCGATAATTCGAGCCGTCATGTTGTTTGCATCAGACGGGTTCTCAAGGTGCAACTTCGTGTCGGGGAACAACGGAGTGAGGTCTTCGAAGCGAGGACGCGTACGCGCCTTTTCGGGATCGCCGCCGTTCACCGTGTGGATCTCGAGCAGCGCCGGGTTCTTCTCGTTACGACCAGCTGGACGGCTGAGGCCGGTAACAAAATCGCCCTTACGCAGACCGAACTGGCGAGTGAGCTTCACCGGAATGTAGGCATCGTCACGACTGGCGAGATAGCCGTTCACACGCAAGAAGCCATAGCCCTCGTCGCGCAGATCGAGATAGCCCGAAACCTGCACTGGCTCGAGTGAGGTTGGTCCCTCGGTGCCTTCGCCGCCAGCCGAACGATCGCCGCGATCGTTGCGGTCATACCGATCGTTGCGCTCATTGCGAGCGTTGCGGTCGTTGCGGTCGTTGCGATTCTGCCGCTGTCCGGCATTGCGTTGTCCGTCGTTGCGCTGTGCGTCGTTGCGCTCTCCGTCGTTTCGTGGGCCATCGTTGCGTGGACCATCGGCGCGAGGACCATCAGGACGTGGGCCTTCGGGACGATCGCCCTCGGCGCCTTCGCCACGATTCTTGTTGCGACGGCGGCGACGGCGGCGATTGGCGCTGAGCCCATCACCTTCTGCGCCTTCGGCCCCTTCTTCGCCCTCGCCATCAGCGTCGCCATCGGCCGATTCAGCAGCGGCAGGTGCAGCGCCGGCGGCCGTAGTTTCGGTGCTGAAGCCCTGACGAATGAGCTCAACTTCCCAGTCGGGCAATGGCTCGCCATCGGCACCGAGCATGATCTCGGCAACCGCCGCTGGTGCTGGCTTTGGAGCAGCGCCGCGAGGGGCACCTTGGCGACCCGCAGGCCCGCGGCCCGCAGGTGCTGGACGTGGCGTATCGGTGGCGGGCGCAGACGCTTCGCTTGGAGCGGCAGCAGCAACTGCAGCGGCGGGGGCCGCGGCAGGAGCAGGTGCCGCTGAGGCCATCGGCACAGCACCGGTCTGCTCAAGAATTTTCTGAATGAGGTCTGCCTTTTTGGCGCGCGAGGTGCTCTTCACACCAAGCGCCGAGGCAATTGCAACCAACTGCTCGCGATCTTTTGATTCGAGCACTGACTGTTCGAGGGCATCCGCAGCCACGGGATCCAACTTTCCAAGAAATGTCCCAAACCGGGACGAAGGGCTATGTGGGCGAGACGCGAGACGTGCACAAGCACAACCGACGTTGATAGACCCGCCAACAGCAACAAGAGATTCACACAGCCACGGTTCCGCCAGCGAAAAGGTCGCGGGGCGCATCGGAAAGTGCGGCTCGGGAGTCCGAGCAACACGAACCTTACACATCACTTCAGCTGAGATGCAACCACCGCGCCAGATCACCGCGCCAGATCGCCGCGTTAGCCAAGTTGGGCGCGAGCCCCACGCAATTGGTCAGCGGGCAACGGCCCGCTCGACAAATGTCTGAACAGCAGCGAGATCGTTCGCAACCAGATTCGTGCGCTCGGTGCGATCGAGCAGATCGGCGAGATGCGCTGGCAACGATGGCCGAACACCGGTCGCGGCAAACACTGCATCGGGAAACTTCGCTGGATGGGCCGTTGCCAATGTGACCACCGGATGTCCGTCGAGGTGCGCACCGAGGCTGCGCACCGCGGCCGTGCCGGTAGCCGTGTGCGGATCGATGAGCTGCCCGCTGGATTCGTACGCACGCCGGATCTCATGGACGATGCTGGCGTCGTCGACCTTGGCCGCGCGAAACACTGGGCTAATCCACGTGGCCATCTGGTCGGGCTCCACCTTGAGCGAGCCGCTGTGGCGGAACCGCTGTAGTTGCTCGGCGGTTATCCCACCATCGCGACCGTTCATCTCGAAGAGCAACCGCTCGAAGTTTGAGGACACTTGAATGTCCATCGATGGGCTCAATGTGGGCACCACGTCGCGGGCGGTCATGTCGTTGTCGTTGATGAACCGAGTGAGGATGTCGTTCGAGTTTGAGGCCACGATGAAGTCGGCGATCGGAGCACCCATCTTGCGTGCAATCCAGCCGCTGAGCACGTTGCCGAAGTTGCCTGTGGGCACGCTGAAGGTGGTCGGATTGGTGGCCGTGGCACCAAGCGAACGCGTTGATGTCACGTAGTACACGATCTGCGCCATGACACGCGCCCAGTTGATGCTGTTCACTGCCGACAGGTTCATGCGATCGCGGAACGCTGCGTCGTTGAACATTGCCTTCACGAGATCCTGGCAATCGTCGAACGTTCCCTCGACAGCCACGGTATGCACGTTGGGTGAGTCGACCGTGGTCATCTGCTTGCGTTGCACATCGCTGGTGCGTCCCTGCGGGTACAGGATCACGATGTCTACGTTGCTGCACGATTTCACGCCGTCGATGGCAGCACTGCCGGTGTCGCCACTGGTGGCACCCACGATGGTGACGCGTTGCCCGCGCTGAGCAAGCACGTGATCAAACAGTCGGCCCACCAACTGCAACGCCACGTCTTTGAAGGCAAGCGTGGGACCATGGAACTGCTCGAGCAACCATTCGTTTGCGCCAATCTGAACCAGTGGCACTACAGCGTCGTGACGGAACGTGGCGTACGCATCGGTGCACAACTGGGCGAACACCTCGGCATCGATTTCGCCAGCAACGAACGGCGCCATCACTGCAGCGGCGGCTTCGGCGTAGCTCGTTACGTGGGTGAGATCGGGGAGGGTCGGCCACTCGGCGGGCATATACAGACCGCCGTCGTTGGCGAGGCCGGCGAGCAACACATCGCAGAACCCGAGTTCGGGCGCAGCGCCACGGGTAGACACATAACGCATAGGAATCAGGCTCCGATGACGCGCAGGAGACTGCCGACCCGCTTGACCGTGTCGAGGTCGCGCAGTTCGCGTACGCAGTTCTGCAGCGACGACTCTTTGGCCGTGTGGGTGATGAACACGAGGCGGGCGTCGTCGCGTAGACCCTCTTGTTCGGCGGCACGGATGCTCACGTCGTTACGCGCAAACACGCCCGTGACCGAATGCAACACGCCAGGTCGATCGGCAACGTCGAGGCTGAGCAAGTACTCGCTGTTGGTCTCGTCGATCGGGCGGATCACTGCCCGGCCAAATGAGCCAAGCGAGCCATGCGTGCCCTGCGACAGGTTGACCGCAGCGTCGATGACATCGCCAAGCACTGCCGAAGCGGTGGGCATTCCACCAGCTCCGCGACCGTAGAACATCAGCGAGCCAACGGCTTCGCCCTCGATGAATACGGCGTTGAAGCTCTCGCGCACGCTGGCGAGAGGATGATGGATGGGCACCATCGCTGGGTGAACTCGCACCGAAACTTCGCCGGTGGCTGCATCTTGTTCGCAGATGGCAAGCAGCTTGACCACGAAACCGAGACGCGATGCCATCGCGATGTCGCCAGCGGTGACGCCGCTGATTCCCTCGTGATACACATCGCCGGCAACGACCTTGGTACCGAACGCGATGGTGGCGATGATGGCCGCCTTGGCGCCAGCATCGAAGCCTTCGACATCGGCTGTTGGGTCACGCTCGGCGAAACCAAGCCGCTGGGCCTCAGACAGGGCGGCCGAATAGTCGGCGCCCTGCTCGGTCATCTTCGTGAGAATGAAGTTGGTGGTGCCGTTGACAATGCCAAGCACTCGACGAATCGGCTCACCGCGAAGGCTTTCGCGCAGTGCGCGAACGATAGGGATGCCACCTGCGACGGCGGCCTCAAACAACAGATCGACGCCAGCAGCATCGGCAGCCGCGTACAGCTCGGTGCCCACGTTGGCGAGCAGTTCTTTGTTGGCAGTAACCACTGGCTTACCGGCGGCGAGCGCCGCTGCAATGAGTTCGCGGGCTGGCTCGATGCCACCGATGACCTCGACCACGAGATCTACTTCAGGATCATCGACCACGGCTCGAGCATCGCGAACCAACACTCCAGCGGCGAGGTCGACTTCTCGCTCGCGGGAGACGTTGCGAACGGCAACACGAGTCACCTCTAGACGTATGCCAGTACGCGCCTCGATTGCCGCTGCCTGTTCGGTTACGAGTTGCACAAACGCCGCTCCGACGTTGCCGCAACCCAACACACCAATACGAACGTGATTGCCGGTCATAGCCACGGCTGCAGGCTAGGCGCACGCAAGCACTCTCGGAAGTTCATTAACCAATAATTGAGGGTTCGCGACCATCGAGCAGCTCGGCGAGAAACGCCCGCAGCATTGCAACGTGGGGCAGAGATTCCCCTTAACCCACGTCGCAGGCGAGTAGATCGTCGTAGGTCTCGCGACGAATCACGAGCCGCGCTTGACCGTTGCTGACGAACACCACTGGGGGACGTGCCACCTTGTTGTAATTGCTGCCCATGCTGTGCCCGTACGCACCGGTAACCGGAGTAGCAAGCAAGTCGCCAACACGGATGTCGGTTGGCACCGCTGCATCGAAGATCAAGATGTCGCCGCTCTCGCAGTGCTTGCCCACGAGACGCGCCGACCCCGGACGTTCAGCGGCGACATCGCGCGGCAAGAACGCTTCGTAACCACTGCCGTACAACACGGGTCGGGGGTTGTCGCTCATGCCACCGTCGACCGAGATGTAGGTGCGGATGCCAGGGATGGTCTTCACCGTGCCCACCGTGTACACGGTGAGCGCTGCCGAGGCCACGATCGACCGGCCCGGCTCGATGCTCACGCGAGCGCGCACATTGAGCGCCGCGCATGCGTCGAGCAAGACGTTGCCCCAATGCGCAATGGTGGGTGCTTCCTCGCCGCTTGTGTAGGCAACGCCGAGGCCGCCGCCGAGCACCAACTCGGGCAGACCGAATGGGTCGGCGAACTTGGCCATCACCTCGGCAGCCTTGGCGAAGCTTGATGCCTCAAACACGTTTGAGCCGATGTGACAGTGCAACCCGACGAGACGCATCGAGGCCGCGTTGGTAGCGCGATCAACCGCACGTGCGGCATCGCCGTTGCCAAGGTTGAAACCGAACTTGCTGTCGTCTTGACCCGTAGCGATGAACTCGTGGGTGTGCGCGTGCACGCCCGGTGTGATGCGCAACAGCACATCGGGGCAAGGCAACCCTTCGGTATGCAACGCGTCGAGTCGATCCATCTCATCGAAGCTGTCGACCACGATGTGATGCACGCCTGCAGTGATCGCCTGGCGCAACTCTTGAACGCTCTTGTTGTTGCCGTGCATCACGCATGCCGACGCAGGAACACCCGCGGCCAACACAATGTGCAATTCGCCACCGGTAGCCACGTCGAGCAGCAGACCTTCTTCATACGCAAGCAAGGCCATCGCCTTGCAGAGAAACGCCTTACTCGCGTAGACCACGTTGCGTCGGCCAAACGCCTGCACGGCCTCGCGACAGCGGGCGCGCAGGTGGTCTTCGTCGTATACGAACAACGGCGTGCCATAGGTGGCGGCAAGCTCGGAAACCGAGCAACCGCCGATGAACAGCGAGCCATCGGAACCAATGGTTGCATTGTCGGACAGCAACGCCATGGGGACTGCGGTAGTCATATCTACATCCGATCTGGCGCTGAGATGCCGAGGAGGTCGAGGCCCTTTTCCATCACCCGCGCCGTGACATCGCACAACGCCAAGCGGCTCTGCTTGGTGGCTTCGTCGGCAGCCTTGAGCACGGGGCAGTGCTCGTAAAAGCCAGTGAAGTCTTGGGCCAGATCGAACAGGTAGGTGCACAAGCGATGCGGGCTATAGCGATCGATGGTGTCCCAAACAGCAGTGTCGAAGGCAAGCAGGCGCAACGCGAGGGCGCGCTCGTGCGGAGTAGCCAGCACCGGCACCGAGTTGCGCACCGACGCACGATCAACTTCGGCGCGGCGGAAGATGCTGCAAATACGCGCATGTGCGTATTGCAAGTACGGCGCTGTGTTGCCGTCGAACGACAACATGCGATCCCACTCGAACACGTAGTCCTTGATGCGATCGGTTGACAGGTCGGCGTACTTCACAGCGCCGATACCAATTGCGTGCGCAACGGCCGTGCGCTCGGCTGCGGGCAGATCGGGGTTCTTGTCGACCACTGCTGCTTCGGCGCGCTCGAGAGCCTCGTTGAGTAATTCGTTGAGCTTCAGCGACTCGCCGCTGCGGCTCTTGAGCATCTTGCGATCGGCGCCGAGCACGTTGCCGAACGCCACGTGCACCGCCACACCAGGAGCCAGCCAGCCAGCCATCTCGGACACTGCAAACACCATCGCCAAATGCTGAGCCTGTGGCGCACCAACCACGTAGACCATGCGATCGACCTTGAGTCGCTCGACACGATCGATGACACACGCAAGGTCGGTGGTTGCGTAGTTGTATCCGCCCACCGAGTTCTGCACGATGAGCGGCAACGGCTCGCCCTCGCGGTTGAGGTACCCGGCTGGGAACACCACCTGAGCGCCATCGCTCTCGCGCAGCAGACCCACGTCGCGAAGCCTGGTGACGACACCGGGCAGCATCGGGTTGTACATGCTCTCGGGTGCCAAATCGGCGTCGGTGAGCAACACGCCAAGCGTTGCATACACCGTGTTGAAGTAACGGGTGCTCTCGGCCACGAGCACGCCCCACAATCGAAGCGTCTCGGCGTCACCGCTTTGCAGCAACACCACGCGTTGACGAGCGCGATCGCCGAAGGCCTCGCCAGCTTCGAACTTGACGCGGGCCGCTTTGTAGAAACCAGCAAGGTCGCCCACTGACAGTTCGCTGGCTGCCTCGGTTTCGCCGAGGTCGAGCATGTGCTCGATCAACATGCCAAACGGAGTGCCCCAATCGCCGATGTGATTCTCTTTGGTGACCCGGTGTCCAACAAAGGTGAGCATGCGCACGATGGCGTCGCCGATGACCGTGGTGCGTAGATGCCCAACGTGCATCTCTTTGGCCACGTTGGGATGCGAGTAGTCGACAACGATGTGCTCGGCCAGCGGCGTGGAGCGCACACCGAGGTGGCTGTCGTTGGCCGCTGTTGCAAGCTGAGCTGCCAAGAACTCGTTCGTAAACGTGAGGTTCAAAAAGCCGGGGCCGGCAATCTCGATGTCGCTGCACACGCCGACCAGTAGGTCTCTTGCGATAGCCAACACGGCTTCGGCAACCTGACGAGGATTCTGACCAAGCTGCTTGGCGATGGCCAACGCGCCGTTGGCCTGCGCGTCGGCGCGGTCGCTGGGTCGCACCACTGGATCTACGCCGGGGCCACCAACAGCAGCAAAGGCCGGAGCCAACAGTTCAGAGACGGTGACAATCGGATCAGCCATGGACTGACATTCTGCCCGCTCAGCCACGTGAACGC
>SESD01001397.1_pt1 | contig 13396 bp, 14 predicted proteins | sample 3171411 | NCBI WGS metagenome assembly SESD01 (sample SAMN06051880, study PRJNA518727) | freshwater metagenome | biome: subpolar coniferous forest; feature: holomictic lake; material: water; isolation source: holomictic Lake 442, 16.5 m depth | place: Canada: near Kenora, Ontario | collected...
TTTCAGACCCCGGCCGTGGGCTCGGACGACCCGTCGACCGGCACCTTCCGCGCGACCAGCGCGATCATCTTGGTGGCGACCACGGTGACGACGGTGTCGGGCCTGGCGGTGACCACCACCGTGACGACCTTCTCCAACAGAAGCACCAAGACCGTGGCCAAGACGGCCAACCTCGACGGCACCACGACGATCGTCACCACGTTCCCGGACGGCACCACGACGACGGTAACCTTGGCGAGCACGGCCGGTTCGGTGAAGACCGGGGGTGACGAAAAAGGCAGCCAGGCGCAGACCGGCCGGGTCTCGTGGAGCGAGCTGCTGAGGAACTAAGCGTCTAGAGTTCGCAGTACAACCGCGGCGGGGCTGGCGGGGCGGAAGCGCCCGGCCAGCCCCGCCGCCAATTTGACAGGAAAAACAAATGCACACACTGCCTGCGCGTACTCCACTCTACTTCCGGCGCACCGGCGCGCAGGGCGGGTTCACCCTGGTCGAGCTCATGATCACGGTTGCGATCATTTCGATCATCGCGGCGATCGCCTATCCGAACTACTCGAAGTACATCGTGCGCGGCAGCCGCCAGGCAGCGCAAACCGAAATACTGCAACTGTCCAACCTGCAGGAAAAGATCTTCCTGAATTCCAATGCCTATGCCGGCAGCATCACCACGGCGTATAACGGGACGTCCGCCAACGGGCTCGGCGTGACGGCAGGCACGACCACCGACGGGCGATACACGCTGACGATCTCGCCCACCACGCCGAGCCAGAGCTATACGATTACGGCCACGCCCGTGGCAGGACAATCGCAAGCGCGCGATGGAGCGCTGACGTTTAGTTCCACAGGCGCCAAGACCTGGGGTTCGGCCACGTCCTGGTAAGACCCGACCCGCGGGTCAGCGCGTCGCGGGGGCTGCGGGGGCCGCAGGCGCGGCCGGGGCCGGCTTGGGCGGCCGCTGGTCGGTAGGCGCGGCCTGGTTCCGCTCGGGGAGGGTGCCGCGCTTCGGGTAGCCTGCGACCTCGAGTTGCTGCTCGTACTCCGACTCATCAAACCCGCGCTGCATCGCACGACCCACGATCATCACCGGCACCGATGAGCGCCCGGTCAGCTTGGTCAGCTCGGCGGCCTGGGAATCGAAAACGATACTGATCTCTTCGAACGGGATGCCGCGTTTGTTCAGGAATGCCCGGGCCTTGTCGCAGTCCGCGCAGTCGGGTGACGAGTAGAGCTTGACCGGCGCCCCCTTGCGCGCCGTCTGGAGCGCATACGGTTGCGCCGGGCCGTCGGACTTGCCTACGTCGAGGCGCTTCTTCTGCACGTCCTTGGCGGTGGCGGGCGGCGGCGTGTCGGTGTACTGCACGCGCCCTTTTTCATCGACCCACCGGTATTGCTGCGCATGGGCCTGCGCGGCCGCAAGCAACAGCATCAGCACCACGGCCCGGCTCCTAGGCTTGCGCATGGCCCTTGCCTCCAGTGAGCTTGCGCGGCAGGGAAAACACCACGCTCTCGTTGATCCCGTCGAGCGCGCGCACGCTGCGCACGCCCATTTCGCGCAGCCGCGCGACCAGCGCGTCGACCAGCACTTCGGGCGCAGAGGCCCCGGCGCTGACCCCGATGCGCGTCTTGCCGACAAGCCATTCCGGCCGCAACTGGTCGGCGCTGTCGACCATGTAGGCTGGCACCCCCATGTTCTCGGCGACTTCGCGCAGGCGGTTCGAGTTGGAACTGTTGGGCGAGCCGACCACGATCACCAGGTCGCACTGCGGCGCCATGAACTTGACCGCGTCCTGGCGGTTCTGCGTGGCATAGCAGATGTCGTCCTTCTTCGGGCCCAGGATCGCCGGGAAGCGCTTGCGCAGCGCGCCCACGATCACCTGTGCATCGTCGACCGAAAGCGTGGTCTGCGTCACATAGGCCAGCTTGGACGGGTCGCGCACCTGCAGGCTCACCACGTCGGCCGGCGTTTCGACGAGGTGCATTCCGGCCTTCGCCTGGCCCATCGTCCCTTCCGCTTCCGGATGGCCGCGGTGGCCGACCATGATGATCTCGAGGCCGCTTTTCAGCAGCTTGGCCACCTGCACATGCACCTTGGTGACCAGCGGGCAGGTGGCGTCGAAGACATTGAGCCCGCGCGCATCGGCCTCGCGGCGCACCTCCTGCGACACGCCGTGCGCGCTGAAGATCACCGTGCTGCCGGCAGGCACCTCGGCGAGTTCCTCCACGAATACCGCGCCTTTGTCGCGCAGGTCGGCCACCACATACTTGTTGTGGACGATCTCATGGCGCACGTAGATCGGGCGCCCGTACTGGGCCAGCGCCCTTTCGACGATCTCGATCGCGCGCTCGACCCCCGCGCAAAAGCCGCGCGGGTTGGCCAGCAGCACTTCTGCGCCGGTGCCTGTGACGATTTTCGATTCCATGCGGTTATGGTGCCACGTTTGGGGTTTACCGGGAGGCCCTACAGGACCGCGAGGCGCACCCCGTCCGGGGCGAAAAACTCGATCACCTGCCCGGCCTCCAGCGCGAGGCGGTCGGGGAAGGCGTCGGCCGGGACCCGCTGCAGCAACTCATTGCGGTAGCTGCCGAAGGCGTCCTCGGGCTGCAACATGAAGACATGCGCCTTGCCGCTCTCCGCACCGATGAGGCAGCGCTCAAGCGCAGGCGCGAGTTCGCCGCTGCCCAGCACGAGCGTGGCCGGATTGCCGCCGAAGGTGGAGAGCACCTCGGCCTGCGGCGGGTCCGCCAGCGCGATGCGGTAGTGCAGGGTCAGGTGACTTCCGGGGCCTACGTTCATGCGTGTTCCTTTGCCGGCTCTTTCGCCGTGAAGCTGTCCACAATCAGGATCACCGCGCCAACCGTAATCGCGGAGTCCGCGACATTGAACGCGGGGTAGCTCCAGCCATAGGCATGGAACAAGAGGAAGTCCACGACCTTGCCGTACGCGGCGCGGTCAATGAGGTTGCCGACCGCCCCGCCGAGGATCAGCGCGAGGCCCCAGTCGAGCAGGCGTTGCGAAGGGTTGCGCCAGAGCATGACCGTCACTATCCCGATGGCGATGACCGAAACCCCGATCAGCAGCGGGGTCTGCCAGCCGTCGGCCGTGGCCAGGAAGCTGAACGCCGCGCCCTTGTTGTAGACCAGCACCAGGTCGAAGAAGAACGTGACCGGCAGCGACTCGCCCGGCGCGAACTTCGCGAGCACCAGCAGCTTGGTGGCCTGGTCGGCGAGCACCACGGCCACGGCGAGGACGAGCCACGGCAGGATCCGCCGCAGCCGCGCCTGCATGGCCGCGGGGGCGATGTCACGCATAGGTTCGCTTTTCGTCGGCACCGGCCAGGTTGCCCGCGCAGCGGCCGCAGATCGTCGGATGCTCCGCAACCGCGCCGACATCGGCGCGGAAATGCCAGCAGCGCTCGCACTTGGCATGCGTGCTCGGGGTCACATCGAGGCGCGACTGGTCGGCGGGATGAACGCGGGCCGCCGAAGTCAGCAGCACGAACCGCAGGTCATCGCCAAAGCTCGCGAGGAACGCGGCGCCCTCGGCGTCGGCCTGGAAATCGACCTCCGCGGCGAGCGACGAGCCGATCTTGCCGGCGGCGCGCAATTCCTCCAGTTGCCGGCGCACATCCCCCCGGATCGCGCGCATGCGCTCCCAGCGGGCCAGCAGTTCCGGCGAACCGGGGATGGCGGGCAGCACATGCAAGGTCTGGAAGAACACGCTGTCGTCCTTCTTCCCGTTGAACACGGCCCACAGTTCCTCGGCGGTGAACGAGAGGATCGGCGCCATCAGGCGCACCAGGCTCGAGGTGATGTGCCAGAGCGCCGTCTGCGCCGAGCGCCGTGCGTGCGAGGCCGGTGCGGCGGTGTACAGGCGGTCCTTGAGGATATCGAGGTAGAACGCGCCGAGATCCTCGGAACAGAACGTCTGCAGGCGCTGCGCCACCAGGTGGAACTGGTAGCGCGCGTAATCCGCGGCCATCTCGTCCTGCAGCTTGGCCGTCAGCGCGATCGCGTAGCGGTCGATCTCGACCATCTCCGCCACCGGGACCGCATCCTTTGCGAAATCGAAGTCGGACGTGTTGGCGAGCAGGAAGCGCAGCGTATTGCGGATGCGGCGGTAGCTTTCGACCACGCGCTTCAGGATCTCGTTGGAGATCGACAGCTCGCCCGAGTAATCGGTGCTCGCGACCCAAAGGCGGAGGACCTCTGCGCCGAGCGTGCCGGACACCTCCTGGGGCACCACGGTATTGCCCTTGGACTTGGACATCTTCTTGCCTTCGCCGTCCACCGCGAAGCCGTGCGTCAACAGCGCCTTGTAGGGCGCGATGCCGTTCATCATGCACGACACGAGCAGCGATGAATGGAACCATCCGCGGTGCTGGTCGGAGCCCTCGAGATAGAGGTCGGCCGGGAACGTGGATTCGCTTGCGTGCGAACGCTTCAGCACCGTGTAGTGCGTGGAGCCGGAGTCGAACCAGACGTCGAGCGTGTCGCGGCTCTTTTCGTAGGCGCCAGCCTCGGCACCAAGGAGGTCTTCAGCCGTGATGTGCTGCCATGCATCGATGCCTTCCTTCTCGACGCGCTTGGCGATCTGCTCGAGCAGTTCCGGCGTGCGCGGGTGCAACTGCCCCGTCTCGCGATGGAGGAAGAACGGCATGGGCACACCCCACTGCCGCTGGCGCGACAGCGTCCAGTCGGGCCGGTTGGCGATCATGCCGTGCAGGCGCGCCTGGCCCCAGGCCGGGAAGAACTGCGTGTTCTCGACGCCGCGCAGCGCAGTGGCGCGCAACGACTCGGACGGCTTCACGCCGTTCCAGCCCTGCACTTTTTCCATGCCCGCGAACCACTGGATGGTGGCGCGCAGGATCACCGGCGTCTTGTGCCGCCAGCAATGCATGTAGCTGTGGACGTAGGACTCGCTCGCGAGCAGCGCGCCGCGCTGCTGCAATTCCTCGACGACCTTCGGGTTGGCCTTCCAGATCATCAGGCCGCCGAAGAGCGGCAGCGTGGACACGTACTTGCCGTCGCCCATCACCGGCGTGAGGATCTCGTCGTCCTTGAGGCCGTTGCGACGGCAGGAATCGAAGTCCTCCACGCCGTAAGCGGGTGACGAGTGCACGATGCCCGTACCGGTGTCGAGCGTGACGTAGTCGCCGAGATACACCGGCGAAAGGCGGTCGTAGAACGGATGCTGGAACGCAATGTGGTCCAGCGCCGCGCCCTTGCAGGTGGCGAGCTTCGTGCCGGTGAGCTGGTAGCGCGCGAGGCACTTCTCCTGCAGTTCGGCCGCAAGGATCAGCAGCCCTTTTTCCGTGTCGACGAGGGTGTAGTCGAACTCGGGATGCACGTTGAGCGCCTGGTTGGCCGGCAGCGTCCACGGGGTCGTCGTCCAGATCACGATATGCCCGGGCTTGTCCGGCAGGGCGGGCAGGCCGAAAGCCTCGGCCAGCTTCTCGCGCTCCGCAAAGGCAAACCCGACATCGACGGCGAGGTCCTTGCGGTCCTCGTACTCGACCTCGGCCTCGGCCAGCGCCGAGCCGCAATCGAAGCACCAGTTCACCGGCTTCAGGCCGCGGAAGATGTAGCCCTTCTGCAGCAGGATGCCGAGCGTGCGGATCTCGTCGGCCTCGTTGCCGGGGGCCATCGTCAGGTACGGGTTGTCCCAGTCGCCGAGCACGCCCAGGCGCTGGAAGTCCTTCTTCTGGCGCTCGACCTGCTCGGCCGCGTAGGCGCGGCACAGCTTCAGCGTCTCGGCCGTCGAGAGGTTGCGGCCGTGCACCTTCTCGATCTGCGCCTCGATCGGCATGCCGTGGCAGTCCCAGCCCGGGACATACGGCGCATCGAACCCCGCGAGGAGCTTCGACTTGACGATGGTGTCCTTGAGGATCTTGTTGACCGCGTGCCCGATGTGGATGTCGCCGTTGGCATACGGCGGGCCGTCGTGCAGCACGAAACGCGGACGGCCGCGCGAGACATCCCTCAGGCGCTTGTAGAGGCCCTTGTCCTGCCATTCCTGGACCCACAGCGGCTCGCGCTTGGCGAGGTCCCCCTTCATGGGGAACGGCGTGTCGGGCAGGTTCAGTGTTTTCTTGTAGTCAGCCATGGCTCTTCGCAGCAAAAAAATCCCGGGCGTGCGCGGCATCGCGCGCAATCGCGTCTTTCAGCGTGTCGAGGTCGGGATACTTTTCCTCGTCGCGCAGCTTGTGCAGGAACTTCACTTCAATGCGGCGGCCGTACAGGTCGCCGGCAAAATCGAACAGGTGCGCCTCCAGCAGCGGCACCGCATTTTCCTTCACCGTCGGGCGCACCCCAACGCTTGCCACCGCAGGCCAGGGCTTGCCTCCCGCCCCCGGCACGCCGAGCACTTCGACCACGAAGATCCCGGCCAGCGGCGGCTTCTGCGGCAGCCGGATGTTCGCCGTCGCGAACCCCAGTTCGCGCCCGAGCTTGTCGCCATGCGCCACGCGGCCCGCGATCGAGTACCCCCGCCCCAGTAGCGCGGCGGCCCCTTCGAGGTCGCCCTGCTGCAGCGCGTGGCGCACCCCGGAACTCGAGATGCGCTCACCAGAATTTGTCACTTCCGGCATCGCCTCGAGCTGGAACCCGGCGCGCCCGGCCGCGGCCTCAAGCATCGAAAAATCCCCGGCGCGCTTTGCGCCGAAGCGAAAATCCCGTCCCACCAGCAGCCAGGCGCACCGCAGTCCCTGCACCAGCACGGCCTGGATGAACCGCTCAGGCGATTGCCCCGCAAAAGCCCGGTCGAACCGGGCCACGTGCACCCTGTCCACACCGGCCTCGCGCAACACCGCGAGCTTTGAAGCCAGCCGGGTCAACCTCGCTGGCGCCGCCTGCGGGGTGAACAACTCCCGCGGGTGCGGCTCGAAAGTCAGCACGCAGGAGCGCACGCCCAGTTCCGCCGCCTTTGCCTTCACGCGCTCGAGCATGGCCCGGTGACCGCGATGCACGCCGTCGAAATTGCCAACGGTTATGGCGAGCCGGCCCGTGCCCGGAATGGCATTTTCGAGCAGGGTCAGGGGCTGCAGGGATCCATGCGTGACGAGCATGCAGAGGCGCTGTAAAATTATGAATTATAGCGGATTTCACCTCTATCCCGACCCCGCCCCGCGGAGCAAAAGGCGTGAAAACACTCGAACACCAGATGTCCTTCTACGCGGCCTACCACCAGGACGCGCGCAACAAGCTCACCCACTTCTTCGGCGTGCCGGCGATCATCGTCGGCGTCATGGTCGCGCTGTCCTGGGCCCGGGTCGACCTCGGCGGGGCGCCCGTGAGCGCAGCCATGGTGCTGACGGTGGTCGTCCTCGCCTATTACCTCATGCTGGATCTCCCGCTCGGCCTTGCCATGATCGCTGTGTTTGGCGCGCTGCTGTGGCTGGCGGAAATCATTGCCGCGCTGCCCTTGAAAGAGGGCGCCGCCTGGTTCCTGCTGTTCTTCGCGGGCGGCTGGGTGGTGCAGCTGGTAGGCCATGTGTTCGAAGGCCGCAAGCCTGCACTGGCGGACAACCTGTTCCAGGTCTTCGTCGCGCCGATTTTTCTTTGTGCGGAAGTGTTCTTTGCATTGGGCTACAAACCGGCGCTGCACGCCGGGGTGCAAAAGCGCGCGCTCCAGATGCGCGCTGAAGCGGGAATCCCCGCGCAGGACAACCCTGCGGGCGCCCCCACTCTCCCTCGCACGTAGAGCTAGTTCAGCCGCGCGCAGAGCGCGGTGAGTTCGATGATCCGCCCGCGCACTTCTTCGGCATCCGCCGCCTCGGGCTCGCGTTCCAGGTACTCAGTCAGGTCTTTCAGCGCTGCGCGGAAGGCCTCCATCCGCTGGTAGAGCACCCCGCGGTCGCGCAGTTCGCCGTGCGCCTCCGGCGCGACGGTGATCATCCGCTGGATCACCTGCAACTGCCGCTCGGGCGCGTCCTTTTTCCGGTAGATATTTTTCAGGTTGCGCAGCACCCGGACGAGGATCTGACGCGGGCCGGCCACCTCGAGGAACGGGTCCAGCGGCAGTTCGGCCGCCACCTCCGCGGCCGACCGCAACCCTGCGCTGCCGCTGCCCGCAATCACGCGCCGCAGGATCTTGCGCAAGTCCGGCTCCGACAACGGCTCGCCGCCCGAAAACGGGTCCAGCACCAGCGTGCCGCCGCGCAGCGAGAGGCGCACGAGGAAATGGCCCGGGAAGGACACGCCCTCCAGCGGCAGCCCGATCTTGCGGCCCACCTCCATGTAAACGATGGCGAGCGAAATCGGGATTCCCCTGCGGCGCTCGATCACCTCGTTGAGGTAGCTGTTGCGCGGGTCGTAGTAGTCGTCGGCGTTGCCGTAGAAGCCGAGCTCGTTGAACAGGTACTGGTTCAGCGCAACGACCTTTTCCTCGCCGTCGGCCCCCTGCGCGAGGCGACCGCGCAGGCGCGCGGCCATCCGCTCGATTTCGGCGAGGTAGCGGTTCACGTCGAGGCCGGGATACGCATCCCCTGCGATGAGGAGGCAGGCCTCGGCCAGGCTGTAGCGCCCCTCGCCCGCCGACAGCAATTCGGCCAACCGGTCTTCGTCCGCCATGCCCTACTCCACCCCTTTGCGGGAAAAGTCGCGCACCCTGAACCCGAACAGCGCAAGGCAGGCCGCGTAGACAAGCATCCCGATCACCACCAGGGCGCCGAGCGCGGGCACGCGCATCGTCCAGCGCGCGTCGAGCCACCACGCTTCAGGCCCCATCGCAAACCAGAGCACCGCGGCCATGACGGCCACCGAGGCGAACACCTTGAACGCAAACCCGCCCCAGCCCGGCTGCGGGGTATAGATCCGGTGCTGCCGGAGCTTTGCGTACAGCAGCCCGGCATTGAGGCAGGCGCCCAGACCGATCGCCAGCGCAAGGCCCGCGTGCTGCAGGGGCCAGACGAACGCGAAGTTCATCAACTGCGTAGCCACCAGCGTGAAAACGCCGATCTTCACGGGGGTGACCACGTTCTGCCGCGCATAGAACCCGGGCGCGAGGATCTTCACCAGGATCATGCCGACCAGACCGACGCTGTAGGCGACCAGCGCCTGCCGCGTCATCCACGCGTCGTTGGCATCGAAGCGCCCGTAGTGGAACAGCGCGGCAATCAGCGGGATCGCCAGCACCGCCAGCGCTGCGGCGGCGGGCAAGGCGAGCAGCAACGTCAGGCGCAGGCCCCAGTCGAGCAGCTTCGAGTATTCCTCGGGCCTCGCGTCGGCGTGGTACTTGGACAGGGTCGGCAGCAGGATGGTGCCAAGCGCCACGCCGAGCATGCCTGCCGGGAACTCCATCAGGCGGTCCGCGTAGTAGAGCCACGATACGCTGCCGGTCACGAGGAACGAGGCGAAGATCGTGTTGATCACGAGCGAGATCTGGCTGATCGATACGCCGAAGAGGGCCGGCAGCATGAGCTTGAGGATGCGGCGCACGCCGGGGTGCCCGAGGTTCAGCTTCCAGCGCGGCATGAGGCCGATTTTCGCGAGGAACGGCAGCTGCAAGCCAAGTTGGAGCACGCCGCCGGCAAACACCGCCCAGGCGAGCACCTTCACCGGGGGCTCGAAATACGGCGCGAGGAAAGCGGCGCCCACAATGAACGCGACGTTGAGCATGACCGGCGTGAAGGCCGGCACCGCAAACCGGTTGTGGGTGTTGAGGATCCCGGCCGCCAGCGCGACCAGCGAAATGAAGAACAGGTACGGGAAGGTGACCCGGAGCATGTCCACGGTGAGGTTGAACTTCGCCGGGTCGGCGCCGAACCCCGGGGCTGAAACATAGACGATGACCGGCGCCAGGGCGACCCCGAGGGCCGTCACCAGCACCAGCGCGATGCCCAGGGCGGTCGCCACGCAGTCCACCAGTTCGCGGGTTTCCTCCGGGGTCTGCTTGTTCTTGTATTCGGACAGGATGGGCACGAAGGCCTGCGAAAAGGACCCCTCGGCAAACATCCGCCGGAGCAGGTTGGGCAGCCGGAACGCGACAAAAAACGCGTCCGTGACCATCCCGGCCCCGAAAGTCCGGGCAATGATGGCGTCCCGCACATAGCCCAGGATCCGGGACAGGAGCGTCATGCTGCTGACCGTCGCCAGCGCCCTCAGGAGGTTCATTTCATCCCCCCCGGGCCGCGCCGGGATGAAATCGGCCCGCCAGCCGGAAATGCCTTGCCCGTCCGGGGCTTAACCGCTAGAATGCGCGCCTTTTCCGAAACTGGTTCCCTGCCATGGCCAACACTGACTCGTCGCGCAAAAGCGCTAAGACTTCCGAAATCCGCCGCCAGCGCAATTCGAGCATGACCTCGACCATGCGCACCGCGATCAAGGCGGTCAAGAAAGCCGTCTCCTCGGGTGACAAGACTGCTGCTGCTGCTGCCTTCACCGCCTCGATGAGCAAGATCGACCGCACCGCGGCCAAGGGCGTGATCCATCGCAACGCCGCTGCCCGCCACAAGTCGCGCCTCGCGCAGGCCGTCAAGTCCCTCGAGAAGTAAAGCTGGGCGGCGCACGGCGCGCCGGCTAGGCATCAGCCGGGCCTGCGCCACGCCCCACCTCCGCCAGCTTTGTCCGCTCCGGCGGACGGCCGGGCCGCACCTGCAGTTCGTTTTCCTTCGCGAAACTCAGCAGGAAGCGGTAGGCCATCGGCTCGATTGCCTCGAGCCGCCTATCGACCACCACGCAGCGAATCCCGTTGGATGTGATCGGATGGACATACGGCGAGTAGGCCAGGTGATGGTCACTGCCGAACGCCGACATCACGCCGCACAGGCGCTCCGCCCAGTCGCTGGGCCGGAAGGGTTTGCCGTCTTCGGTGGTGCCCTGGATGACGAACTCGACGGGTAGGTCGGGCATGGGTATGGGCCGGTGCAGAAGCGGCGTACAAGTAGCTGAAATTATACTGTGATAACATCATTTAAACGGCGGCCGGGCCCGCCGTTTTTGCTTTTGGAGACCGCTGCCATGTCCCACGTAATGAACACTTATGCGCGCCTTCCGGTGGCCTTCGTCCGCGGCGAGGGCGTCTGGCTATGGGACGAGTCCGGCAAGAAGTACCTCGATGCGCTGGCCGGCATCGCGGTCAACACGCTCGGCTACGGCCACCCCGCCTTCGTAAAGGCGCTCAACACGCGCATCGCGAGCGGCGTGGTGCACACCTCCAACCTGTTCGCGATCCCCGACCAGGAGGCTGCCGCCGACCGCATAGCCGAAATCACGGGCCTCGACGAAGTGTTCTTCTGCAACTCGGGTTGCGAAGCGAATGAGGCGGCGATCAAGGTGGCGCGCCTCTACGGGCACAAGCGCGGCGTGGAGCGCCCCGAGATCATCGTGTTCGAAAAAGCCTTCCATGGCAGGACGCTGGCGACCCTGTCGGCCACCGGCAGCCGCAAGGTGCAGGCCGGGTTCGAGCCGCTGGTGTCGGGCTTCGTGCGCGTGCCGCTCGACGACCTCGATGCCATTCGCGCGGTCGCCGCGCACAACAAGAACGTGGTCGCGGTGCTGATCGAGCCGATCCAGGGCGAAGGCGGCATCCACGTGTCGCGCATGGAGTACCTGCGCGGCCTGAAGGAAATCTGCGACAAGAACGAGTGGTTGTTCATGGCCGACGAGGTGCAGTGCGGCCTCGGGCGCACCGGGCAATGGTTCGTCTACCAGCACGCCGGCATTTCGCCGGACGTGGTGCCGCTGGCCAAGGGCCTGGGCAGCGGCGTCGCGGTGGGCGCGTGCGTCACCGGCAATCGCGCCAAGGGCGTGTTCAGCCCCGGCAAGCACGGCTCGACGTTCGGCGGCAACCCGCTCGCCTGCACTGCGGTGGTCACGACCATCGACACGATGAAGTCGGAAAAGCTGCTCGAGAACGCAACCAAGACCGGTCGCGTGATCCACGACGGCCTTGCGCAGGGCCTTGCGGGCACCCCGGGTTTCGTCGAAGTGCGCGGCATGGGCATGATGCTCGGCGTCGAACTCGACCGGCCGTGCGGTGACATCGTCACGATGTCGCTCGAACAGGGCCTCGTGCTCAACGTCACCGCCGACAGTGTGGTCCGGCTCGTGCCCCCGCTCGTGATGACCGAGGCCGAAGGCCGCCAGCTGGTCGACCTGCTGGTGCCCGTCATCAAATCTTTCCTCGCCCGCCCCGTCGCGGCGGCGCCGATGAAGGCCGCCGGCTGACCATGTCGCAGTCGAAGCCCATCCGCCACTTCCTGCAGTTCCGGGACCTGTCGCGCGAGGAACTGGACCACCTTTTCCTGCGCACACGCTGGATCAAGGACAAGTTCAAGCGCTACGAGCGCTTCTGGCCGCTCGCGGACCGCACGCTGGTGATGGTCTTCGAGAAGCAGTCGACGCGCACCCGCCTGTCGTTCGAGGCCGGCATGCAGCAGCTCGGCGGCGCGGCGATCTTCCTGTCCACGCGCGATTCGCAGCTCGGCCGCGGCGAGCCGGTGGAGGACGCCGCGCAGGTCATGTCGCGCATGTGCGACCTGGTGATGATCCGCACCTTCGAGCAGGACATCATCGAGCGGTTCGCTGCCAACTCGCGCGTGCCCGTGATCAACGGGCTGACCAACGAATACCACCCCTGCCAGATCCTCGCCGACATCTACACCTACATCGAGCAGCGCGGCGACATCCGCGGCAAGACGGTGGCCTGGATCGGCGACTCGAACAACGTCTGCAACACCTGGCTGCAGGCGGCGGAGGTGCTCGACTTCAACGTCCATGTGTCCACGCCCCCCGGCTACGAGATCGAGCCCGAGCGGGCCAACCTGCTGGGCACCGGGCACTACCGCGAGTTCACCGACCCGATGGAGGCGGCCCGCGGCGCGGACCTGGTCACCACCGACGTCTGGACGAGCATGGGCTTCGAAGCCGAGAATGACGCGCGCAAGAAGGACTTCGAAGACTGGCAGGTCGACGTGGAGATGATGAAGGCTGCGGCAAAAGACGCCGTGTTCATGCACTGCCTGCCCGCCCACCGTGGCGAGGAAGTCACGGCCGACGTGATCGACGGCCCGCAAAGCGTGGTGTGGGAAGAGGCGGAGAACCGGCTGCACACGCAGAAGGCCCTGATGGAATTCTTGTTACTCGGAAAAGTGAACCCGTAATGGCAAAAGAAGCAGCAAAGGCGAAAGCCGCAACGAAGCCCGTGGCCGGCAAGCCGGGCAAGGTCGTCCTCGCCTACTCGGGCGGCCTCGACACCTCGGTGATCCTCAAGTGGCTGCAGGACGTCTACGGCTGCGAGGTCGTCACCTTCACCGCCGACATCGGCCAGGGCGAGGAAGTCGCCCCGGCGCGCGCCAAGGCGATCAAGATGGGCATCAAGCCGGAGAACATCTTCATCGAGGACCTGCGCGAGGAGTTCGTGCGCGACTTCGTGTTCCCGATGTTCCGCGCCAACACGCTG
>SESD01001402.1_pt1 | contig 13367 bp, 11 predicted proteins | sample 3171411 | NCBI WGS metagenome assembly SESD01 (sample SAMN06051880, study PRJNA518727) | freshwater metagenome | biome: subpolar coniferous forest; feature: holomictic lake; material: water; isolation source: holomictic Lake 442, 16.5 m depth | place: Canada: near Kenora, Ontario | collected...
CCAAAATACACAATTCACGCCCTAAAAAACGGTCTAATTTTACCGTGCCGATATTCCAAGTACCTGTGCTTTGCTTGTTGGCTTTTAAACGGGCGTTAAAATCTCGACGGGCATCATCTCTGATTTTGTTCCACAATTCACGCGCCAATATCACACGGCATTCGGAAGTTTCACGGCGTTGTTCATCACCATCAAAACCATAATCTTCATGAATTTTCACGGCATCGCGTGGCGCGGCAGGAATTTCGACGCAAAAATGATGCAAACCAAATTCTGACGGCGCACCAAAATCAACGGTTACGCTGCTCATTCTTGAATGACCTCACCACTCGCTATTTCAATCCCAAGCGATTTAACAAACAACTCTAAATCGTATCCTGTTGGAACATGGGCTTTTTTGAACGACATAATCACTGCCGCATCTGATGAGAAAATAGACTGCAAATGTGACAAGGACGCTTCAATAAATTCCGCATTGACGGTCATATCGCCTAAAGATAAATGCGCTACTTTCGGTGATGTACCAATCATCAGTATGACTTGTTCAAACGTGATATTTTTATCTTTGGCTATTTTGAGTGCTTCGTAGGTTCTGGCTGAATTATCGAGCTTTTTGTACGCTTGACTTTGTAGCGTAGCTGGCTTGTCTTTAACAATTAAAACCTCTTTAGAACCCACCGCTGGGAATGAGAATTTCTGCTTTGCTTCAATTCCGTCTGCTTGTGCAAAAACATAAATACTGGTCGCTTCATCACCGATTTCAATTGCGCCCGTGTAATCAATGCCGTTTCTAGCTTCTGAACCATCTAAGGTGTAACGGATATTTCCTTTCGGCGCGACAAATAATTCAACGGTGCGATTTGATTCATTAAAACGGTTACGAATGGTTAATTTATTTGTCCAAACACAAGCCGAACCTGTTTCATTTTTACCTGTTGGGTCAACGGCGAGAAATTGAACCCGCAACGCATTCGTTACCAGCACGTTATCGGTTAAAAGTGTGCTGTCAGTTGTGACTTCGCCGTCTTCTTGATAGTAAATTTTAGGGCTATTTCCCGCATTCACCGATTCGATTTTTAAGCGTACTTTGCCTGTGTCATCGGGCGCGTTATCTTCTGAAATTAAAACTTGAGTGAGTTTTGGTTTAGGTTTTTTCGTGATGTAACCATTGCCTAAATCTTCCCACAAACCACGCTGAAACGCCTCTTGTGCTAATTGGTCAAACCCTTTTGCGGGTAGCCACGGCATTTGCGTTTTTTGCTTCATTTTGTCGGTTAGATCGATTTTTCTCGCGTCATCTTGCGAACCGAATAACTCTTTCTCTGCTCTTGCTTTCAAAGCATCAAAATTTTCAGGAATTTGCGTGTAGAGTTTAATCGGGTCTGACGTTAGCGTTTTAACAACTTGTCGTTCGCCGTTGTAATGCTCGTTAGAGGGATAGGTGCTATCTAAGGCTTTATGACGCAACAGTTCTTCACCTTGCGCGAAAGCGGGAAATAACACTTTATCAAAAACAGCCAATACGGTTGTTTGAAAATCTTGCTCGTATTGCGCCTTTTTTTCGTCTAATTCTTTGCGTTGTGGATGAGATGCCGCAATTTCATTATCTGCTTTGGCTACCGCATAAACGTGACGCGCAGCTTTATCTAAACTGGCAATTGATGATTTCTCACCCGACAGTACCAGAATATTGTTTTTATTCGCCAATCCTTTAAAGAATTTCGCCACAACTTCAGGTGGCGTTTTACCGTCTGGACTAATGATTAACAGTGCGCGACCTTTTTTCAATTCCGCATCTGCCTGATCCATTTCAGGTAATGGCAATACAACGTCATACGCCTCTTTAGTGGTTGGCTTATACATCTCAGTCAATCGTTGACGAATCAACTCATCTACGCGATTTTGAGGGGCGTTGTTAGCGTAACCTTGCAGTTTTTTTGTGAGATTTTCTTGGTGTGAAAAGTAGCTTCTGCCTTCTTGGGTTTGATGAAGATACCACGCGGCTTTGTGTAGTTCGGCGAACGCATTACGGAAATCACTGGCTTGGTGAACGGGGTCTATCAAACATTCGAGCATTTCACTTTCTGACAACCCTTTTACGGAATTAACTGTTGTCGATAAACTTGCCGTTAAAAGTAATGCGCCGACTTGTTTTGCGTGATTATTATTGTTGGATAGGTCAATGAGTTGTGCGTGTGCGCTATCTGTGGAATCCCATAAATCCCTTGCGATAACGTCACGCATTTCAGAAATATCGGCTAATTTTTCACGGACTTCATTTATCGACAAATCAAAATGTTGTGCGCCCATCAAATAAACGTCTTCGTCGCTTTCCCAAACCGATTTTAAAAGACGCGACACCAACCCCATCAAACCACGGGTTTGTTTGAATTTTTCATTGTCTTTGAACAATGCAACGATACTTTTAAAACTGGGGTGGAACGGATAAGTCGCTTCAATTTCAGTCGCTAAAGATTCCGCACTTCGCTCAATCGTTTTTGATTTGGCGGCTTCGGCAAGACGGTTTGCATACACGGAAGCAATGTCAGCAATTTCGCTTTTGTCTGGCAACGATAAGAAAAGTCGTTTTCTTAGGATTTCATAAATTTCATTTGATTCAAGATTGACTGGCGTAATGCTAATTTCAGCGCGACCCAATTCTTGCGTTGCGTCGTCCAATGCGCGTTGAATCAATTTGCCGCCCGTATCGTAAGCTGCGTCTAAATCCGACACTACGATACAAACATTCTTTTTCTTTTGTCCAGCCGTCAGCATTGTAGAAAATGCTGTGGTTATAATGTCAGCGTAACCTACACCTCTTGTGGCATCCAAAGCACTATAATAGTGGAAGTAAGGAGGCATTTCATCAAATAACAGCAGAATTGGCGTGTCGCCCTCAAATAGCTCAACCCATGCTTGCTCATCAGGTGCTTCGGCTCCATTTCCCCAATACTTTAAAAATAAACTTTCTTTATCTAATTGACGAGCAATCTCACCCCAAAAATAAGAACGTGGATGATTCCTACCATTGAAAGCAGCAACTTTGGAACTTTGGAAGTCAGCATGATACATCACATCGCTAATAAGGAAATTGCGAAGCTCGGCATCTTTTGCAAGTAGTCCAAAGCCAACCATTAGGTGAGTTTTACCCCCGCCCATCGCTTGTTTGAGATGAAAAACCGTGTCATTGGATTTGCCTGCTAAACGCGCAATCCCTTTTGATAGCAGGGTTTTCATGCCGTCGGTAATAAACGTTTTATTAAAATACTCCTGACCGTCAGTATCGTTAATAATTTGGTCTAATTGCTCTATTTGGTCGCCGACATTGATTTCAAGAGCTTTGGGCTGCAACTTACACGCGCTACGGATTGTTTTCATTTTCCCCTTAATTTTTTATGGTTCTACCGTGAATGAAATCATTGTGATTCTACACTTAAAACTGTCTTTACTAGCATTTAATCGGTGTCTTAGCTGTGTCTATTATTTAATAAAAAACGATAGCTAACATTCATCTTTAACATCGCTTACAAGCCTTGCGATTAGTGGCATAACGCAATATATCGTCATTCACTTTTAGCTGAAAAATTGTTCCGCGTTTTCCCGTACTTTTTTGACCGATTGCGTTTACTTCAAATCCAAACTTTTCGACAAAATAACCAATAGTTTTTGTTGGGCGAATAAACGTTCTTTTGTTGTAATCGCCAAACTCACCTGCTAACTCGGCATGATATTTCTTCAGCACCATACACGCGAGTAATGCCTCGTTTTTAGTAAAACCCCCGTTCTCATCCATTGCGGTTTGAAGTGGCAACAAGACTTTTTTAATTATCTTTTGTCGAGATGTAGCGGATTTTTGTTTGTTGCGCGTTTCGAAGTTGGCGCGATCCGCCGTTTTTAGAGTTTCCGTGTCCGCATCAATCAATTCATAATTCGCTAAAACAGTTATTGCCCCGTCAAGATAGTTTTCAATATCGATCGTGACAATATCAGCTCCCGTGCCAGTCATTTCGCCAACTTTATATCTATCAACGCTATCTGATTCTTCTTGTGTAGGATTGTTTGAATTTTCAATACGTTTGTATTCGGCTTTATCAATGATTACCGCCGCCTCAATATCGACAACAGTTTGCGCGTCAACCTCAGCACCTAAGCCCACCGTTTTTTCACCTTCTATCTTTTCAACCCTGACAAAATTCCGCCCTTCAATTTCCGCCAGTAACAACAGATTATTCGCAAAGTCATTCAAATCCGCGTGTAGATTCGACGTGGCTAAGACTTGCGCCGTGCCTAATTCATCAAAAATTGTTGTCACATCAATGCCTAAATCACCTGCAAAGTTTTTCACTTTATCAATCGCGCCTTTTTTCAATACGTCTAAATTAGTTACCCGTTTATCGTTCAGCTGCGCTCCAAATGCCACAAAAACGTCTTTGGCACAGCGATTCCGCGCCAACATTTGCATCGATTCATTACTGGCTAACACGTTACTGCACAATAAATAAGTAAAGGTGAATTCAGGTATTACTACCGATACACCAGAACCCAGAACGCTTGTGTGGATAATTACATCATATTTCACGCCTTCGCCGTTCACATCTGCTAAGAACGCCGCCACTCGTTTATCACCTTTGTTTTTTGAGTAACACAGTAAGATTCGTTTCGGGTCAACGCCATTTTTAATTAAGAACAAGCGTGTTTTCTTTGCTTCTTTTTCACTGGTGCAACCCACTAACCCACGTCCGCCTTGTCCTAATTTTTTCAAAATTGAGAATTTACAAGCGTCTAAATCAGGCAATAGCCAATGATTAACTTTACTTTCAACCGCAGTAGCTTCAATTAGATGAATCTTTTTACCGCCGCAATGTCTGCGATAGAACGCTAACGTTTCGTCATTCATATTCGCGTCCGCTAAATGAATAGAGGAAGCAGATTCTAAAATGTCGATAAAGCAATCGATTAACGCCCGTCTATTTTCGATAGTAGTGCTGTTAATGATGGTGTCATAAACTTGCCGTGCCTCGTCGATAAACAAAGGCATACCGCGTACTGCCGCAGCGAATTTCAAAAGTGAATTGATACAAATACCAATTTTGTCCGCATAAATATCGCCATCTTTATAGCTTTCTAAGCCGAGTGTTTTACACGCATCTGCAACCAATGCCGTGCGATGGGTAATATAAGCAGCATAAGGCATTCTTTTAATTCGTTCTGCCATAAGCTGCGTCTTCCCTGCTCCCATGCCTCGCGTATCAACAAACATATTTTTATGCCCTGTGTCATTCTCACAATCGAGCCTTTCAGCAATTCGCCACGTTTCGTAACCGTCCACTAAATGCCGCTGTAAGCCTGTAAAGTCGGTGATTTTGTTTAAATATCGACACAATTCACGGCGGCGTTTTACATCATTCTCAATTTGAATTTCAATATCCGCCTGATTGCCAGTCATGCCATATTTTTCTAATTCTGCAATCGTTGCAATTGCTGCTCGTTCGGCACTTAGTTTTGATGGTACTTGATAAGCAAGCTGGCGTGTCACTTGGCGCACTATCATTTTATGAACAAACTTTTTAGCCTCTATTTCAACGTCAATGTCGCGCAATGTTGCTATTTGGATGATGGACGCGATTGCCTCAGCGGGTGTTAAAAACTCAGCGATTTCATCGGTAGTGTCGTCACTGATTTCGTCAGCGGCTCCATTGATTATGTCATGGGTAAAATTTTTGAATGATTTGAATGTTTGCTTAGACGCAACGGCAACAACAATTGCCATGCTGGTGATTAAGTTTACACATTCACTAATGGCTAAATCTTCAGCGGTTTCGTCACTGGGTTTCGCATCAATGCGAGTTTCACGGCAGATTTGATAGGCGTATTGCCATATTAGTTTGTTGAGTGATTGCTTAGGCGCGACCTTAATTAGCTCAATTTGATAAGCGTTGCCAGTCGGTACTTCAACATCCATGAATTCTTGTGTGTCGTTAAAGTCACACTTTTCTCCGTTCATTACAGGTAGCCGATAGGATGAAATGTCGTGTTGTTGGCAGATTTCTAATGCTACGAATACACCTGTGTTGCCCGTGAATTCACCTTTACTGTTCAAGCCACAATCATTATCCGCGTATAAATTGACGCAATCTTTACCATATTTTTCAACAAAAGCTGCAATTACTTTACGCATATTTCCTGCATCTAAACAGACGACTACGGGTAGTTTATGAGGATTTAGGGTTTCACTATGATACGCGGACAGTCCTGTGGCTAATCCTTCGACAAAGATTGCGCCAAATTGAATCATATCGGCGTTGCCAATGACGACGAAACCGCCGCCCGTACTGCCGATAAACCGTTTATTTCCGTCAGAATTTATCGTTTGGAAACCTAACAGTTTGCCCGTGATGTCATGAATAGCGTATTGAAGTAAGCCATTTACTAATCGAATATCACAATCAGCAGTATTTACCACTTTTTTGACGACATAAAAATGTTTTTCCACACCGTCATTATTTGCCAAATTGAACGCAACGAGTGCGGCTTGAAATGCCTTAATTCGCCATTTATTATCGGCAATAGGTGTAATGGGTTTGATTATGGGTTTCGGTTTTGGGTAGTCAATCCACGCAGGTTTGTCTGCTTGAGCTTCACGATAGCCATTAAAGTTGACCGTAAATCCGCCGTGCGCGTGCGTACCAAACGTGATATTTGGGTACTTGTTACCCTTGCTATCAATAAACGGCGCGTTGACATGAATGTAAGGATTGCCTTCACGAGCTTTCTTATCAATGGCGATATTGCCGCTAATAGGTTGCCCGTTGGTTTCGTAATATAGACGTTCAGCTACTCTGTTAAAGTCGATACCGACTTGAAGGGCTAGGTCTGCGATGGTGTGACGGTGTGAGTTAATCATGGTATTTGGTTCTCCATGACTACAAAATGATTGGTTCAATTTCAGCACAATTAAAAAACTGGATGACTTTGTTTTTTTTTATTGCATTTGTGTTAAAATTAAACCCGTGAGCTAAATCATTATGTAGTTCCTGTGATACGAAAAAAATGCCTTTGAAGTAATCCCGTCAAGAAAGATTCAAAGTGCGCCGAGTTTTATAGACTTAGTCTATGTGATTAAACCGCTACGTTAATTCGTCAGCGGTTTTTTTTCGATCAAATTTTACCACGCATTTTAGAATGGCTAATAACTAAAATAATTTAACAACATTGTTTTCACTATTTTTATTTGTGATAAAGTGTTTAAAATCAGTCAAAGGATGAATTCATGATAGTTACATTCTACTCCACTAAAAGTTCAACTAAGACATCCATTGCGGTAAGTACCGCCGTACATTTTATCAATCAGGGGGAAAATGTCACCTTTGCGGATTTAGATGTGTTGCAAGGGTCAGCCGCAAGTTGGCTGGATATACGTCAAGAGGTTGAAAGTTTAAAGCCTGTACCGTGCATTCAACGCGCAGGTAAATTTGTTGCGCGTGAATTATTGGAATTAAAAAAGTATTACGAATGGATTGTGGTCGATTGTGCAGGTCAAGCTGACGTGAATGGTCGTAGCGCATTAACCGTAACCGATTTGGCAATCATACCTGTTATGCCGACATCATTGTCATTGATGACGCTGGAGAAGACACTGAACACTTGTATTGATGCTCAGGCTCAAAATGAAAAGTTAAAAGTCGCTTTGTTTTTAACGTGTTGCAGTGCCAATCCTTTAGTCAAAGATACACAGCAAGCGAAAGAAATCATTAAAAATCTGATTAGTGAATTTGATAATTTCTATTTAGCCGAATCAACGGTTACATATCGTAAAATATGGGCGGACGTAGTAGCGGAAGGTAAAGGGATTTCAGAATCCAATAATAAGAATGCTGTCACCGAATTTAATCAACTTATACAAGAGATACTCACATGGCACTCGTAAAACCCAAACAATTAAAACCAGTTGCAACTATGCAAAATACGGAAACATTCATTGATGCAGCTATTGAACAACAATCACCTGACTTGACCGTTTTATCACTGGATGAATTAGCTGACCGTTACGCTACCATTGACCAGCAGTCACAATTGTTTAAAGGTTTAATTTTATTAGAAGCGCGTGAACGCTTACCTTCCAATAAAGAATTTGGTCAGTGGATTAAGTCGGTTCAAACATTATGTTTGGATAATCAACCAACACTAACCCGTTACATGAACTTTGCAAAGTATTTCAAGGATAAAGACCGCACAGGGATTTCATTGACAGTAGCCTATCAAATCAGTGCGCCTATTAACGAAGCTATTGCAGATAAAATATATGAATATGCGTTGAATAAAAATTTACCAGTTGCAGATATTCAGGAAAAAATTAAAACAGTAAAAGGTGGACAGCCTGAAGATAAATCAAGTGTTGCCATAACTGTCACTCCCCCAGAATTACAGCTTAAAAAAGCATTAGAAGATTTCAAGAAAGTAGTCATGTCTAATGCTAAGAAAGTGTCACAACTAAATGCCATTACCGTATTGCAAGATTGTATTAAAGAAATTCAGGCAGATATAAAAGCAGAAGAAATTGAAACCGTTGATAATTCGGCAGTTCAAGAATAAAAAAATAAGTCAGCACATTCCCAAGCATCCTACGACACTTGGGAATAACGATTACTCTACTGCGTTTCCGAAATCCTTTGCTAGAAATGGAATCAGATATTCAAACCCTGCCGTTTTCTTTCCGTATCTGTCACACGGATAAGCATCAGCGGCAAACCATTCGGCATCAGGATTGGTGAACGGGACAAGCAAGAATGAATGACTGTCATGATTACTTTCATAAATACCAGCCACTTGTGGGTAAATTGTTCGCATCTTAATTCCCCTTAATTAACGGAATGAAATACATCAGACGGCAGATACTTGGCGGCTAACCAATGATTACCTTGTTCAAACTCGACATTGATTAACTCGGAATCTTTACCAATAACAATGCCTTCACCAAAATTCTGATGAAATACTTTTGAACCTTTTGGGTACGCCATAGATGCTGCGGGTTGAACATCTTTGACAATGTGAATCAAATCCAAAGGAATCTCCGATAGAAACCGTGATGGCTTAGGAAACACCGTGTTACCGAATAAACACCGTTGACGGGTGTAAGTAACAAACAGTTTTGTTTTAGCACGAGTAATCCCGACATACATCAATCGCCGCTCTTCTTCCAATGGTGCATTCTTTGACGGAAATAATCCTGTTTCCAATCCCACTAAAAACACACAGCCAAACTCTAACCCCTTGCTGGCATGAATGGTCATAAGCTGCACGCCCTTGGGTTTCTCATCACCGCTCGATAAGGTCGCATGGATAATGAATTGCTCACGTTCCGATAGCGGTAAACTGCTATCCAATGCGAAGTTACTGGCAATACCGAGCAGTGCTTTCAGATTATCGATTCTATCCTCTGCATCCACTAACCGTCTGTAATGCGCCACGATGCCACTACGGTTCATAATCAGCTTCAGCGTATCGACCGTTCACTTTCTACTTTCATCGCTGTGACCCGTGCTAAGAATTCAGCTAAGACGGTACTTTGACGGTTAGGCAAGGCATTGGTACTGAGTAAACATTCAGCCGCTTGCCAATGATTACGTTGGTGTTTCACAGCATATTCTGTAATCAACGCACGAGTACGATGACCAATACCTTTCGTGATAGTTGACGTGAGATATTCAAAATCCAGATTATCGTTACCACCCGTGATTACTCGCAGATACGCCAGCACTAAACGGATTTCTTGACGGTCATAAAACTTGTACCCGTTACTCACTTGAAACGGTAATTGTTCGCTCAATAACTGGTCTTCAAAGGCATTGGATTGACTGTTCATTCGATACAGAATCACGACTTCGTTTAAGGAATTCCCTGCATTGACCCACTGTTTAATTTTCCCGATAACAAACTCCGCCTCGCCTACTTCATCCTTAGCCGAATAAATATCAATCAATTCCCCACTGTCACTTTCTGTCCACAAGGTTTTACCTAATCGTTTCACATTGTTGGCAATCACGGCATTAGCAGCCGTCAGAATGTTGTTGGTGCAACGGTAATTCTGCTCCAGTTTAACCAGATGATGATTCGCATAACTCGACTGAAACGTGGTCATGTTCTCCACTTTCGCACCCCGCCAACCGTAGATAGATTGGTCATCATCGCCTACTACAAATAGATTCTGCTTGTTTTCGGTCAACAGTTTCAGCCATTCGTACTGAATGATATTCGTGTCTTGAAATTCATCCACCAGTACAAAGCTGAACCTATCTTGATAGTAACTGCGAATCCCCTTGTTATCGCGTAACAGTTCATAGCTCCGCAATAACAGTTCACCAAAGTCTACCAAATTATCATTGCGACACAGCGTTTCATAGATACCGTACAACCGCCCTAACATATCAAACGCATCAGGATTAGCGCGTAACGCGGCATCTTTCTGAGTATTGATATAATTCACCAATAACTTTGCATCGACTTCTAATTCCAATTCACTCAGAATTCGTTTCACTATTTTTAATTGTTCACTGCCACTAATCACCTTGAACTTTTCTTTACAATGCACGCACAGCATACGGTACGCCAAACTGTGAAACGTACCCATCCAAAGTCCGTTGATAGACGAACCGAGTTGCTGCTCCAATCGCTCTTTCATTTCGTTAGCGGCTTTATTGGTAAACGTGACGGCTAACAACTGTTCAAACGATGCCCCTTGGTCGATGTGATGTTTCAACCGTGCGACCAATACTTTTGTTTTACCCGCTCCAGCACCCGCCAATACCAATGCACTGGCGGATAATCCCATGACGGCTAATTGTTGTTCGTTATTCAATGAATTCATATTGTACCTGTTAAAAAAAGGTTAATTAAAATGCCATTATTTCAGGTAATAAAAAGCCCTTACCATCAATGACAGTAAGGGCTAGGGTTTGTTACAGCAGATTAGAACGGACGGGATTCAGGACGCACTAAATTCACATCGTAGAGTAAATGACTGAGTTCACGGAACGATTGATAGTCCAGCGTGATAGCTGCCTTGTTACGGTCATTCTGCACAATCAGATTCACTTGACTGCCATCGTGGGATTCTTCAACGCTCACACCACCGCCTGTTAATCCGTTGATGTGAAAGGTTTTACTGACTAACCGAATGACTGGAGATTCCAGTAAGGATGCAGGTTCTGCGAGTAACATCATCGCTTGATTGTCTTCATGGTCAATCATCATTTGTTTTAAAGCACCCATTTCTAATCCTCTTTATTGTTGTAATGTTCAAGTAAAATGAGAGCAATCTTAATCGCTAATTCACCCATGATAATTCTCCTGTTAATACTCACTAGGGAGTAGGATGGTTGTTGAACTGCGGTCAGCTTCCGTAATCACCCAAAACTTCACACCTTCAATGATGTACGCTGAAAAGATGCGTGAACCATTGATTAACGCTGCATCATTGGCATCAAGGTCATCGATGTCTAAATCTCCCCAATCACCACTCATGTGACGGCGTAATAAATCCAGCGGTGAATAATTGAGTTCATTTAATTCTTCTCTTGCCGCTGGTGTTGAAAGTGTTCTACCTAATGGAAATAAGGCGGTGTAAGTAGTCATAATTCATTACCTCTAATGATGATTAAGTTTGTTTCATAAGCACGGCAAACAATGTGTGCTGATTTCCAAATGTGTTGAATGGACGGGTCATTGACTAAATCCTGTAACCCTTGCTCAGATTGCCTATCAAACGTTTCAAAAAAGTGTGAACGCTCATTGGTTAGCAGATAATTCAGCAGGATTAGAAAATGGGATTCGATGTTAAAAGGCATTATTTCTCCTAAACATAGACATGAAAAAGGGAAGCCGAAACTCCCCTTTGTGATTTAACAGGTTGTTACTTAATTTCCAGTCGGTGAGTTCTTTCCAAACGACAGCCATCAATCTCAATCCCCGCTTTCAACTGTTCACCAATCGTAGTCTTACTGATTTTGATGGTTGAAATGATTTCCTTGAACTCAGGCGGTACACTGTCTTCATCATCGATAATCACTTTGCACGGGTTCTGTTTGACTGCCATCGTCAACTGTTCGTTCCGAAGGTTCGTCACATTCATCACCTGCAACTGTTCCAGCAGATAATTATTCAGATACAACACCTGTTTCGTCAGCATCGATGACCGTTTCGTCAATCGGTCTTGCACTTCTTTCACCGACGTTAATTCTAATTTCAGGTTAGAAATGAAGGCAGCGGTATTCAACGCTTTCTTATCGAACTGACCGTGTAGATGTGACAGGGATTCATGCAGCACTTGGTTTTGAGTAAACTCGTCCAACTCACTGTTTTCCAGCATGGTGCGAAGTTCTTGGAATGAGTTGTGGTACTTCATTGGTAATGGCATATAACGCAGTCATATCGGCTCCTAAAGCTCGAAATCGTCAGTTGGTACAGGTGCTGCCGCAGGTTTAGCAACAACAGGTTTAGCCGCATCATCTTTCAAGAAGATACCGAACCAACCTGTGCATTCCCCGACAGGCAAACAGTTCAGTTTGAGTGACATTTTGCCATCGTCTTTGATCAATAAGATGCCGCAGTTGAGCCAGTGAGTTTTGCCTTCGGTACTTTCTGAACCGTATGAAACGTTGTAAATTGTATTAGCCATGATTGTTACCTCAGTTGTTTGAATTAAAAGATTGGAGTTTGTTGACCGTTTCGCTAAAGAGTGAAACAGGCATGAAAGATAAATCAGCGACTGTCGGTAACTTTCGACTTTCAGCCACTTTGTTCAGCCACATAAGTAAACCGTTCAGGGGGGACAGAATTACTAGCAATCAACGCATTTAAAGACGTTAATTGCTCAGGTGAAATGGGGAGGAGGGTTTCTGTTTCCTCAAGCATATCCACGGTGAAGACTTCGGATAATCCCGCGACTGATAAGGTGGCTAAAATAGCTGCACTCTTAGCTGCCATTTTCAAACTTTTATTAACGTTACCAAAATCATCTTTTAATGACCGTGCGCCAATACCTGACGCGACAATAACCCCCTGTTCATTTAGTAATTCACAGCGCAGAATAATCAGGTCTAACTTTTGATTGGATAACGCAGATTGTTCGTAATCGCTGAACGCGGGAAAGGTTTGAATTAAACCCAACAACACACAGATTTTCTCAGTACCACTTTTGAATAGGGTGTTTTTAGCTGTACCTTTCTTGGTCGGAATCACACCGAAATCTGTACCTTCAACCAGATTGGATTTAATCCATTTCAGCAGCGACAGCCGATTGGTATGCCGTCGAGCGATAATGGTTTCAAAACCCACTTGGTCAAAGATATTAGAGGATGCACTCACAGGGG
>SESD01001408.1_pt1 | contig 13353 bp, 10 predicted proteins | sample 3171411 | NCBI WGS metagenome assembly SESD01 (sample SAMN06051880, study PRJNA518727) | freshwater metagenome | biome: subpolar coniferous forest; feature: holomictic lake; material: water; isolation source: holomictic Lake 442, 16.5 m depth | place: Canada: near Kenora, Ontario | collected...
TGAGGGGGCCGTCCACCACGGTCACGCCGAAGGCCTGGCCGAATTCGGGGGAGCGGAAGTTGGAGACGGGCACCACGTTGTCCAGGCCCTCGGCGCCGCAGAAGCGCTTCTGGGCGAAGGGCAGGTCGGCGCTCACACAGAGGATCGCCGTGTTGGGCTTCTCGTTGGCCCGGGCGTTGAACTTCCGCACGCTGGCGGCGCAGGTGGGCGTGTCCAGGCTGGGAAAGATGTTGAGCACCACGCGCTGGCCGGCGTAGTCCTTGCCTGTGATCTCCGCCAGGTCAGTGCGCACCAGGGTGTAGGCCGGCGCTGCCGTGCCCACGCCCGGCAGGTCGCCGCTGGTGTGGATGGGGTTGCCTTTGAGGGTGATCTGGGCCATGACGGACTCCTTGATGAACCTCCAGATTACTCCTCATGGGGACAGGGTTTAAGCCCCGATCCCAGGATGGAGGGTGGGTAGGATGTCTTTAGGCCCTGCCATGCCAGGGTCAGGCAGGGGGCTCATGGGGAAGGCGGTCCGGGTTATCGCTCAGATCGGGGTCCTGGCCTTGTTCCAGCTGCTGGGCATGCGCCTCGCCGCCGTGACCCATCTGCCCATCCCGGGCAACGTCCTCGGTTTGCTCCTGCTGTACCTGGCACTGCAGGCTGGTCTGGTGCAGCTCAAGCACATCCAGGAGGGGGCCGACTTCCTGCTCCGGCACCTGGTGTTCTTCTTCATCCCTGTGGCGGTGGATCTGATGAACTGGGGCGGGGTGTTCCGCCAATATGGCTTCCGCCTGGCCCTCGTGATTGGCGTAGGCTCGGTGCTCACCTTCCTGGTCACCGGCCATGCGAGCCAGTGGCTGCAGCGGCGGAGGCAGCCATGCAGCTCCTGACCACCGCCTTCTGCATGGTTTTGACCCTGGGCGCTTACCACCTGGCCAAGACCCTCAACCTGAAGTACCGGCATCCCCTGCTCAACGTCGTCCTCCTGGGCGCCACCTTCGTGATCGCGGCCTTGCTGGCCCTGGGGCTCCCCTACCAGGCCTACGTGCCAGCCCGCAGCCTCATGACTGCCCTCCTCGGTCCGGCCACAGTGGGCCTGGCCGTGCCCCTCTACCGCAACCGGGACTTGCTGCGCCGCCATGCACCCTCGATCCTGGCGGGCATCGGCCTGGGTACGCTCACCTCGGTGCTGAGCGCCGGGTGGCTGGCGGCCCTCGTGGGGCTCCCCCACGACATCGTGCTGTCTCTCCTGCCCCGCAGCGTAACCATCCCCTTCGCCGTGGAGATCGTGAAGCTGCACGGTGGCAGCCAGGCCCTGGCCTCGGCCTTCGTGGTGGCAACGGGCACGCTGGGGTCGGTGCTTGGGGCCACCCTGCTCACCTGGACCGGGGTCCGGGATCCCGTGGCCCGGGGCCTCGCCCTGGGGACCGCGGCCCACGGTCAGGGCACGGCCATGGCCTTCGCCGAGGGTCCGGACCAGGGCACCATGGCGGGCCTGGCCCTCACCCTGGCGGGCATCACCACCACCCTTCTTGCACCCCTGCTGATTCGTCTGCTGGTCCCAGCCTGACCGCACTCAGGACCGGCTGGACCAGTGGGGCTCGATGCTGTCCAGGAGGCGGGCCACGATGTCCCGGTTGCGGCGAGTGCGGGCCTCCTGGCCCTGGGGCTCGGGGAAGGCCGGGTTGGGGTCGTGGAGGGCGGGGGCCAGATCGGGGCCAAGCAGGTGCTGCCAGCGGTCCAGCCACGCCTGGGGCAGCTCGGTGGGCAGGGGCAGGTCCCGCATGACCAGGTAGAGGAGAGTCCAGACTCGGGCCACCACCTGGGCCTCGTAGCCTCCGCCCAGGGTCACCAGCAGGCGGTTCTCCGCATGAGTCTCGGCCAGGCTGAGGATCCGACGGAAGAGGCCCTCGAAGGCCTGGGTGGTGAGGGCCAGGTCGCCCAGGGGATCCGAGAAGTGGGCATCCGCCCCCGCCTGCACCACCAGCGCCTGGGGCTTGAACCAGGCCAAGGCCCTGGGCACCACCATCTCGAAGGCCTCGAGGTAGTCCGCCGCGCCGGTGAAGGGCTCCAGGGGGATGTTCACGGAGGTCCCCATGGCCGGGCCGGAGCCCATCTCCTGGATGTGGCCGGTGCCCGGGTAGAGGTAGTGGCCGGACTCGTGGAGGCTGATGGTGAGCACGCGGGGATCGCTGTAGAAGAGGTTCTGGACGCCGTCCCCGTGGTGCAGGTCCACATCCAGGTAGGCCACCCGCAGGCCCCCGTCCACCAGGGCCTTAATCCCCACGGCCAGGTCGTTGTACAGGCAGAAGCCCTCGGCCCGGTCCCGCTGGGCGTGGTGCAGGCCGCCGCCCAGCTGCAGCACCCGCCGCTCGGTGCCTTGCAGGAGCAGCCGGGCGCCGTGGAGCGTGCCGCCCACCAGCCAGCGGGTGGCCTGGTCCATGTCCGGGAAAAGCGGGTTGTCCGGGGTGCCGAGGCCGTGACTGACGCCCGCCTCCCGGGGACCGCCCCGGTCCAGGGCCTCCATCATGGCGACGTAGGTCTCGGCGTGGACAGTGAGGATCTCCTCCCGCGTGGCTGCGGGGGCAGGCACGGGTGCCACGGCATGGCCCAGGCTGCGCAGCAGGTCCAGCACCATCTCCAGCCGGGCGGGCGTGAAGGGGTGCTCGGGCCCGAAGTCGTACCGGGCGTATTCCGGGCGGTGGATCAGTGCGGCCATGGCTTGGGCACGGGCCAGAGGATCTCGAAGTTGGCGGCCCGCATGGCGTCGGCCAGCGGTCGGATCTGGTTGGAGTCAAGCCGCAGCACCGTGCGCACGGAGCCGTTGGGATCCGGCGACGTGAGGATGGAGTGGATGTTCACGTGGCGGTCGGCCAGGAAGGCCGTCAGGCGGGCCAGTTCGCCCGGCTGGTCTGCCAGGGCGACCTCCATGCGGGAGGAGGGCTTGGTGACGCCCGTGAGGCTCACCAGGGCATCCAGCAGGTCCATGCCCGTGAGGATCCCCACCAGCTCCGAGCCGTCCATCACCGGCAGGCAGCCGATCTTGTGCTCGCGCATGATGCGGGCGGCGTCCTCCACGGGATCCAGGGGATCAGCGGTGAGGACGTGGGGGCTCATGGCGATGGCGACGGGGGCCTCGGCCCCCTGGGGGCTGGCGCAGAGGGCGCTGGTGGCGAAGTGGAGATCCCGGTCCGAGAGGATGCCCACCAGGCGGCCCTGGTCCACCACAGGGAGGTGGCGGAAGCCCTGGGCTTCAAAGATGGCAAAGGCCTCGCCGAGGGTGGCCGTGAGGGGGAGCACGGTCACGGGACTGTGCATCTTGTCTTTGACGAGCAAGGGTCCTCCTGGGATCACTGGGTGCGGAAGCTGACCTGGGTGAAAGCCATGCGCAGAGCGGGCTGGAGGGGCAGGGGGCCCCCCGGATCGGGGGCGCCGGTCTGGATGCGGACCTGGGCCTCCAGGCTGCTGATCCAGGGCAGATCCTCCACCAGCTGGGTGAGGCGCCCGAGGGTCTCGGCCAGGCCGCAGGTGGGGCTCAGGCGGAGGCGCTCCAGCACGTCGGTGATGTCGAGGTCGGTGAGCGGCGTGATGCGCAGGACCGTGCCCACGCCGGTGCGGCGGAAGCGCCAGGTGGGGCCGAAGTCCGGATCGGCAGAGAGGCTCAGGCTGATGCGGGCCCCTGTGGGCTGGGCGCCGCCGCTCCGGGCCTCGGCAAGGCTGAGGCCGAAGCAGGCCAGGAGCTCTCGGGACTGGGGCAGGGTGAAGGTCCGGGGTGCGTCCCCTTCGGCGGTCCCGGCGAGCAGGGTCTCCACCCGGCGCCGCGCCTCGCCGCCGTCCAGGGCCTCGTAGCTCAGGATGCGGCCCGGGGGCTGCATGCGGAACTGGGCGTAGTCCACCACCTTGGAGAGGGCCAGGGCCGCTGATTCCGGGAAGCGGTAGGAGGGGAAGGTGCGGTGGATGCCGCCGCTGTCACCCAGGGTGCTGGCACCCACGGCCACCGCACCGCTGACCCCCATGAGGGAGAGCAGGGTGGGCTTGGCGATGCCCGTGGCCCGCTCGGCGCGCACTGCCGCTCGTCGGATGGCGCGGGCCACCAGGGTGGGGTCGCAGTCCCCCACGCAGGCGAAGGTGGCGATGAGAGCGTCCACCTCCGGGTGCTCCAGGGCGGCCAGGCAGGCCCGCTCGTAGTGCTCGGCGGTGGCCATGGTGTGGAGGTCCACCACGCCGGGGCCGGAGAGCAGCATGCCGTTGGCCTCACAGGCGTCCGCACAGATGGTGGCGACGCCGCCGGAGTTGCTCACCACGGCCACCCGGTTGCCTCGGGGCAGGGGCTGGTGGGACAGCAGCAGGGCGATGTCGAACAGCTCTTCCAGGGTGTCGGCCCGGATGACCCCGGCCTGGTGGAACAGAGCGTCCACTTCCGCATCGTCCCGGGGGCTGGCGCCGATGTGGGCCTGGGCCATGCGGCGGCCGGCGTGGCTGCGGGCGCTCTTCACGCACAGGATGGGCTTGCGGTGGGAGATGCGGCGGGCCAGGCGGGCGAAGCGCCGGGGGTTGCCGAAGGTCTCCAGGTAGAGCAGGGCCACGTCGGTGTCCGGGTCCTCCTCCCAGTACTGAAGCAGGTCGTTGCCGGAGACATCCGCGCGGTTGCCTGCCGAGACGAAGGTGGAGAAGCCCAAGCCCCGCTCGGCGGCGTACTTCAGGATCACCACCCCCAGGGCGGCGGAGTGGCTGAAGAAGCCCACGCGCCCTCGGGGCGGCATGGTGGAGGCCAGGCTGGCGTTGAGCTGCACCGCCGGGTTGGTGTTCAGCAGACCCAGGCAGTTGGGGCCCACCAGGCGCGCCCCCTGGCTGCGGGCCAGCTGCACCAGACGCTCCTGGCGCCGGGCCCCCTCCGGGCCAGCCTCGGCAAAGCCAGCGGCCAGGGCCAGCAGGCCCCGGGCGCCCTTCTTCAGGGCCGCCTTGGCCATGGGGACCACCTTCGCAGCCGGGACCGCCAGGACCACCAGGTCCGGCGCCTCCGGCAGGGAGTCCAGGGAGGGGTAGGCCCGCACGCCCTCGATGGCCCGGGCGTTGGGGTTGACGGGATAGACCACACCCTTGAAGCGGCTCTGCAGGATGTGGCGGAAGATGGCGTTGCCAATGGAGTTGGGATCCCGGGAGGCGCCGACCACGGCCACCGTCTCCGGGCGCAGGAGGGGCACCAGCGAGTTGGCGGCGGCGACCCGCTCCCGGATCTCGGCTCGCTCCCGGTGGGCCTGGGGGGCGTTGAGCGGGAAGTGCACATGGATGATGCCGCCCTCCATGGCCCGGCGGGTCTCGAAGCCCGAGTCCCGGAAGACGTTGTTCATCTTGTCGTTCTCGTAGAGCACGTCCGCTTCGAAGCCCAGGTAGCCGGCGCCGGCCGCCAGGCCCGCGATGCGCTCGAGGATGAGGCTGCTGATGCCCCGGCCCTGGTGCTCGTCGGCGACCATGAAGCTGACCTCGGCGTTGGCCCCGCCCTGGCCCACATAGTTCCCCAGGCCCAGCACGCACTGGGCGCTGCCCTCGCCCTCCACGGCCAGGAGGCAGGCCCGCAGGCGGGGCTCCGGGGCGCAGAGCTCCTCGGCGAAGCGGCGGGCGATGCGGGACACACCCCCCATGAAGCGCATGGACAGGGCTTCCCGGGACAGGCCCTGGATGAAGGCGTCCACCCGATCCGTGTCCTCCGGGGTGGCCATGCGGAGGGAGACCCCCTGGCCGTCCTTCAGGAGGACGAACTCTTGGTACTCTGCGCCGTCTGGAATAATGCTGAACACGGGATGCCCCACGAAATCGGTCGCAATGCGATCACCCTAGCATGGCTGCCAGTGGACTGTTCGGAACTGGAAACCTTTCTTGCCCTTTACATCATCTTTCATTCTAGACGGGGACTGAACGCCGCCCTAAATTGGTTATAGCACCTGCCAAATTGGAGACCCCCATGAACGAACGAAAGGCCTTCCTTGATGCCCGACAGTTCATGTTCGACCACAGCGGCGATCGCGTGGCCGCCTGCCAGGGATTCCAATGGCCCGTGCTCGAGCACTTCAACTGGGCGCTGGATCACTTCGATGTGATGGCGGCCGGCAATGAGAAGCCCGCCCTCTGGATCGTGGAGGAAGGCGGCAGCGAGACCAAGGTCTCCTTCCAGGAGATGAGCCAGCGCAGCAACCAGGTGGCCAATGCGCTGCGTGACCTGGGCGTCAAGCGCGGCGACGGCGTGCTCATCATGCTCGACAACGTGCGCCCCCTCTGGGAAGTGCTGCTGGCCTGCATCAAGCTCGGCGCCGTGATGGTGCCCTCCACGCTGCTCTTGAGCCCGGCGGACCTGACCGACCGCCTCGAGCGGGGCGGCATCCGCCACCTGGTGGTGGACTCTGCTCAGACCGCCAAGTTCGACGGCATGGACGCCTCCCTCACGCGCATCTGCGTGGGCGACGCCGTGCCGGGCTGGCATGACGTGGCCACCCTGTACAGCGGCTCCACCACCTACGTGCCGGATGCCATCACCAAGGCCACGGACCCCCTGCTGCTCTACTTCACCAGCGGCACCACCGCCAAGCCCAAGCTGGTGCTCCACACCCACCAGTCCTACCCCGTGGGCCACCTGTCCACCGTGTACTGGATCGGCCTGCGCGAAGGCGACATCCACTTCAACATCAGCTCCCCGGGCTGGGCCAAGCACGCCTGGAGCAACTTCTTCGCCCCCTGGATCGCCGGTGCCTGCATCTTCATCTACCGGTCCACCCGGTTCAGCGCCGCCGCCGCCCTCCAGGTGATCGCCGACAAGGGCGTCACCAACCTGTGCGCCCCGCCCACGGTGTGGCGCCTGTTCATCCAGGAAGACCTGGCGGCCTACAAGGTGAAGCTGCGCGGCGTCATCGGTGCCGGCGAGCCCCTCAACCCCGAGGTCATCAGCCAGGTGGAGAAGGCCTGGGGCCTCACCATCCGCGACGGCTTCGGCCAGACCGAGACCACCTGCGTGGTGGGCAACTCCCCCGGCGTGCCGGTGAAGCCGGGCTCCATGGGCCTGCCCATGCCGGGCTACGACGTGGTCCTGCTGGACCTGGACGGCAAGGAGACGGACGAGGGCGAGATCGCCCTGCGGCTCAATCCCCGCCCCCTGGGCCTCATGGAAGGCTACAAGGACGATCCCTCCAAGATGGAGAAGGCCCTGAAGGAGGGCTACTACCGCACCGGCGACGTGGCCACCCGTGACGCCGAAGGCTACCTCTTCTTTGTGGGCCGCGCGGATGATGTCTTCAAGAGCAGCGACTACCGCATCAGCCCCTTCGAGCTGGAGTCCTTCCTCATCGAGCACGACTTCGTGGCCGAGGCCGCTGTCGTCCCGAGCCCCGATCCTGTGAAGCTGGCGGTGCCCAAGGCCTACGTCATCCTCCGGGCGGGCGTGGAGCCCAGCCGGGAGACGGCCCTGGTCCTGTTCCGCTTCATCCGTGAGCGCCTCAGCGCCTACAAGCGCATCCGCATCATCGAGTTCAGTGAGCTCCCCAAGACCATCTCCGGGAAGATCCGCCGCGTGGAGCTCCGCAAGCGGGCTGCCGACCAGGGTGCCTCTGCCACCGAGTGGCGCGAAGACCAGTTCCCTGAGCTGAAGTAGTCTCACCCCCACCCAGTCCCGTTCACTTCATTCACCCCCAGCCGGAGGTCCTATGCGCTACCTCGACGATCAACGCGACATTCACTTCAACCTCTTCGAGTGGCTGGACCTGGATGCGGTGCTGAAAGGCGCCGCCTACGAGGACGTGGACCGGGAGCAGCTGGGCATGGTGCTGGACGAGGCCCTGAAGGTTGCCAAGGGCAGCGTCGCCGCCTGCAACGAGGTGGGCGACCGCGTGGGCGCCAAGTTCGCCAGCGGCAAGGTGGAGCTGCCGGAGGGCTTTGCCGGCGCCTTCGACGACCTGGCTTCGGGCGGCTGGATCAGCGCCACCATGAACCCCGAGTTCGGCGGCATGGGTCTGCCGGAAGTCGTGGGCACGGGCATCAGCGAGCACCTCATGGGCGCCAACACGGCCCTGGCCCTCAAGACCATGCTCACCCGCGGCTCGGCCCACCTCATCGAGACCTTCGGCAGCGATGACCTGAAGGCCACCTACGTCGAGAAGATGTACAGCGGCGAGTGGTGCGGCACCATGTGCCTCACCGAGGCTGGCGCCGGCAGCGATCTGGGTGCCCTCACCACCAAGGCCACCAAGCAGGAGGATGGCTCCTACCTCATCACCGGCGAAAAGATCTTCATCACCAGCGGTGACCACGAGCTCACGCCCAACATCATCCACGCCGTGCTGGCCCGCGTCGCCGACGCCCCCGCCGGTCCGAAGGGGCTCAGCCTCTTCGTGGTGCCGAAGTTCCGGGTCAATGCCAACGGCAGCCTCGGCGAGCGCAACGATGTCACCTGTGCGGGCATCGAGCACAAGCTGGGCATCCACGGCTCGCCCACCTGCACCCTGGTGTTCGGCATGGAGAACGGCTGCCAGGGCTTCCTCCTGGGCCAGGAGCAGCAGGGTCTGGTCTACATGTTCCAGATGATGAATGCCGCCCGCTACGAGGTCGGTGTCCAGGGCTTGGGCAATGCCTCCGCCGCCCACCAGGCCGCCATCGCTTTTGCCAAGGAGCGCCTGCAGGGCCGCGCCGGCAAGGGCATCGGCCAGTCCCCCATCATTCAGCACCCGGATGTGCGCCGCATGCTGCTCATGCAGTCCGCCTACGTGCAGGCCATGCGGGCCCTCGTGTCCTACACCGCGTGGTGCATGGACATGGCCCATGTCTCCGCCGGCGACGAGAAGAACCGCTGGCAGGGCCTCGTGGAGCTGTTCACGCCCGTCTGCAAGGCCTGGTGCTCGGACTGGGGCTTCCGCGTGACCGAGTGGGCGCTGCAGACCTATGGCGGCTATGGCTACACCATGGACTACCCCGCCGAGCAGTACCTGCGGGACTGCAAGATCGCCTCCATCTACGAAGGCACCAACGGCATCCAGGCCCTGGATCTCGTGGGCCGCAAGTTCCGCATGCAGGACGGCAAGCCCATGAAGGACCTGCTCCAGCTTGTCGGCGTCACCGTCGAGACTCTGGCCGCCGACCCCATCCTGGGTGGCTCTGCCAGCCAGCTGGGCGCCGCCTTGAAGACTCTGACGGCCGTGCTCCAGGAAGCACCAACCCGGCCCAACGGGGGTGCGCTGACGGTCCTCAATGCCGTCCCGGTGCTGGACATGCTGGGCCACGTGGTGTCCGGCCACCTGCTCCTTCAGCAAGCCGCCATCGCCCAGGCCAAGGGGCAGGCGCTCCTGCAGGAGCGGGGCGTTGCCGCCGAGGACAAGGCCGCCGTACAGGCCCTCCTGAAGGACAGCCCCGAGGCTGCCTTCTACAACAACAAGGTGCAGGCCGCGATCCACTTCGCCCACCGCGGACTGCCCCTGGTGGCTGCGCTGGCCGTAGCCATCCAGGCCGGCGAGACGGCCCCCCTCGAGGCCGTCTTCTAGAGCACCCAACAGCCCGAAGCCCACGCCTCGCCCCGCTGGGGTTGGGCGTGGGCTTCTGCATGTCGAACTTTCAAGACTCTCCACTAAGGGCACGAAGAACTGCCGCGAAGCGACACGAAGGTGCGGTCGCTAGGGCCTCCGCCCCTAGTTCGGCGGGAACTTGGCGAGGATGTCGCGAACAGCCCTGGGGACGACCTCGTTGGCATCCTCGGGGTTGTTCAATCCGGTGAGGGCGCCGGCGGCGACGCCCTGCCACACCATCTGGTTGGACCGGAAGTCCACGATCTCCACCACGATGGTGCCTTCCTTGTGATGTCGCACCTGGCTGCTGCTCACGCCCACCCGGCCGTAGACCGGCCGGTAGCCCCAGCCTGTGCTCAGGCCCACCCGGGTGGTGGTGCGCACCTTCTTGTCCTGCACGATGGGGTAGTAGGTCACCAGGAAGTCCGGGTCGCCCTGGGTCTCCAGCTTGAAGCCCTTGTTCTGCAGCTCGCTCTGTACGGCAGTGCGGACCCGCTTGTCCATGAGGCTGGTGGTGCCACCCGTACCCTTCTTGGCGGTGTACCAGTCGAAGGTCTTGTAGCGGGCATAGGGGGCAGAGGCATCGAAGTCGTAGCGGATGTCGTAGCCCGCACAGCCCCCGAGCAGGGCCAGGGCGAGCAGGGCAGCGGCGAGGCGGTACAGGCGCATGGATCCTCCGGAACACCATTATGGATCCCCGGGAGGGTTGAAGGTTGAAGGCACTGGAGGGCGGGCCCACAGGGTGGTCTGTTCTGGACTGTGACTTGGCAGGGTTTTCTTTGCTTCCCGAGCGGTTTCGGTCGATCCTGATGGGGATGGTACTCGATCCCTCCCTCGACCCCGGCGCCTCCAGCCCCCTCTACCTGCAGCTCCAGCGGAAGCTGCGGGTCCTCATCCAGCAGGGTGAGTGGCGGCCCGGTGTGCGCCTGCCGGCGGTGCCGGAGCTGGCGGAGCGGTGGGGCGTCCACCGCCTCACGGTGCTGAAGGCCCTGGCGGGCCTCAAGCGCACGGGCTGGATCCAGACTGTGCAGGGCCGCGGCAGCTTCGTGGCGCCCCGCCTGCCCGAGGCCCCGGGCCTGCGGGCCAGCAGCGAGTTCCCCTTCGAGGGCTCGCCCCTCCTGGTGCACGACGGCGAGCTGGGCTCCTGGCTGGGGGAGACCCTGGAGCGGGCCCAGGACAGCCACCTCATCAGCTTCTCTGCCGGCTTCATTCCTTCCGACCTGCTGCCGGGCGAACAGCTGCGGCGCCTCACGGCCCAGGTGCTGAAGGACCTGGGCAGCGAGGCCTGGGTGTACTCCGCCCCTGCGGGCCATGTGCCCTACCTGGAGGCCGTGGGGCGCTGGCTAGCCTCGGAGGGCGAGCCCATCGACCCAGGCTGGGGCATCCGGGCGCTGCCTGGCGCCCAGGCCGGCCTCGCGTTGGCCCTGGAATCCTTCACCGTGCCCGGTGACCGGGTGGTGGTGGAGAGCCCCTGCTACGTGGGCATTCTGGCCCTCATCAAGGCCCTGGGCCGCGAGGCTGTGCCGGTTCCCGTGGATCGTCAGGGCATGGACCCGGATCGCCTGGCCTCGGCCCTGCAGCGCAGCGAGGCCAAGCTGATGTTCACCGTGCCCAGCTTCCACAACCCCACCGGCATGACCCAGTCCAAGGCCCGCCGGGAGCGCCTGCTGGCCCTGGCCCGGGCCCACGGCGTGCTCCTGGTGACGGACTCGGCCTATGGCGACCTGCGCTTCTCTGGCAACTCCATGCCGCCCTACCGGCGCCTGGAAGGGGCCGACCACGTCATCCACCTGGGCAGCTTCAGCAAGTCCCTGGCAGCGGGCCTCCGCCTGGGCTACCTCATCGCCCGGGACGATATCCTGCGGCGCATGGCGCCCATCCAGGAGGTTCAGACCATCGCCCTGCCGCCGCTCATGCAGGCGGTGGTGGCCCGCTACTTGGACACCGGGGGCTTCCGTCGCCACCTGGCCCGCCTGCGCCGGGCCCTCAAGGAGCGCCGGGATGCCATGGTGGAGGCCCTGGCCGAGTCCTTCCCCACGGGCACGCAGGTCTCCGAGCCCAAGGGCGGCATGCACCTGTGGGTGGTCATGCCCGAGGAGTACTCGGCCCTGGACCTCCACCGAGACGCCCTGCAGCACGGCCTGGGCTTCGCGCCGGGGCCGCTGTTCTTTGCCGACGGTCGGGGCACCAACTGCCTCCGCCTCAACTTCTCCACCCATGATCCCGCCACCACCCGGGAAGCCATCGCCCGCCTCGGCCACCTGGTCCACAAGGCCTGACGAGGCTGTACCCTGCCAAGAAGGAGTTTCCGTGACCACGCCCATCCAGATTCAGCTGTCGGACCACGCCGCCTCCCCCGCCGAGCGGGCCGCGCGCATGACCAACCCCGGCTTCGGCCGCATCTTCACGGACCACATGGTGGTGGTGCCCTACCACGAGGGCCAGGGCTGGGGCCCCGGCGTGCTAAAGGCCTACGGGCCGCTGGCGATGGATCCCGCTGCTTCCGTGCTGCACTACGGCCAGGCCATCTTCGAGGGCTTCAAAGCCTTCAAGCAGCAGGACGGCAGCGTCGCCTGCTTCCGCCCCGACGCCAATGCGCGGCGCTTCAATGTCTCGGCCCGCCGTCTGGCCATGCCGGACCTGCCGGAGGAGCTCTTCCTGGCTGCCGCCCAAGCCCTCATCACGCAAGACCAGGCCTGGGTCCCGGGCGCCGTGGGCGAGAGTCTCTACATGCGCCCCCTCATGATCGGCACCGAGGCCGCCCTGGGTGTGAAGCCCAGCAACGAGTACCTCTTCATCCTGCTGGCCAGCCCCAGTGGCGCCTACTTCCCGGCGGGCGTGAAGCCCGTGACCGTGTGGATCTCCGAGGACTACGTGCGCGCCGCCCCCGGTGGCACCGGCTTCGCCAAGTGCGCGGGCAACTACGCCGCCAGCCTCGTGGCCCAGCACCAGGCCAAGGGTGAGGGCTGCGATCAGGTGGTGTGGCTGGACGCCATCCACCGCGAATACATCGAAGAGATGGGCGGCATGAACCTCTTCTTCGTGTACCAGGAGAACGGCGAGACCGTGGTGGTCACACCGGAGCTGACAGGCAGCCTGCTGCCGGGCATCACCCGGGACAGCCTGCTGACCCTGGCTCGCGAGCAGGGCTTCCGGGCCGAGGAGCGCCGCATCAGCGTCAGCGAATGGCGCAGCGCCATCGCTGAGGGCCGCATGACCGAGGCCTTCGCCTGTGGCACCGCCGCCGTCATCACGCCCGTGGGTGAGGTCAAGTCCGCCCGCGGTGGCTGGACCATCCACGGTGGCCAGACGGGCCCTGTGGCGGCGAAGCTCCGCCAGATCCTCCTGGACCTCCAGCACGGCCTCGCCCCCGACACCCACGGCTGGATGAAGCAGATCGTCGGCTAGAACCCCTGCTCAAAGGACGGATGCCATGGACCCCTTCGTACAGCCCACCCCCGACCAGTCCGCTGCCGTGGATGCTGCCCTCAGCACCCGGCGCTCCATCCGCGCCTTCCTGCCGGACCCCGTGCCCCAGGCCGTGGTGGAGGACCTGCTGAAGGTGGCGTCGCGAGCGCCCTCCGGCACCAACACCCAGCCCTGGCAGGTGCATGTGCTCACGGGTGCCGCCAAGACGCGGCTGTCGGAGCGCATCCTGGGCCTCTGCGCCGATCCCGCTGCCCTGGCCGAGCACAAGGATGAGTACGACTACTACCCCAAGGAGTGGGTCAGCCCCTACCTGGACCGCCGCCGCAAGGTGGGCTGGGACCTCTACGGCCTGCTGGGCATCGGCAAGGCCGACCGGGAGCGCATGGCGCAGCAGCACCAG
>SESD01001409.1_pt1 | contig 13326 bp, 15 predicted proteins | sample 3171411 | NCBI WGS metagenome assembly SESD01 (sample SAMN06051880, study PRJNA518727) | freshwater metagenome | biome: subpolar coniferous forest; feature: holomictic lake; material: water; isolation source: holomictic Lake 442, 16.5 m depth | place: Canada: near Kenora, Ontario | collected...
TACTGGCGTTAAAAAACCGGAAATTTCGGATTGGTGAGGCTGTTTTTCAAACAACCGGCTTTTGCCATCCCTGCTCAAGAATGGAAAAAATACTGGGCATCGGTGGTTATAATGCCATGCGCGGTCATGGCGGTTTAACCGCCCAAGTGCTAACGGGTGGTTTGATGCACGTTGGTGATAAATTGACAGATTTAACGAATGAGGACTTGTTTTACGGACAAAACCGTCTGTAGAGTAACACTGGTTTTGGCCTATGTACTATTAGGTTAGGTGATTACTTCGCCTAAGTTGGCGGGTACTTTTTTTGTATTAGTCGGTACTTATGTGGTGAGTCGGGCTAAATTATGATTTTTATCCGGTTTACTGTTGTGTTGTAAAATCACCGGAATTTTTACCTTACTCCCGTTTAGTTTGGCTTTCCGTTCTGGACAAGGGTTAAAAATTAGATTAGATTCACTGCTTATTAACCCATTTTATTACTCATACACAGCACAATAATTATGAAAAAATTAATCAGCCTTTTTATTTTATTATCGGTAATGAGCTGTTCCGCAGTTGCGCAATCGCAAAGCGTCGAGAAAACCGATCCAGGCTTTGTTTTATTGGATGTGTTGATTTACCGGCCAGTGGGCTTGGTCGCAACCCTTGTTGGCACTGCAGTATTTGTAGGTGTGAGCCCTTTAACGGCTTTGGCATCCATCCCGGAGCCGCACGATGCGTTTGCCAAAATCAGTAATATTTTAATTCTATTTCCTGGCGCCTATACGTTTGTAAGACCCCTAGGTGATCGGGACTTTCCTTATTATGCATCACCGTATAAACATAAACAGGTTGCGCCACAAAACAACGCCGTGATACCCAAGCAAAACCCTGACATTCGGGCCATACCGGAAGCACAGTCACCGCAACACAACCCAGATACCGCTAAGGGTTTATAAATTGAAGACTAGCAATCAAGTCTTTATTCAAGAGTAAGCTTTCACTTTGCACAGAGCACACCAGACAGGCTTTATAAGCCTGCCTGGTCTAATCCAGGCCTTATTATCTCGCTTCGTTAAAATTAGGCTTTAAGCCTTGGGCGGCACATAACCTTCAGGCATTTCGTTATTACCTTCAAACAGAAATTTGGTTCTTTCTTCTGCTAAATAAGCGCGGGCTTTTGGGTCAAAACTGGCCAATTTATTCTCATTGATCAGCATGGTTTGTTTGGTTAACCATTCTTTCCAGGCGGTTTTAGATATTTTCTCATATATTTCCTGTCCTTTCGGCCCCGGAAATGGCGGCTCATCAAAGCCTTCAGCCTCTACGCCCAGTTTTACGCACTTAACCATTCTAGTCATTGTCATCCTCGTGTATGTTGTTGCAACAGTAGTTTAATCGGTGCCGGTAATCCCAGCGTGTTAATCTGGTTAGCGTTATACCAGACAGTTTGATTGGCTTCCATCACAAAATTTATAAGGTTATCCGTTTGCATAAGCACCGGCGTGTAATCCAGGTGGTAATGAGAAAACGTGTGGCGCCGGGTTGCCAGCGTTTGTGTATCAATAACTGTCCGGTTTTTTGTTAAACACCACGCGTGCGCTGATTCAATACTGTCAAATTCCGGGAGGCTCCATAAGCCGCCCCAGATTCCGGTCGGGGGTCTTTTTTCCAGTAAGGTCTGGTTGAGATGATTACTGAGCAACAAGAAAACAAGCTCTTTAACCGGTATGGTTTTAGGCGGTTTAGGTGTTGGCAATACCGATACGGTTTTAGTTATTCTGGCCAAACAATGACTTTCAAGAGGACAATCGGCGCATTTTGGTTTACTGCGCGTACACACGGTCGCGCCTAAATCCATCATGGCTTGAGTGTAATCAGCCACACGCTCTACGGGTGTTAGGTGCGTGCTGATAGCCCATAATTGTTTATTGACCTGGCTGACTCCAGGCCAACCAGAAACAGCTTTGAAGCGTGCCAGTACTCTTTTTACGTTACCATCCAGTATGGGATGGCTTTTTTTAAAAGCGATGCTTAAGATAGCCCCTGCTGTCGATAATCCTATGCCCGGTAAGGCGATAAGTTCATCCAGCATTTGGGGGAAATAACCCTGTTCCGCTATAAGCTGAGCCGTTTTATGCAAGTTTCTGGCGCGAGCGTAATAACCTAAACCAGACCAGCGATGTAAAACTTCATCGATGGGTGCTTCTGCTAAACATTCCAGGGTAGGAAATTGTTCCATGAAGGCATTAAAGTAAGGAATAACCGTCGTAACCTGGGTTTGCTGCAGCATGGTTTCGGAAATCCATACCCGATAAGGCGAAAGGTCTTGTTGCCAAGGCAGATCTTTTCGACCTTTTTGATCGAACCAAGTGAGTATGCGGTGCTGGAAGTCTGACGAATTCATAAGAAAATTATAATACTGTAGGAGCGAATAACGCCGCTCCTACATGGTTAAGAGTAAAAGGCTTTCTATGAATGCGCTTTAATGTTTTTTAAAAAGGCCTTTTAATAAATCACCCACGCCCGGCCCTAATTTTTTATCGATTTTGTCCGCGATGTTATCTATTTTTTCCTGATTCTTATCAATAAACGCTTCTATCTTGGCTTTATTTTTATCCGTTAATAGCGCGGCCACATCAAGCGTATAAGTGGGTTTGCCAAAAGTGCCGGCAACACTCATATTGATGGGTGTGTCATTAATCTGTTCAGGTTCCGTGGGGGTTGCTTCTGCCTTAACGAGCCTGGCATTAAGCTTATAATCCAGTTTCTCCGTGTTTAGGTTCGCACTGCCTTTGCCATTAATATGTATTTTGGAAGCGGTGGCAACCAGATCATTGTTTTGGAGCAGGCCGTTGTTTATGGTTGCTGTTCCTGTTATTTCAGAAAATAAAGTCTGCTCATTTTTATTATTGGCGGTTGCTGCAGGTTCTTTGATTAATGCTTTGGCATTATCAATCATGTTTTGCAGGTTAAAGCCTTTGACTACCGTATCTTTAAGCTTAAAGCTTAAATTGCCATTGAGTGACGATTTAAGTTCAGCGGTATTATTGCCCTGCCCTTGTAGCTGTGCTGATGCGTCAATTACTCCGCTCATTTTGGCTTCGCCTTTAAAATCTTTAAGTAAAGGCTCAATTTGTACATGGATTATTTTTTCGTTTAAAGCCACTATGGGTTTTGGGTTGCGTGCGTCAACGTTAAGACTGCCGCTATAGGCACCTTGATAAAACGCTTTAGCGGATTGTTGCGCTTTAATAAGCCCCTGGTTCGCGTTTAAACTTAACTGAATATCTTCCATGATCAGGCCATTCACTTTAAGCTTGCCCAAGGATATTTGGCCGTCAATATTTAACTGTCTTAGCGTCTCTATTGGCAAAGCATAAGCGCCTGAGGCTAAAGCGACAGCCGGACTGGTGACGGGTTTGGATGATTTATCAGCGACCGGCGGCAAATAACGATCAACATCCAGATCATCCGCAGTTAAATTAAAAGCGATAACAGGCTCGGCAAAGTCGGCAATACGGGTGCTGCCTTTAATCTGGGCATCATCCAAGGCTATTGCCATATTTTGCAAATCAAGCGAATTTTCTGTTGCCAGCAGGGTAAAAGTTGCGGCCCCTTTACTCAGGGCATTGGTATCCTGCATAACTGGAACAGCGATATCCAGTTGCGTTAAGATTTTGACCGGACTGAAGGGAGCAAGAGTAACCGGGCCCTGAAAAGAGAGGGTGTTGTTAATTCGATTACCGGTAAATTCGGCAGAAAGCACTACCTCTTGTGACTTAAGCTGTAATCCGGACACTTTAAGCGTTTGTTGGGCTCTATCCAGCGCAACATCGGTAACGGTAAGCTCAGCCGTTAGCGGTTTTCCTAGACTGCTTTCTCCTTGCGTGGTAGTTTGTAAATCTGTACGACTTAATGCAAAGGTATCCAATTTCTCATTAACCGTGAGCCCGGTAGTTAGCTTGATAGCTGCGGTAAATTTTGTTTCGGGATTTAAAACAACCAAAGAAACGTCAACGGCAACCGACCGATCATAGCTAAATTTATCGGCATTAAGGTTAACGTCTTTTATAAGCAGGTGTTTTCCTGAGCGCTGATCATCCCAGTTGATCGTGGCAGTTTCTATAGCAATACCACCGATAACTGAAACCGCCGGCATATTGCTTTCATCCTGCTTGTCGTTATTGCTTGCAGTCGGTGATGGCGTAGTTTTTGTCGTATCGGACGCGGTTAAATCAGACCAATTATTGATGCCTTGTGGGTTTTTTGCAAGATTTAACACCAGACCTTTGACGGCAATACGGCTAATTTCAATTTTTTTTTCCAATAACGGCAGTAACTTAAACTTAATATCGCTTTCCTCCAAGGTTGCAAAAGGGTATTCCTGAAAGCCTGAGGCATTGCCCAAAGCCATTGGGCCGGTAGTAACGCCTAGCCAGGGGAAGATTGAGAGTTTTAATTCGCCTGTTACTATCAGATCCCGTCCTGTTTTATCTTTAACAGCAGCGGCAATCTCAGGTTTAAAGTTATTCGGATCAACGAAAAAGGGCAAGGTAAAAATCGTGATAACTAGCAGAACAGCAACGGCCGCAATAACGGATAGTATAATTTTAACTGGCTTTACCACAATGCTTTCCTGGTTTTAAAAAAGTGTAATGATTGGCTATTATGGAATATCATGCAACACGGTTGCTAGTTAAATTCTAGCCGGAATAAATGAACATAATAATTAAAAAGGGGTAGAAAGATGTCGTTTTTAGCTATATTTGCCGGAATTGCTGTACTGGTTTGGTTTTATTTAACCGCAAAAGAAAAGGGTGAGCATCGTTTTAATTGGGCTATCGTAGGATTAATCGGTTATTGGCTTGCCTGGGGAGGCGTCAAGCTTTTGCTGGTTTTTTCAGGACTCGTTGCTAAAGGCAGTCTAATGGCTGCTCTGATTAATCAGATTCCCGTTATTTGTGCCATTGCAGTCGCTTTTTTTGTCAGAAAGAAATTACTGACTGATGTCGCTGAAAAAAATAATCAGAACTAATTCAAAAGGTTCAAGGTTTATGTGTTAGCCTTGAACCTTGAACCTTGAACCTAAAGCTTAATTACAGTTTATCTGCATTTTTATCCAGGTATTCTGCAACGCCGGCAGGGCTTGCATTCATACCTTTATCGCCTTTATTCCAACCAGCAGGGCATACTTCGCCATGTTCTTCGTGGAATTGTAACGCATCAACCACACGAATTAATTCGTCAATATTACGGCCTAAAGGCAGGTCGTTAACAACTTGATGACGAACGACACCACTACGATCAATCAGGAAAGAACCACGGTAAGCAACACCGGCACCAACCACCTCAACATCATAATCCTTTACAATAGAGTGAGTTAAATCAGCTGCCATTGTGTAACGAACAGGACCAATACCACCTTTATTAATGGGCGTGTTGCGCCATGCATTGTGGGTAAAATGAGAGTCAATAGATACTGCAACCACTTCAACGCCACGGCTTTTAAATTCATCTATACGATGATCCAAAGCGATCAGTTCACTTGGGCAAACAAACGTAAAATCTAACGGATAAAAAAATACGATGGCGTATTTACCACTAGTTGTTTCAGAAAAGCAGAATGAATCAACTATTTGACCATCGCCCAGTACGGCAGGAACTGTAAAATCAGGTGCTTGTTTTCCTACTAATACGCTCATAGATTGTCTCCAAAAATATTGAAAAAGCAAAAGGTTATGGACTTTTTATTAGCCACTGTTTCAGTGCTAGTGGTATATTCTACACTGAATTAGTAGGTAATTGTCCAGTGTTGTTATAATTAATGTTAATTTTAACTTGCTTTTATGTCAACTTTAGCCATAATTTGTAATCAATGGATTACAAATTATGGCTACTTTGGATTTCCAGGATTGCTTCAAAGTTGGTCGGTAAAGTCTTGCTGCCAGCTTCATATAAAATATAGATCTTGTCGAGGAGGTTTTCTATGGCAAAAAACAAGCATATAACTGAGCCAGATGTATTTGGTTTTCAGGTACGTATCGTAAGACGCGGCAAAGAAAGCAGCCGTTATTTCTCTCATAAATTGTGGGGCAACAAAAACAAGTCTTTAAATGCAGCCATTACTTGGCGTGACCAGATGTTGATTGTTTTGAAAGGCAGTAAGACACGATTTCTTAAGCCGCCCAAAAACAAAACTACTACCGGCGTTACCGGCGTGTCCAGAACCATCAAATATGATCATAGAAAAGATAAAAATTATCTGTGCTATACGGTTTTTTGGGTTTGCAACGGTAAATCCAGAAATAAAACTTTTCAGGTGGGCAATGTAGATAAAGTAACCGCTGATGATGAGTTGCACGCGTTTCGTACCGCCAAGCTTTTCAGAATTTGCTATGAAGTTTCAATTGATAACGATATTGAATTTTTTGATGACAAATTTGTTGGCTGGAAAAAAACACGGCTTTATGATGACGAGAATTTAAACGCCGTGCTCTAAGAGACTTTTATGTCTAATTTTGACTGCGCTGTCGCGTAAGTTTAGCTAAAAGTAAATAACACCGAGTAGGATCGTTAAACAGGTTTGGAAAATCCTGTTTATTGATGTGATTTTAACTGCTCGATAATTCCGTCCAGCTCATCCAGACTGGAATAGGCAATGACTAATTTCCCTGAGCCGTTTTCCTTATGATCGATAATAACTTTAGCGCCCAACTTTGCCGTTAAATCATCCTGCAAACGCAAGGTATCATTATCAATGACTTTAACTTTGTGGATTTTTGGCTCGGCGTGGCTTTCTTTAACCAATCGTTCAGTCACTCTTACCGTTAGACCCTCTTTAACCACTTTATTGGCAAGGGCTACTTGCTTAAGTCCATCAAGGGATAACAGTGCCCGTGCATGCCCCATTTCCAATTGATTGCTCAGCAATAATTTTTTTACATCAGGGTGCAAGTCCATTAAGCGCAGTAAATTGGTAACGGTTGTTCGAGACTTGCCAATAGCTTCGGCTATATGCTGATGCGTCATTTCAAACTCATCAAGCAAGCGTTTTAACGCTTCAGCTTCCTCCAAGGGATTAAGGTCTTCGCGTTGAATATTTTCAATTAGCGCGATAGCCATAGCGGCTCGATCATCGATTTCTTTAATGACTACCGGCACTTGGGTCAGACCAGCCATCTGCGCAGCTCGCCAGCGACGTTCTCCGGCCACTATTTCGTATTTTTCATAGGCAATCAGGCGTACCACAATAGGCTGAATGATGCCTTGCGCTTTAATGGAATCAGCCAGTTCCTGTAGTTTTTCAGGATTGATATCCTGACGCGGTTGATACTTGCCCCGCTGCAAATATTCTATGGGCAGCGTTTGCAGATGATGTTTTTCCTCTTTAACAGAAACATCGCCCAATAAGGCATCAAGACCCCGACCTAATCCGCGTTTGTTTGAAGACATTTTTTCTCTTTATTAATTAACCCGCGAGGAAAATAGCGCAAAGCCCCGCGATGTTTTATTGGAAGTCATTTATTATTTTAAATAAATCAGCTTAATTTAAAGTCGGCGAACCATCACTTCAAATTCACCAATCAATTTTTTTAAATCTTCAGCTTCTTGTACCAAATTAAGATTTTCTTGTTTAAGGGTTTCGATTAACGCAATCGCTAGTGCTTCTCGCTCATCCCTTTCCTTAAGAACCGCAGGTAGTTCTTGTAAGCCCGCTAACCGTCCTGCATGCCAACTGTCTTCAATAGCCATTATCTCAGCGTTGTTTTCGGCAATTTTTTGCGTAGCAACAGACTCAAAGGTATCCGGTATTTTTACAACCGGGGCGACTACCTTTAATTCATCCGCATCTGTAGCAACGGATGACAGATGATTACTCTTCTGAAGGGTGTTAATCGGCAAAGTTTGCAATGGTTGTTTTTCTTCCGGAGAAGAAGCATTACCTAACAAAGCTTCAAGCCCCCGACCCAGTCCACGTTTCTTTATACTCATGCCTTATCTTTTCTGATCATTTCACCCGCCAAAGCAATATAGGCGATAGTTCCCCGTGATGATTTGTCATACATTAACGCTGGCAAACCATGACTTGGCGCTTCCGCTAAACGAATATTTCTTGGAATACAGGTTCTAAATACCTTATCGCCAAAATACCGGATCAATTGCTCAGAAACGTCTTTGGTCAGACGGTTTCTATCGTCATACATGGTTCTTAAAATACCTTCCAGATGTAAATCCGGATTGACGGAATTTTGAATGTTGTGCAGCGTACTCATCAGTGCGGACAAGCCTTCCAGTGCGTAGTACTCGCATTGCATCGGAATCAACAAACTGTCTGCTGCCACCATTGCATTTAAAGTCAGCATATTTAAAGAGGGTGGACAATCTATCAAAATGTAATCGTAATCTGATTTTATCGGCTTTAACGCATCAGCAAGTCGCAGTTCTTTACGATCGGCATGAATTAATTTTACCTCGGCGGCCGTCAGGTCGGCATTACCGGGAATCACCGAAAAGCCGATGGTAGGTACATGAATAACAGCTTCTGCCGCCGGCACATCTTCCATTAATAGATCATAACTGGAATATTTAACTTCCTGTTTATCTACGCCACAACCCATTGCCGCATTGCCTTGTGGATCAAGATCCACCAACAACACCCGACGCTTGGCAGCTGCTAAAGATGCCGCCAAATTCACACAGGTTGTCGTTTTTCCTACGCCACCTTTTTGATTGGATATGGCAATTATTTTTCCCACTAACTTACCTCGGATTCTTGAGTCAATTGTATTCTAACCAGACATCTTTCTGCGGTTATTCCTGGAACGTTGACAGGGATAAGCGTTGTTATGGCTGATTCCAGTTCAGGGACATCAGGTGCTTGTCCTTTCATTGCCAACAACACGCCATCCTTGTTAAGTAAGTGCGCCGTTAATTGCACTATATCAGATAAACTGGCAAACGCTCGGGTAATGGCCGTATCAAAACCTTTTTCAGGGTGATATTGTTCCACACGATTATGACAGACACCTACATTACCCAGCTTTAAGTCGATTATTGCCTGCTGTACAAAGCGCGTTTTCTTGGCATTACTATCCAGTAAAACAAACTCGACATCCGGTAAGTAAATCGCCAGCGGAATACCCGGTAAGCCAGCACCGGTACCTATATCAATCACCCGCTTGCCTTCAATAAAAGGCACAATGGCCAGACTATCCAGTAAATGCAGACGCACCATATCTTCCCTGTCTCGTATGGCGGTCAGATTATAAGCTTTATTCCACTTTTCAAGCAGTTTTATAAAGCCCAGTAGTTGCTCTACCTTGCCTTCATCAATCGACAGATTAAGCGATTCAAGACCGGAAACCAAAATTTTTCTACACGTTTCCATTAGGCACTTTTCTTTTTTAAATAAACCAACAACAGGGAAATGGCAGCGGGAGTCATGCCAGGAATGCGTGAGGCTTGGCCTAACGTTTCCGGGCGCTGCGCTTTAAGTTTTTGGCTCACTTCGTTGGACAATCCGGGCACACCCGTATAATCAAGGGCATCCGGGAGTCTTAAATGATCGTAACGCAGCGCCTTATCAATGTCAGTTTGCTGCCTGACGATATAGCCTGCATATTTAGCCTGAATTTCAACTTGCTCACCGACCTGCTCGGTAATCGCCTCGCCGCCTTCCAAAAATGACAGCAACCGCTCTACATCCACTTCGGGTCGTCGCAGTAATTCCATCAAACTGGCTTCTTTTAACAACGGCTTACCCCAGATTTCCGCAACCTGCAAGGCTTCTTCCGTGTCTGCCCTGACCCATTTCTTTTTTAAGTCATCCTGCAAGCCCGAAATGGCGGCACGTTTAATCTGAAAAGCTTGCCACCGCTCATCATCAACCAAGCCTAATTCACGGCCTTTTTCGGTTAAGCGCAAATCGGCATTATCTTCCCGTAACAATAAACGGTATTCGGCACGACTGGTAAACATACGATACGGCTCTTGCGTGCCACGGGTAATCAGGTCGTCAATCATTACGCCGATATAGGCTTCATCACGACCAGGACACCAACTTTCCAAGCCCATAACCAAACGCGCTGCGTTAAGTCCCGCAATCAAACCTTGCGCGGCGGCTTCTTCATAACCCGTGGTGCCATTCACTTGCCCTGCAAAAAACAAGGCGTCCATGTGCTTGGTTTCCAGCGACATTTTTAAATCCCGAGGGTCAAAAAAGTCATATTCTATGGCATAACCCGGACGGATAATTTCGGCATTTTCAAAACCCAACATAGAGCGCACAAATTCATATTGCACATCAAACGGCAAACTGGTGGAAATACCGTTTGGATAAATCTCATGGGTATCCAAACCTTCCGGTTCGACAAAAATCTGGTGCGATTCCCGATCGGCAAAACGGACGACTTTATCTTCAATCGACGGACAATATCGCGGCCCAATGCCCTCAATAACTCCTGAGTAAAGTGGCGATCTATCCAGACCCGCACGGATAATATCGTGGGTTTGATTGTTGGTGCGAGTGATATGACAAGGTATTTGTCTGGGATGCTGTTCACGTCGGCCCATAAAAGAAAACACAGGTACAGGGGTATCTCCGTGCTGTTCTTCCAACTTGCTAAAATCGATAGTTCTGCCATCAATACGCGGTGGAGTTCCGGTTTTTAAGCGGTCAATGCGGAACGGTAATTCGCGTAAACGGTCAGCCAAAGCAATAGAGGCCGGATCACCAGCACGGCCACCGCTATAATTTTCCAAACCGATATGAATCTTACCGCCCAAAAAGGTGCCGGTTGTTAATACCACGGCTTTCGCCATGAAATTTAAGCCCATTTGGGTTTTAACACCGACTACTTTATTGCCGACCACAATTAAATCAGCGACCGTTTGCTGAAATAATGCCAGATTAGGCTGATTTTCCAGCGTACTTCTAACCGCCTGCTTATACAACATGCGATCTGCCTGAGCGCGAGTCGCCCTAACTGCGGGGCCTTTGCTGGCATTTAATATACGAAACTGAATGCCGCCAAGATCAATCGCTTTCGCCATAATCCCGCCCAAAGCATCAATCTCTTTAACCAAATGGCCTTTGCCTATACCGCCAATCGCAGGATTGCAGCTCATTTGCCCCAAGGTTTCTATGTTTTGCGTCAACAACAATGTATTCGCACCACTACGAGCGGCCGCCAAAGCGGCTTCAGTACCCGCATGACCTCCGCCCACCACAATCACGTCAAAATCTTTTTTAAATTTCACAAGCTTTTTTTACTCAGAGTCGCTATATTAATACACGTCAAGTTAGACGTACTTTTGACTATTATAAGAGGTAAACCATGAAACAACGTAACAATCCTGACAAAATAGATTATGCACCCATTCAAAACCCGGTTGCCAAGTTCGCACGCCAGTTTAATAAGGCGCATGTCTTTGAAGATAAAAACAAATACCATCGCAATGCAAAGCACAGGAAGCAGGAGGCTTCGCTAATAACTCTGATCAGAATTATTAGCGAAGTTTCCTGCTTCTTCTTTCAACCCCTGCATTCCACCAGAAGTCTCTGGTAAAATTACTATCTGCGCTCAACGCTACGGACTTGTTGCCGCTCTTTCATCTCAGCGACCAAATCCAGCGAAGCTTGCCAACAGTCCTGACAGAACTTTTGAAAAGTGTCCCGTAACGCGGATTCTGGTAATAATGCCTTACCTGCTTGGGCGGGGCCGACTTGAAGATCATAAGCCGAAAGGCATTGCAAATAATCGCGTCGCCGGGCTCGGTCAATTAAAATAGGCGGATAACCGGATTTTAAAACCGGCAAGTTCGCTACCAGTCGCGCCATCCGGCCATTACCATCGGCAAAGGGATGAATGCGGACAAAGGCTTGATGCAGGCTAATATAAGTTGTCAAAGCTGCCTCTTTATTTAACGGGGCGTTTAATGCGTCATTCAACATTACCAACCATTCCATCATCAATACTGGTACATCCACTGGTGCTGCGTAATCGATAAACGTCTGTTTACCCTCAAGTGTCAAGGCATTGGTGCCGTTCGACTCCCGTTTCCATGCACCAATCGGTTGATAAATATCGACGACAATCGCTGTTTGTACGGCACGGTGCAACAAGAATAAATCATCTTGGCTAACCAGATCATTGCGATCAAGCAAGCGATAGAGTAATTCAATCGCGCGGGCATGACCGACAACTTCGCTGTGGTCTTTTAGTGGTTTGCCGGATATGGTTAAACCTTCCGCCAATACAAATGCCGTTTCACCCAAGGTCAGGGTATTACCTTCCAGTGCGGTGCTGGTATATGTCCACAAATCGCGTAACTGGGACAGTAACGCGACTTTCAGATCGTTATCCAGTCCATGCAGAAATTTCATTCGCCGATCTCCATTTTTTCATAACATTAATTGTAACAACTCAGCTGTTAAAAAATAGGCTACCCGCTATGGCAGGGCGTCCTGTTTTTTCAACAAGTTAGTAGCAGGAGACCGAAGAAGCCGCTTTACCAACGCAACCAAACAACAAGTCAACCAAGCCTATTCGTATAATTCGCTACTCCCATCCATATCATCCGTTTGGTTATACAACAACGAACGCCCTTCATTAAGTAGGGCCGCCGAAACGACGTTGCAAATTGCGATTTTATGATCACCGGCATCGGCGTAATGACTGACCTGACAATCAAAATAAGCCAGACTTTCCGATAAAATCGGCGCTCCTGTTTTATCTGTTTGCCATTGGAAGCCGGTCATTTTATCGTTGGCTGAACGGCCAAAATGCTCGGCGATGGCATATTGTTTTTGCCCCAACACATTAACCGTACAAACCCCACCCGCTTGCAATAACTGATAAGAATAATGCTCAGGATTAATACTAATTGCCAGCAAAAGCGGGTTAAAAGAAACCTGCATGACCCACGCCGCCGTAAAGACATTTTGATGAGTGCCGTCAGTAACGCCAATCACATAAACGCCATGACTGATTTGTTTAAATAATGCTTCAGGATTTTCAACCATCACTATCACCTGTTTTAAATGTTATGTTTTGAGCAATCACAAAGGATTGCCCCTACATTCGCGATTGCACTAACTCACCAATTTTATGCGCATCGATAAATCAACGGCTTTGACATGCTTGGTTAAGGCACCAATGGAAATGTAATCAACGCCGGTTTCTGCAACGGTTTTAATATTATTAAGGTCAATATTGCCGGATGCTTCAAGCGCTATAGCGCCCGCAGTCAATTTTACAGCCGCTCGCAACTCGTCAAGGCTAAAATTGTCCAGCATAATACGGTCTGGTTTTGCCGCAAGTGCCTCAACCAATTCCGGCATGG
>SESD01001410.1_pt1 | contig 13323 bp, 11 predicted proteins | sample 3171411 | NCBI WGS metagenome assembly SESD01 (sample SAMN06051880, study PRJNA518727) | freshwater metagenome | biome: subpolar coniferous forest; feature: holomictic lake; material: water; isolation source: holomictic Lake 442, 16.5 m depth | place: Canada: near Kenora, Ontario | collected...
TGAAGAAACTGTCTAATCCTCATGCAACCTTCTTTTGTACATTTAAGACTCCATTCTGAATTCTCTCTGGTTGATGGAATCGTAAAAATAAAACCTTTGGTTAAGCGTTTGGCTGAGTTAAATATGCCAGCCGTTGCTGTTACTGAACACGCTAATTTATTTTCACTGGTCAAATTTTATAAAGCGTCTTTAGGTCAGGGCATTAAACCCATTGCCGGTTCGGATGTGTTGATTTTTAATCCAGAAGATCCTGCTACGCCGCATCGCTTGACCTTACTGGTTAATAATCATCAGGGTTACATCACGCTTACCGAATTAATTTCAAAGGCTTATCAGGAAGGTCAGCATCAGGGCGTGCCGATGCTCAGGCAAGAGTGGATAGAAGCCAACCATAAAGGTTTGATTGCCTTGTCTGGCGCGATGAGCGGAGAAATAGGCAAGGCACTGCTAGCGGAAAATGTTGAGGCGGCAAAAAAGCTGGCCGAATTTTGGGGTGGTTTATTTGAGAAAAGTTTTTATCTGGAATTACAACGTGTTGGCAAGTCCGATGAAGAACGCTATATCATCGCTGCAGTAGAACTGGCCTTGGCAACTGATCTGCCGGTGGTTGCTACCAATGACGTGAGGTTTATCTACCAACAGGATTTTGCGGCCCACGAGGTCAGGGTTTGTATCAATCAGGGACGGGTACTGGATGATAGTCGCCGTCCCAAAGATTATACCGAGCAACAATATTTGCGCAGTGCAGAAGAAATGCAGGCGTTGTTTGTCGATATACCCGAGGCGTTGGAAAACACGGTTGAGATTGCCAAACGCTGCAATTTAACACTTACATTGGGCCAAAACTTCCTTCCGGATTTTCCTGTCCCGAAAGGTATGAATCTGGGCGAGTTTATGGCTGAGGAGTCCATGAAAGGTCTGGAAGAGCGTTTACAACATTATCCGGCGGTGGGCAAAGGGACGGACGATGAAAACAGGGCTATTTATTATCAGCGTCTGGATTTTGAGTTGAAGATGATCACCCAGATGGGTTTTCCCGGTTATTTTATGATTGTTGCCGATTTTATCCAGTGGGCAAAAAACAATCTTATTCCCGTTGGCCCGGGGCGGGGTTCCGGTGCCGGATCGCTGGTTGCGTATGCACTTAAAATTACAGATCTTGATCCCATTGAATTTGATTTGCTGTTCGAACGGTTTTTAAATCCCGAGCGGGTATCCATGCCCGACTTTGACGTCGATTTTTGTATGGATCGCCGCGACGAGGTTATTGATTATGTTGCCCGTCATTATGGTCGGGATCATGTGGCGCAGATTATTACCTACGGTTCGATGGCGGCTAAAGCGGTTATTCGTGATGTCGGTCGGGTGTTGGGTTTTGGCTATGGCTTTGTCGACAGACTGGCCAAGCTGATTCCGTTTGAAATTGGGATGACGCTGACTAAAGCGTTAAAAGACAGTCCTGATCTCAAACAGCTCTATGATACCGAAGAGGAAGTCAAGTCGCTGATTGATATGGCGCTGTCTCTGGAAGGCACTGCGAGAAACGCCGGAAAACATGCCGGTGGCGTGGTAATTTCGCCGACCAAGCTCACAGACTTTACTCCGCTGTATTGCGACCAGGACGGCAATAATCTGGTCACCCAGTTTGATAAGGATGACGTGGAAGCGGTCGGACTAGTCAAATTCGACTTTTTGGGTCTGCGTACGCTGACCATTATCGATTGGGCATTGCAGGATATTAATGCCAGACAAAAGCAACAAGGTAAACCGCTGGTTGATATAACCACCATTCCCCGAGATGACGCCGATTCCTATAAGCTGTTAACAAACGCCCAAACCACCGCAGTGTTTCAGTTGGAATCACGCGGTATGAAAGAGTTGATTAAAAAACTGAAGCCAGATTGCTTTGACGATATTATCGCGCTGGTGGCGCTATTTCGCCCCGGGCCGCTGGAATCGGGAATGGTTGATGATTACATTAATGTAAAACACGGCGCCAAGGCCGAGTATGCGCACCCTTTGCTGGTGCCGATTTTAAAACCCACCAATGGCGTTATTTTGTATCAGGAACAGGTAATGCAAATTGCCCGTGAAATGGCGCTATACACGTTGGGCGGAGCGGATATGCTACGCCGGGCGATGGGTAAGAAAAAACCGGAGGAAATGGCCAAGGAGCGGGATAAATTTACCGCCGGTGCCATAGAAAATCAGGTGGATGAAAAAATCGCCACTTATGTTTTCGATTTGATGGAGAAGTTTGCGGGTTACGGTTTTAATAAATCCCATTCTGCCGCATATGCGCTGGTCGCCTATCAAACGGCTTGGCTAAAAGCCCATTACCGGCCTGAATTTATGGCTGCGGTACTTTCTGCAGATATGGATAATACTGATAAGGTAGTGATTCTGATTGAAGAATGTCGGCAGATGAAGCTGGAAATTCTCCCACCTACTATCAATGTTTCAAGATATAAATTCACCGTAAATGATGCGGGTCAAATCGTCTATGGATTAGGAGCGCTGAAAGGCGTCGGTGAAGCCGCGATTGAAGAAATGCTGGAGGAACGTGAGTTAAATGGGCTGTTTTCGGGTTTGTATGATTTATGCAAACGGGTTGATTTACGCAAGTTTAATCGGCGAGTCTTGGAGGCGCTGATTCGCGCCGGGGCCTTTGATGAATTTGATGAAAATCGGGCCGGACATTTGGCCGAATTACCAACCGTATTAAAAGTTGCCGAACAGCATGGAAAAATGGCGAAAACAGGTCAAACGGATTTGTTTGGTCTGGCTGTCAATATCGATGAAGATGTTGTGGACAATAGTGACACTTATGCCACAGTCGTAGAGCCTTGGTCAGAAAATGAGCGGCTGAATGCTGAAAAATTGACTCTGGGTCTATTTCTGACCGGGCATCCGATCAGCCAATATGAAGTTGAATTAAGGCAGTTTACTCATGGCACAATAGCATCACTTTTGGCTGATGTGGAACGGTCGCGCGGCAAGTTGGAAGCAAGAACAGCGGGTTTGGTTGTCGAAGTTCGCACCCGCCAGACCAAGAATGGTAAAACCATGGGTTTTGCAACCATTGATGATAGAACCGGCAGGTTAGAAATTGCGGCATTTGGCGATGTTTATGAGAAATATCGGGGAGTATTTTCAAAAGATAGTTTGTTGATCGCTGAAGGTGCCTTGGGCGTAGATGATTATTTGGGAACTTTGCGCTTAACCGTCGAAAAACTTTACAGTATGGAGCAGGCCAGAGAAGTGTTTGCCCGAAGTATACAGTTGGATTGGATTGTTGCAGGACGAGAAGAACCTTGCTTTATTGCAAAATTGATGGCGACCCTTGAGCCATTTAAAGGTGGCCCTTGTCCGGTTGGTATTAATTATATGACTGCAATTGCCAGAGCCAGTTTGCAATTGGGTGATGAGTGGCGGGTGCACCCTACTGATGAATTAGTTGCTCGATTGAAGATACTATTGGGGAATGGTGCTGTGGAAGTCCGATATAGATAAATGGCTTAAAAACCTAAATTTCAAAATGAGGCCAAGTAATAGCCATAAGCCTAATAAAAAACCTGTTTTAACAAACAGGATTAAGCGCTTAGGGATAGCTCTAATTCTTCTGCTGATTGATGATTAATTTTAAACCCCCTTATTTCTAAAACGCCCTTGGTATTAAGTGAAATAATCAGAATCAATGCATCCGGATAGGCTGTAAGCGTCAAGTCGTTGATTGAAGGCGTTGCAGGTGTAGTAGGGTGAGAATGATAGATGGCAAACAGCTCTTCCCCTGAATCACGCATTGATACCATGGCGGAAATTTGCTGGCTGGCATTAAGCTGGAAATGCTGCTGAGGTTGTTCTGCGACATTGATAATAGGATAGCAACTGCAAGGTTGCCCGTCTCTGCTGCCGATAAGACCACATATCTCAATGTCTGGTGATGTCTGCGCAAGATGCAGGAGTTGGTTGGTTATTTTACGGGAAATTTGAATAGGATCTTGGGACATAAATTTGGATTCAAGGTTGTTTGATTTATTGGTAATTCGAAAAGATAGCTTACGTTAAATTCCATTGTCCATGGGTTACACGGGGCTGTCCGGAGAGATCATCGTATGTTTGAATATTATTGTAATTTAAATTTTTAAAAATGGTTTGAATTTGATTTGATTGATCGTAGCCATGTTCAATCAGTAAGTGTCCGTTAGCATCAAGATAGTTACGTGCCGTTTCGGCAATAATTTTAATGTCTTTAAGTCCATGCTCATCAGCGCATAAAGCGGATAGTGGCTCAAAACGTAGATCACCTTGTTGAAGGTGAGCGTCATGCTCAGCTATATAGGGTGGGTTACTGATAATTAGATTAAATTGGGTGTAAGGAATATTGGAAAACCAATCACTTTGATAAAATGAAATGGATTTGATGTTATGTATAACAGCATTTTTTTTGGCAACGTCAAGAGCGCTGTTGCTAAAATCGATGGCGCTGATTTTGGTATTGGGGCGTTCAGCGGCCAGTGTTATTGCAATAATACCCGAGCCAGTACCCAAATCAATAATCTTTGCCTCTGAGTCTGAAGGTAACAGTTTTAAGCTAAGTTCAACAAGTAGTTCTGTGTCTGGTCGAGGGATTAAAACGTCAGGAGTTACCAGGAAATCTCGCGACCAGAATTCACGGTTCCCGGTGATATAGGCAATTGGGATGCCCTGTTGACGTTTTTTAAGTAAAACATTAAAGTCTGTAAGTTGGCTATTCTTTAAAATATTGTCCGGCCAGGCGCGAAGATAGGAGCGTTGTTTGTTAAGCGCCAGACACAATAAAATCTCTGCATCAAGTAAGGCCGAATCGGATACATCGGACAGTAATTCAGTAGCCTCTTTCAATACAGAGTTTATGCTAAGCATGGACTTAGTCTTCGCCCAGTTGGGTAAGTAATTCAGCCTGATGTTCATTTATCAGAGGCTGCAGGACGTGCTCAAGACCTCCTTGCATGATGTCGTCAAGTTTATATAAAGTCAGGTTAATTCGGTGATCGGTCAATCGGCCTTGTGGGTAGTTGTAAGTGCGGATGCGTTCTGAACGGTCACCACTGCCAACTTGCAGTTTTCGGGTTGCGGATTGTTCCGCATGATGTTTTTCCTGTTCAGCGGATAAAAGGCGCGAGGCCAGCAAGGACATGGCTCGGGCACGGTTTTTATGTTGCGAGCGTTCATCCTGGCATTCTACCACCACACCTGTAGGAACATGGGTAATGCGAATCGCCGATTCAGTTTTATTGATATGTTGTCCACCAGCACCAGAGGCACGAAAAGTGTCGACCTTTAGATCAGCAGGATTAATGTCGATAGCATCAACTTCGTCAACTTCCGGCATGATCGCGACTGTACAGGCCGAAGTGTGGATCCGGCCTTGCGACTCGGTTTCCGGTACACGTTGCACCCGGTGAGCACCGGATTCGAATTTTAATTGGGAATAAACGTCTTTTCCTGATACGCGAAGTATTACTTCTTTGTAGCCGCCATGATCGCCGTGACTTTCGTTGATGACTTCTGTTTGCCAGCCTTTGCGTTCAGCATAACGTTGATACATGCGCGCCAAATCTCCGGAAAAAATGGCAGCTTCATCTCCGCCCGTACCGGCGCGTATCTCTATGAAAATATTGCGATTATCGTTGGGATCTTTGGGCAGTAACAAAACTTGTAATTCATGATCAATGTTTTCAAGTTGATCTTGTGTTTCGTTGATTTCTTCTTTGGCCATTTCCCTTAATTCCGGATCACTGTCATTGGCCATCTCTTTGGCGCAGGCAAGCATATCGAGCGTTTGTTGATAGCGTTTATAGCAATCGACCAAAGGGTTAATCTGAGCGTATTCCTGGCTTAACGAGCGAAATTTATTTTGATTGCTTTGAACTTCAGGTTCGGAAAGTAACGCTGCAATTTCGTCATAGCGTTCGCACAGGTTTTCAAGTTTGTGTTGTATGGATTGTTTCATTAAAAGTAGGAATTAAAACTCAAGAGTTAGTTAGTTTAAAAATTTCACGGGCAGCGGCGATTAAATCATGGCGTTCATTTTCGGCGGCGGCTCTGATTTGGGCGCTGGGTGTATGGAGAAGTTTGTTGGTCAAGCTATGAGCCAGACGATTAAGAGCGAGTTCAGCGGGAACGCCACTTTTAAGTAAAGCCAAGGCTTTTTGTAATGCTTCATCACGTGATTGCTCTGCCTGATAGCGATAATCTTGAATAGTTGATTGGGCTCCTTGAGCTCTTAACCAGTTAAGAAAATAGTCGACCTGAATATCAATGATTTCTTCGGCCTTTTCTGCGGCTAAACGTCGTGAGTTCATGTTCTGATCAATGGTGTTTTGCAGGTCATCAATAGTGTATAAATATACGTCTCTGAGCTGCTCAACTTCAGCTTCTATATCACGGGGCACAGCAAGATCAACCATAAACATTGGCTTGTGCTTACGTTTTTTAAGAGCACTTTCAACTCGACCTTTGCCAAGAATAGGAAGCTGGCTGGCGGTTGAAGAAATAACAATGTCTGCTTCGGCAAGATGGGCGGGTAATTCGGATAAGGCGATGGCATAGCCATTAAATTGAATGGCAAGTGCGTGAGCTTTATCGTAAGTACGGTTGGCAACAATTATTTTGCCTATTCCTTGTTGTGATAAATGGCGTGCGGCAAGTTCTATAGTTTCGCCGGCACCAATTAAAAGAGCCGTTTGCTCGCTTAGTTTATCAAAGATTTGTTGTGCCAGTTGCACTGCGGCAAAAGCTACCGATACAGAGCTTGATCCGATTTCGGTATCCGTACGTACTTTTTTTGCAGCCGTAAAAGTGTGCTGGAAAAGTTTACCTAAGCGTTTGCCCAGCGTACCTGCGTCGTAGGCTGCCTGGTAGGCGGTTTTCATTTGTCCCAAAATTTGCGGCTCGCCAAGGATCATGGAATCAAGTCCGCAAGCGACACGAAACATATGGCGAATCAGTTCACTATCGGTGTGGCAGTAAAGATATGGGGTGAAATCATCAGCATTGATTTGTTTGCGTTTGGCTACCCAGTCAATTAGAACTTGTTTGTTTGCAGTTGTGGAAGTGCAATAGAATTCTGTCCGGTTACAGGTTGATAGTATGGCAGCTTCACTGATTTCTTTGATGCGCCATAATTCCTGAAGTGAAGAAGCTAAAATTTCGGCGGGAAATGACAGGCGCTCACGGATGGAAACCGGAGCGGTATTGTAATTAATCCCAACGGCAAGAAGTGTCATACGCTAATGTTTAAGGTAAAAAATGCAATGTGTAAGATAAAAGGCTGGGTTTTTTATCGCAATTCATGAATCTTGCTCCTTTTACCTTCAACCTTAATACATGTATTATGTCAGTGTATTCTAAGAAAAATAATGAGTTTATCCAAATGGAATAAATCAGCAGTCCGACTCAGCTGGTTTTTCTGCTAATCTATTGCAAAATATGTTTACGAAACAAATAGGACGATGGTGTGTTAATTTTTAAATCTATTTCAGTGATAATCTTCATTTTAGTTAGTGGTTGCGCTCTATCCCCAGAAGAATCGGGTACTAAGGAAGAGGTAGTTGAACCTGTCAAAATAGCAGAACCTAAAGAGAAAGCTCACACAAAAGAAGTGAAAACGGCAATAGATCCTGATGTGATGTATATGCTGATGGCGGCAGAGCTTGCGGGGCAAAGAGGGCAATATGCAATAGCGCTGGAAGGTTATATGGAGGTTGCAAAGCGAGTCAAGGATCCGCAATTTGCAGAAAGAGCTGCCAAGATTGCTATGTATATGAAGGATGGCAATAAAACAGATGAGGCGGTATCTTTATGGTTGAAACAAGATAATGGCAATTCGACAGCGAGGAAAATAGCTGCGTTATCAGCCTTAAGAACCGGAAATAAAAAAATTGCAGCTGAACATTTAACTACCTTGTTAAAAAGTGATCCGGCTGGCTTTGAAAATACGGCGCTTGAATTGGCCAATGTTTTGCAGCGAGATGGTCGGGCAAATTTTATGTCTGAAGTATTGGATGACGTAGCAAGCAAAAACCCGGGGCAAGCCGGTGTTTATTTTGTTCAATCGCTATTGGCATTGGAGCTTAAAAATAATGCTTTTGCTGAAAGTAAGATCAGGCAAGTCCTGAGTATTCAGCCTGACTGGGATAAAGCTTTGGTGCTGCAAGCTCAGATATCGGTGTTCTCAGGTGATTTGAATAAAGCCAAAGCATTGTTAAAAACTGCAGACCTTAAATATCCTGGTAATGATAAATTTAAGAAACTTTTGGCTCAGGTGTTAATAAAGGCATCAGACTATGAAGCGGCTGTAGAAATATATCAAAGTATTGTTTTGGCAAATCCTAAGGATGCTGAAAGTCTGATTGCACTTGGGTTGGTGCATTTGCAATTGAATCATGAGGAGAAAGCCGAGGAGCAGTTTAAGCACTTATTGAGCGAAAATGAATGGAAAATGCAGGCAGCTTTTTATTTAGGTAAAATTGAAGAAAAAAGAGAACATTTAGAAAAGGCTATGGCCTGGTTTGATAAGGTAACTGATGGGCCGTTCGTTTTTGATGCAGCTATTTCATCAGTTTCATTTTTGGTAAAAAGTAAACAATATGAAAAGGCTGAAGAGCGATTAAATTTGTTGATGGGTAAGTTTCCAAAGCAAAAGAATCGTTTAATATTAATGCAGGTTGGGATCTATGGTCAGCAAGAGAAATACGAGAAAAGCTTAAAGCTGTTAACTGAAGCTTTGGTTTCCGATCCAGAGCAGAGAGATTTGTTATACACGCGGGCTCTTGTCGCTGAGCGACTCAATAAGAATGATATGCTTGAGGCTGATCTCAAAAAAATATTATTAAAAAATCCAGATGACGCTGAGGCATTGAATGCATTGGGGTATAGCTTACTTGACAATGTTGGTCGTTATAGTGATGCAGAAAAATACTTGCAGCATGCGCTTAAATTACAACCTAATGAAGCTGTAATTATGGATAGTTATGGTTGGCTGCTGTTTAAGCAGGGGAAGCTTGACAAGGCGTTGTCATATCTTGAGCTAGCTTATTCAAAACAGCAGGAAAATGAAATAGCAGCTCATTTAGCTGAAGTTTTATGGGCTTTTGGTAAAAAGAGTGAAGCCAAAAAGATATTTAACGAGTCTTTTAAAAAAGCGCCATTAGATGAATATTTACTGGATTTCAAAAAAAGAATATTGAGTGGCGAAGAATAAGCTGATGATGGCAGCGCTGAAATTACTGTTAGGCCTATCTCTTTTATTATTGACAGCCTGTGCAAGTGATCCAGTCGAAAACGGAATTAAGTATTCAAGAGCTTCCAGATTAAATCTATATAAATTAGATCAATGGTCATTTGAAGGCCGAATTGCATTGGTGGGACAAAAAGATTCATGGTCAGCAAATATAACTTGGGATCATGACTCTGAGGTTGAAAAGATCAAGATATCAGGTCCTTTAGGTCAGGGAGCCGTCATAATTACAATGACAGGTGATAGTGTTAAGATAGATCGAGGGGGAGGGGATGTCAAGTCATCAAATCAGCCCGATGAGTTTATAAATGCACAGCTTGGTATGTTCGTGCCAGTTCAAAGTTTAAAGTATTGGGTTGTGGGATTGCCAGAACCAAATGGACAATACCGAGATACTGAAATGGGTTTTGATCAATCTGGTTGGTTAAATGAGTTTGCACAAATGCAAGTTATTGAAGATGGTGGTCTAATGCCTCGCAAAGTAACAATAATGAACAATAAGATTAAATTAAAATTGATTATCAATAATTGGATTTTAAATGACAAAAGAAAAAACTAGTCAGTATGTTTGGGGGCAAAGTTGTCCTGCACCGGCAAAAATAAATTTGATGCTTCGCATTACCGGCCAAAGAGATGATGGTTATCATCTCTTACAGACTGTGTTTCAATTTATCGACTTATGTGATTGGTTAACATTTCATTCGGTTAAGGATGGCAGTGTATCTTTAAAAAAAGCTATTCCGGGTGTCCTTGAAAAAGATGACTTAACAATAAGAGCGGCACTGCTGCTAAAAGAAGAAACGGGGTGTGATCAAGGTGTCTGTATTGAAGTAGAGAAAAATCTGCCAATGGGAGGAGGTCTTGGTGGTGGAAGTTCAGATGCAGCTACAACGCTTGTGGTGCTTAATAGCCTGTGGGGTTTGGGGTTGACTATTGATCGATTGATGGCTTTGGGCTTGACTTTGGGGGCGGACGTGCCTGTTTTTATATTTGGCTCATCTTCATGGGCGGAAGGTGTTGGTGAAAAGCTAAAAAAAATAGAAATACCAGAGAAATGGATGGTAGTTATAAGGCCTGATTGTCATGTTGATACAAAAGAAGTGTTTTTGGATAAAGATTTGACAAGAAATAGTAAATCAATCACAATAGCCGACTTTATAGCAGGTCAGCAACAAAATGATTGTCTAGAAGTAGTGCGAGAGCGCTATAAAGAAGTAAATTATGCGTTGATTGATTTAGAAAGATTTTCAGATGCAAGGCTTACAGGAACAGGTTCATGTGTATTTGCAGAATTTCGTAATAAGGAATTAGCAGAAGTTGCATTTGATGTGCTAGCGAAAAAATGGCAAGCTTATTTAGTAATGGCTGTCAATAGATCGCCCTTGTTTGCAATGCATTAAGTTAATTAAAACGATTATTGGGCCGTCGCCAAGCGGTAAGGCACGGGGTTTTGATCTCCGCATACCAAGGTTCGAATCCTTGCGGCCCAGCCAATTATCTCCGTTGAGTTATTTTCTATTTGGGAGTGCTGAATGAGTGACACCTCTGTGATGGTGTTTTCTGGTAATGCAAATTTAGCTTTGTCAGACGGAATAGTAAAGAAGCTCAATATGCGGCTAGGAATGGCTACAGTCGGCAGATTCAGTGATGGTGAAATTGCTGTTGAAATTGAAGAAAATGTTCGCGGAAAAGATGTTTTTGTTATTCAACCAACATGTTCACCAACAAATGAAAACTTAATGGAGTTGTTGGTGATGATTGATGCGCTGAATCGTGCGTCAGCATCAAGAATAACGGCTGTTATGCCTTATTATGGTTATGCAAGACAAGACAGAAGATCACGTTCAGCTCGCGTTCCAATTAGTGCGAAGTTAGTTGCAAAAATGATTGAGCAAGCAGGTGCTGATAGGGTGTTAACTGTTGATTTGCATGCGGATCAGATACAAGGTTTTTTCGATATACCTGTTGATAATGTTTACTCGTCACCAATTTTACTTGGAGATGTGTGGAGACAAAAATACAAGGATTTGATTGTAGTATCGCCTGATGTTGGTGGGGTTGTAAGGGCTAGGGCTCTTGCAAAGAGGCTAGATGATGCAGATTTGGCTATTATCGATAAGCGTAGGCCAAAAGCAAATGTAGCTGAAATAATGCACATCATAGGTGATGTGAGCGGAAGAAGTTGTGTGCTAATTGATGACTTGGTTGATACTGCTGGTACATTATGTAACGCTGCTGGAGCATTAAAAAAACATGGGGCAGTTAAAGTTGTAGCGTATTGTACGCATGCTGTATTGTCAGGTTCCGCTTTAAAAAATATTAAAAATTCAGAGCTTGATGAACTTGTTGTAACGGATACAATTCCATTGTGCAATGAAGCTGCCGAGTTAGGAAAAATAAGGCAGTTAAGTGTAGCAGAAATGCTTGCTGAAACAATAAGGCGGATTGCTGTGGGTGAATCAGTTAGCTCGCTATATGTAGATTGAAAGTAGCTTAATAAAATTTAATTAGTTGTGTCCAATGACACGGGGTTGATAGGAAAATGTCTAACGTATTTGAGTTTGTTGCCGTGAGTCGTGGGCAATCAGGTAAAAGCGCTGCCAGAAGAGCGCGACGTGCGGGTGAAGTTCCTGCGGTAATATACGGTGGACATAGCGAGCCTAAAATGATCTCGTTAAGTCATAACGAAGTAATTAAGCATCTTTCACATGAGGCTGTTTATTCTCATGTGTTAGAGATTAGTGTAGATGGAAATAACGAAAAGGCTATTCTTAAGGCTGTTCAGCGTCATCCTGCTAAATTTCAAGTATTGCACCTTGATTTTCTTCGGGTGGAAATGTCTGAATTATTAAAGGTTCATGTTCCATTGCATTTTATAAACGAAAGTAATTCTGTTGGTGGAAAGAAGGGCGGTATTGTGGCTCATTCAATGATTGATGTTGAGGTTTCATGCTTTCCAGCAGCGCTTCCTGATTTTATTGAGGTTGATTTAATCAATCTTGATATTGGTGAATCGGCACATCTTTCAGATATTGCATTGCCAGATGGGGTTGAAATATTGGCGCTAGCTCAAGGTCCTGAGCATGATCACCCTGTTGCATCAATGATGCCGTCAAAGGCTAGCAAGGAAGAGTCTGTTTAGTATTGATTGATAATCAATGATTAAGCTAATAGTTGGCCTGGGAAATCCTGGTCAGCAGTACCATAAAACCCGGCATAATGTTGGGTTTTTGTTTTTAGACCATTTAATAAAAGATAAGAGTTATGACTGGTCTAAAGAAGCGAGGTTCGACGGGCTTATATCAGAGGTTGTGATTGGTGGTGTTAAGGTAATATTGCTAAAGCCGCTAACATTTATGAATTGTAGTGGTCGTGCTGTGGGTAAGGTTGCTCGATATTATAAATTAAGGCCAAATGAGATTCTTGTTGTACACGATGAGTTGGATTTTGGTTTAGGTGTGATGAGGCTTAAAAAAGATGGGGGGCATGCTGGGCATAATGGTTTAAGGGATATTATTGCGCATCTGTCATCTAAGGAATTTTATCGGTTAAGGATTGGAATAGGTAGGCCTCCAGCTGGGAGGTTGGTTTCGGATTATGTGCTGTCTGATAATTCGCAAAAAGAAATGAATGTTTTGTCATTGTTGTTTGATATCGGAACAGGGTGTGTTGAAGCAATGGCGTTGCAAGAAATGTCGATTGTGATGAATAAAATGAATTCTCACAAAATTATTGATTGACAGTGTGTGTTAAATTAAAGATAATACATGAGTTATATGATAACGGAGGGGTTCCCGAGCGGCCAAAGGGATCAGACTGTAAATCTGCCGGCTCTGCCTTCGGAGGTTCGAATCCTCCCCCCTCCACCATCTTGAATTAAAAAAAATCTGCGGGTGTAGTTCAATGGTAGAACTCCAGCCTTCCAAGCTGATCACGTGGGTTCGATTCCCATCACCCGCTCCAAATTCTGAGATTATGCTCATATAGCTCAGTAGGTAGAGCACTTCCTTGGTAAGGAAGAGGTCACCGGTTCAAATCCG
>SESD01001411.1_pt1 | contig 13323 bp, 6 predicted proteins | sample 3171411 | NCBI WGS metagenome assembly SESD01 (sample SAMN06051880, study PRJNA518727) | freshwater metagenome | biome: subpolar coniferous forest; feature: holomictic lake; material: water; isolation source: holomictic Lake 442, 16.5 m depth | place: Canada: near Kenora, Ontario | collected...
ATACTTATGGCTTACCTATTTTAGGTGGTGTAGCTGAACTTGAAAAAGTTGCGCAAGAAAAAAATATTAACGGCATTATCTTAACCATACCTCTATCTGATGAGAGCCTTGGTTTATTAAAGAAGTTATGTCTTAAACTGAATATTACTTTATTCAAGTGGAAAACAACGATAATTCAACTATAAGCCCTTAAAGAGCGTAACAATCAACAACCGTTTCAAATTTAAGTAGCCGAACAAGACTAAGTTAAAGATTCTTGATCGGCTAGTCTAAAGTGGGGCAATGCCCACGCACCATGTCTAAATTTTTCGGGTTATCCGCATATCCGGCAAAAACTCATGCTCGTCACGAGTCGCCATTTCTTCGTACAAAGCCCATTTTTGATTAACCACTTTTTGCGCAAACGTCATTAGCTTGTCAGCTTGCTCCAGGTTAGTCAGTCGTAAACTACTGTAACGAATTTCATTATAGGCATAATCCTTTAGCGGTATGGTCGGACGCAATGAATCCAGTACAAACGGATTTTTACCCATTCCACGTAAGGTCGGATTGTAGCGATACAAAGGCCAGTAGCCCGATTTAACCGCCAGTTCCTGTTGTTCAAGGCCATTTTCAAGATTGATGCCATGGGCAATGCAAGGACTATAAGCAATAATCAACGACGGACCGTTATAGGCTTCGGCTTCGCGGAAAGCTTGAAGCGCCTGCTGCGGACTGGCGCCCAGCGCAATTCTGGCCACATAAACATTGCCATAAGCGATTGCTTGCAAAGCCAGGTCTTTTTTGGCCGTCATTTTACCCCCCGACGCAAACTTGGCGACGGCACCGATAGGGGTAGATTTGGACGCTTGGCCACCAGTGTTGGAATACACCTCAGTATCCATAACCAGTATATTGACGTCCGAACCTGTAGATAGCACCTGATCAATACCGCCGTAATCGATATCATAGGCCCAACCGTCGCCGCCGATAATCCAGATACTACGTCGTACAAAATGATCGATAATCGACAATAACTCTCTGGCTTTGGGCAGATCGAGCTTTTCTAGTTGCTCACGTAATTGCACAACCCGTTTGCGTTGTTGGCGAATTTCACTTTCCTGACTTTGCGGTGCGGCAAGTATTTCGTCAACCAGCGTTACATCCAATTGCTCTCGCAATTCTGTAATCAAGCGTCTGGCCATAGAGACATGTTGATCGGTAGTTAATCTAAAACCGTAGCCAAACTCTGCATTATCCTCGAACAAGGAATTAGACCAGGCCGGACCTTTGCCTTCATCATTTTTCGACCAGGGCGTGGTGGGCAAATTGCCGCCGTAAATCGAGGAACAGCCGGTGGCATTGGCCGCAAGAATACGATCGCCAAATAACTGACTGATCATTTTCAAATAAGGCGTTTCACCGCACCCCGAACAGGAACTGGAAAACTCAAACAACGGTTGTAGAAATTGCACGCCGCGAATATTCGAAAAATCAACCCGAGCACGATCGTTGTAAGGCAAGCTTTCAAAAAAAGCCACGGCATTTTTCTCGACTTCCATATGCTTGGCTTTGGGCGTCATGTTGATCGCTTTAAGGCTGGCATCGGTTTCAGAAACGGCTGGACAGGCTTTAACACATAATCCGCAACCGGTGCAATCTTCCGGAAATACTTGCAATGTGTAACGGGTATCGGGGAAACCACGCGAGGTTACATTGGCGGTTTTAAAGCCTTCGGGCGCCTGTTCCAGACAGCTTTTGGTGTAAAACTTGGCGCGAATCGCGGCATGTGGACAAACCGCCGAACAGTTACCGCACTGGATACAAACATCAGATTCCCAAATAGGAATATCCTGAGCAATATTGCGTTTTTCCCATTGGGTCGTGCCCGTTGGATAGGTACCATCAACCGGCAAGAAACTGATTGGAATCCAGTCGCCCCGCCCTGCAATCATTTCTGCGGTCACTTCCTGAACAAATTGGGGAGCCTTGGCAAATTTTCCGGCTCTTGTATCAACCAGTGCTGTGACTTTTGAAGGCAGGCTGACTTTGTGCAAATTGGCCAGCGACTGATCGATCGCTTCAAAGTTTTTTTGCACAACTTCAGCGCCTTTACGGGCGTAGGTTTTTTCGGCGTAGTGTTTGATTTTTTCGATCGCGGCATCTTTGGGCATAACCCCGGACAACGCAAAGAAACAGGTTTGCATGACGGTATTGATACGTCGGCCCATGCCGGTTTGACGGGCGACTTTGACCGCATCAATCACATAAAAGTCGATGGCTTTGTCCAGCATTTCTTGTTGTAAATGAATCGGCAATTGATCCCAAATCTGGTCGGCATCAAAAGGGCTGTTTAACAGAAAAGTTGCCCCGGGTTTGGCCCTGGCCAAAATATCAGTGGTTTCAATAAAATTAAAATCGTGGCAGGCAACGAAGCTCGCCGATTCAATCAGATAAGGCGCTTCAATGGGTTCCGGACCAAAACGCAAATGCGATACCGTTTGCGAGCCGGCTTTTTTGGAATCATAGACAAAATAGCCCTGGGCAAAATAAAAAGGATCATCGCCGATAATTTTAATACTGTTTTTATTGGCACCGACGGTACCATCAGCACCCAAACCGTAAAATAGCGCACGCACCACGTTATCAGGTTCAATATCCAGATGTTCGGTTACTTCAAGACTGGTAAAGGTCACGTCATCGTTAATACCAATGGTAAATCCGTTTTTAGGCTGATCAGCTTGCAGCTCCTGATAAACTCTGGCTACCATTGAAGGTGTAAATTCCTTGCTGGACAAACCGTAACGGCCGCCGATAATACGCGGCATGGTTTTAAGCTCACCCCGGGCAAAGGCCTGACTTAAGTCGGTGATTACGTCTTTATAGAGTGGTTCGCCGCTACTGCCCGGCTCTTTAGTTCTGTCCAGCACTGCAATATGCCGAACAGAGTCCGGCAGTGCCGCAAGAAAGCTTTTAGTATTAAACGGACGGTATAATCGCACTTTAAGCACGCCGACGTTAGCACCCTTTTCATTCAATACTTTTGCCGTGCTGACCGCCGTTTCAACACCGGAACCCATCAGGATAATAAGGCGCTCCGCAGTTGGAGAACCAAAGTATTCAAAGGCTTTATAACTTCGACCGGTAACCATTTCAAACTGTTTTAAAACCTGGTCGAAGATATCAACCGTGCGTTCATAGTAGATATTGGAGCTTTCGCGGGACTGGAAATAAGTATCCGGATTCTGCGCTGTACCACGCATCATCGGTTTATCAGGATTTAAAGCCCGATCGCGGTGCGCAAATACCAGCGTATCGTCGATCATGGCCCGGATTTGATCGTCTTCCAGCAAAGTGATTTTGTTGACTTCGTGAGACGTTCTAAAGCCGTCAAAAAAATGTAAGAACGGTATTCTTGCTTTTAAGGTAACCGCTTGCGACACTAACGCCATATCATGCGCTTCCTGTACATTACTGGAAGCCAGCAATGCAAAGCCAGTCATACGCACACTCATCACATCCTGATGATCGCCAAAAATAGACAAGCCCTGCGTCGCAAGCGAACGTGCCGCGACATGAATGACGGTGGAGGTCAGTTCCCCGGCAATTTTGTACATATTAGGGATCATTAACAACAAACCCTGCGAAGCGGTAAAGGTTGTTGCCAAAGCACCGGTTTGCAAGGCGCCGTGTAAAGCCCCAGCCGCTCCGCCTTCGCTTTGCATTTCGGCAATGGTCGGAATGCCACCCCAAAGATTGGTTTTATGCTCTGTCGTCCATTGGTCGCAAAACTCGGCCATGGAAGAAGAAGGCGTGATAGGGTAAATTGCACAGACCTCGTTGGTTCTGTAGGCAACATAGGCAGCCGCTTCGCCGCCGTCGATCGTAACTTGTTTGGCCATGGTAAATCTCCTGGCAATGCGCTTATTTATCAATCATGTGAATGGCAGCAGTCGGGCATTGCAACGTGCAAGCCGTACAACCGGTACAGACACTATAATTGACCGAGTAATATTTTCCTTTGCCTAGCTTGAGTATCGCGCCTTCCGGGCAAGCACCATAGCAACCGTCACATTGGAAACAGTTGCCGCAAGAATAACAACGACTGGCTTCGTAAGTGGCTTCTTCCAGCGTCAGTCCCCCCAACACTTCGTCAAAGTTTTTGTTACGGATTTGCGGCGACATGGTTGGTTGTTCAGACTGCACGGCATCAGTGCTGTACCAAAGATTCAGCTCTTCGTGCAGGACAATATGTTTCTTGGCGGGATGCTGATATTGAGTGCCACGCAAGTAGGCGTCGATATTTCTTGCGGCTTTTTTGCCGTGTCCGGTGGCAATAGTAACGGTGCGCAAACTGGGCACCATATCACCACCAGCAAAAACGCCTTGTGCGGCGGTCATCATATGGTCGTTAACCGGAACCACGCCATCACTTTGAGCATCAATTTCCGGAAAGGTTTTTAATAATTCGGAATCGATATTTTGCCCTAGCGCCAAAATCAAAGTATCGACTTCAATGATTTCAAACTCGCCACTGGGTTGTGGGCGACCCGCGTCATCCAGCTTCATAATTTCAACCTGGATATGGCTACCATCAATGCCTACAATGGAGCGCAACCAATGAAACACCACGCCTTCTTCCATGGCTTCGGCCGCTTCAAAATCATGCGCCGGCATGTTTTTACGGTCACGCCGATAAATGACCATAGTTTCCGCACCCAGTCGTTTAGCGGTTCGCGCGGCATCCATTGCAGTATTGCCGCCGCCATAAACAGCAACCCTTTTGCCTAGATTGGACGCTTTGCCCAATCCGATGTTGCGCAGAAAAGTCACTGCATCCCGGGTGTCGCTTTCACGATATAAAGGTATATCAATCGAACGTCCAATATGGGCGCCGACCGCTACAAAAACCGCATCAAATTTACCCGCTTCCTTTTCGGCTCGCAGGTTTTCAACTTTATGATTCAAGGTGATTGTTACGCCCATATCGGCAATACGTTTCACTTCAGCGGCCAACACTTCACGCGGCAAGCGATAAGACGGAATACCAAAGTGCATCATGCCGCCCGCTATCGGCCCAGCATCTCTGATTTCAACGCCGTGGCCCAAACGGGCAAGATGATAGGCAGCCGACAAACCACTAGGCCCTGCGCCGACTACCAACACACGCTTGTTGGATTTTTCACCGACAATTTTAGGTGTCCAGCCCTGTTCAAATGCCATGTCGCCCAGAAAACGCTCAACCGCATGGATACTCACTGCGCCATCCACAACCACCCGATTGCAGGAGGACTCACAAGGATGGTAACAAACACGGCCATGAATGGCAGGCATCGGATTGCTTTCCAGTAATAAATTCCAGGCTTCCTCAAACCGTTTGGAATGCGCCAAATCGAGCCAGCCCTGGATATTTTCACCGGCCGGACACGCGTTATTACACGGCGGCAAATAGTTTTCGTAAACCGGCATACGCCGTTGCAGTGGCCCCGTACCTGAACTCAAGGTCAGATCGGGGGGATTGGTCATATCGTGGTGATTCATAGCTGCTTAACCCTCAGTTGTGTTCAGGTTTATTGCCATTCATTAATCTGCAATGGCCAGTCATTCAGAAACTTTAATATTTAGATGTAGTCGTTTTATGCTCACTGATCAATTGGCCAGAAGAGCCGAAATAGATTAACCAAGCCGTAGCGATAGCTTAAAAACCCTGATTTGAAACTAAAACCCCAAGTTTGGCAAGCTAAATTACTTAGTCATTTTAGAATTTGATTTTGGGGATATGGTTGACTGGTAAAAAATACGTCAAGTCGAATCAAACGTAAGCTCTGATCCACTAAAGCTGGCTAAATGCATAAGGAATTTTTTGACTGAAACACTTAATTCAAATTCATGGAAAATATTAAAGGCCATTTTCCAAAAGGCAGCTGAAGAATATAAACTTGCAATATAACCACCCAACACGAAATATGCACAACGCATGAGTTAAAATAATACAAGTCATCTATTTTATGATGATTTTTTTATTCCTTTAGCCAAAAGGTCATGGGTTTAGGTGTTTCGTCGGCTTCATCCAAATCCTTCCAGGTATAAGTCGTTGCCAATTCTGGATGCTTGACGTAGCCGCGTTTATTCCAAAATTGATCCAGTGGCACATAATTGGCTGGTCGCCTTGGATGATCTGCCGGTCTTTCTACACAACAAAAACAAATATGTTTAAAGCCACCCAAATCCTCGGCATGGGCCTCTCTTTGCTCAAAAAACCGGACACCAATTCCTAAACCACGATAATTTTTATTGAGCACTGATTCACTACAATAAAAAATATCGTCAAGATTGTAGCCGTTTTCAACAAAGGGTTTTTTTAACTGTTCAGTCTCATGCTTCATTGGAATTGCAGTCGATGCACCAACCACTTTATCGCCATCAAAAGCGATGACGATAACGCTTTCCGTGCAATCTATATAGGTTTGTAAATATTTCTTCTCATACTCAAAATCGCCATCGTACAAATACGGAAAGTCGCGAAACACTTCGATTCTGAGTCGGGCAAGTTCCGGAATGAATTGTTCCAAAGCTTCTCCACTCCATCTTTCTATACGAATATTTTTGGCCATAATGATACGAAGAAAAAATCGTGCATTCTATCCGAATGCCAATAATTTGCGTAGCTTTAGCTTTAAAAAACCAATAACTCGCAGTCCGTTGCGTTTTCAAAGTATTACAATTATGAGATGATGGTCATAGATACACGGGATGTGCGGAAGATTCCACGCCTCATTAAACACCTCTGACTTAACTCTAATCTTTATGAAAACTGCTGCAACCACTTTTTTAATTATCTTGCTTACCGGTTTACTGGGTTGGGTGACTAATTTGCCCCAAGATGTTGGCGCTGATGTGCCATCAGGAAAACTGAACAGCCTCTCATTTGCGCCGTTTCGTGAAGGACAGGGACCGATTGATAAGAAATTCCCATCCGCCGAACAAATTGACTCAGACTTGCGCCTGATGGGTGAAAAAACCCACTCAATTCGGACTTATGCCAGTGCCGAAGGCAGTATGCCGGAGATTCCTGCACTGGCAAGAAAACATGGCTTAAAGATGATCCAGGGCGCCTGGCTTGGTGGCTTAAAAACGGATAATAAAATAGAAATAGACGAAGTTATTCGCTCAGCCAATGCAAATCCGGATGTCGTGAATCGGGTTATGGTGGGCAATGAAGTTTTGTTACGCGGAGATTTGAAACCGGAACAGTTAATCGAATATATCAGAGAGGTTAAGAAATCGGTTAAACAACCGGTTTCTTATGCCGACGTTTGGTCTATGTACATGAAGTATCCGGAATTAATCAAAGAGGTGGACTTTATTACCATCCATATTTTACCTTATTGGGAAGATGAACCAATCACTGTGGAACAGGCACCAGCACATATTGAACGCATCTTTAAACAAGTTCAAAAAGAAGCTGAAGCCATTGCGCCTGGCAAACGTATTTTAATTGGCGAATCCGGATGGCCAGGTGAAGGTCGTCAACGTGGTTGGTCGGTGCCCAGCGTGGTTAATGAAGCTAAATTTATTCGCGCCTTAATTGAAGTGGCCACTAAAAACGGCTTTGATTACAACATCGTCGAGGCCTTTAACCAATCTTGGAAAAGCGAACTGGAAGGCGTTGTGGGTGCAAACTGGGGGCTTTATTCGGTTGATCGTAAGGAAGTTTTTCCCTTAACCGGCAAAGTTTATGAAAATCCTGACTGGTTAAACAGCATCATCGCTTCCGCAGTGCTTTTACTCATTATCGTTGCTTATAGCTGGAAACGGTTACAGGTTTTATCCTGGATGCGAGTTGCGATTTTTTTGGTGTTCGCGCAAACACTAACCTGGTTGCTGGTAACTATGGTTGAACATCTCTGGTACACCAGTTATAGCGACTGGCAACGCTTTACTACCCTTTTAATTGTCGGCTTAAATGCCATAATGGCAGGTTTGATTTTGCAACGCGGCTATGGTCTTTTGGGCAATCAAACCATTAATCGAAAATTTGGCGCCTGGTTATATACTTTATTCATTCTATTTGCTAGCTATGCTGCTTATAAAACCTTTGGCCTGGCGGTCAACGGGCGTTATATCAGCTTTCCCACCGAGGCAGTATTTATTCCGGTTGTCGGAACTTTTGGCTTAATGATCTTCAGTTATTTGACCGAACAATCTTGGTCCTTTAAAAACATGGAAATCAATCGTCTGACAGGCCACCTAAAACCCAAAGCGGAACAAGATAAAATTATTGGTTACAGTCTGGTTGTTGTAGGCCTGTTGCTGATAATCTGGGAAACCAAAGCTTTTATAGTTAGCCGCGACTTCATCCAGGCTTATCCTGATCTTATCGAAAGAACAGGCATAGCTTTAGTGTTTTCGGCAACCAATTGTCAATTGGTGATATGGCTAATGAGTCTTGCCATGTTGGCATTACCCTTACTGATAAATGAGGACAAAAAGAACTTATCGTAATAATAAAGTTATCGTGAGTATGACTTTGAAAAACCGGAAGTATCAATAACGGCTACTTCCGCTCTTTCTCCAACTTTTTTAAAGCAAGCACAGCTTCCGCCAAACCTTGATTGGCCGCCTTACGGTATAAATCCGCCGCTTGTTTTTTATTTTTTTCTACACCGACACCCTTTTCAAAAACACCACCAAGACTGTATTGCGCCTGGGCATGTCCTTGCTCAGCCGCTTTGCTGTACCAGGATAAGGCAATTTTATTATCTTGAGCTACGCCCTGCCCTTTTGCATACATTTGGCCCAGGTTATATTGCGCAATACTATCGCCCTGTTGAGCAGCCCTGTAACACCAGTCAACGGCTGTATTATAGTTCTGCTCCACGCCTTTACCCGTCGCATACATAAAACCCAATTTTGTCTGGGCTTCGGCATTGCCTTGCACGGCTAACTGCGAATAAAGGCTAAAGGCGTTTGTCATTTCTCCTTGCTTAACCAATTGATTGGCTGATGCTAAGAGCTCTGAAATCTCTTGAGCTGTTTGTATTTTGGGAGCTGGCGTTGGTTCCGGGGCATAAATATAGTCTTTATTTATTGCTAACAAGCTCGCCACAACAATCACAAAACCAACAAACCCAAATATTTTTTTTGAGGCAGTGACTGTCATTTTTACCCCTAACTGATTAAGAAAAACACGTAAATTTGCCCAGTTATTTTTGATGCCTGTAAAAAAATCGGCCGGGTAGCTTTTTTGTTCAACGTCTGGTAATGCCAGGTAAGCTTTTTTAAACGTGTCCATTATCCGTTGGGCTTCAAACGAGGCGTATTCTTTTTCTTTCTTGAGTATCCACTGATCGTGCTCGTCTCTCTTATCGGAGTCTGATAAAATCGCATAAGCACCATTGATGTCTTTTATGATACGAAGCGCTTCATTTAACCCGCCTGAATACTTATCAGGATGATAATTTTGAGATAACGCCTTATAAGCTGCTTTTATAACGCTTAATGGCGCATTTCTCGATACACTCAAAGTATCATAATGAGTTTTAAACTTAGCCATAAGTATGGACTTGCTAAATTTCCAAATTAATACGGTACAAAATTTTGCGTCGCTATAAAATCAAATTTTGATATAACTATCAGGACAGTACTTACTGATCAACAAGCTTTATTTGGCTTTTATCAACAGTAATTAATTGATCTTTATAAAGCGCACCTATCGCTTGTTTAAATACTTTTTTACTGACCCCAAAACTGGCATAAATCGCTTCTGGAGGACTTTTATCACCCAACATCAAGACACCGTCATTGGCTTTAAGTTTGGCAACAATGGTATCTGTAAGCGATAAGACCTTGCCATAACCCGGCTCATGTAGACTTAAGTCAATTTTGTGATCTTCGCGTATCTGCTTAATATAGCCATCGATTTTCTGGCCTTTTCTGACAGGTTGATACAATTCATTTTGATATAACATCCCCCAATGGCTGTTATTAATGATGGCTTTAATGCCCAAGTCCGAGGTGCCGGCAATAATTAGCGACACTTTTTGACCCACTTCAAAGTCTTCAGATTCATCGCTCAGAAATTTATCAATCTTGGTGGTCGCTGCAAGACGGTTTTGATCGTCGAGAAACACTTTAACCAGATAAGACCGACCTACTTCCATCTCATGGTATTGCTCGCCAAATGGAACCAATAAATCTTTAGGCAAGCCCCAATCCAGAAACGCGCCAACATAATTTAGCGAAACGACCTTCATCCAGGCGATATCATCGACCTGAGCTAGCGGTTTTCTATTGGTTGCGGCAAGATGTCCCTCAGAATCCACGTAAACAAACACATCGAGGCTATCACCAACCTGGCAATTAGCAGGTAGTCTTCTATCTGCCAACAACACTTTTCCAGAGGTTCCATCATCCAGATAGACATCAGCGCCTTGTTGTTTAACTACGTTCAGCTTATTGATTTTGCCGATATTGATCATAATTTATTGGATAGATTTTGAGATTAATTGATATCCATCGCTTATACAGCAATAAACCTTTTTAATTCACCACTAACGCACAAAGAAAACTTCGTACTTTTAATGGTGAATCTTTTTAGCATTGTTTCCGGTAATTATTCAGTATCAACTGGTAATCACAAAGCGCACGGCATCCAGTCTTAGTTGCGCTGCCTGAATATTTTCATGCGCCAGCATGGTCATATCTTTCAGTTGCTCAATTTCTTCAGCACGAATGGAAGGATTGACTTTTTTCAATCTGACCAATCTTTTGATTTCATTGCTTAATGATTCGAGCATTGTGTTGGTCGCCTCATCAACTAACTGCTGCATATCCGCTTTGGCTTTTTGTTCGGCTATACCTAACAGGTTAATAAGATGCAATCTTTGACTTTGTAAAAACACCATAATTTTGTGTTTATCAAATTTAATACCGGACTCAATCAGATCACGGTGCTTAATGACCGCACTCAAATCTTTTTGATTTTGATCAATCAATATCCGTATAGGAGTATGGGGCATAAATCGGCCAATTTGTAATTCAGCAGGCGCACTACACTCGACAATAAACAAACACTCCATCAAATATTGTCCGGCTTTAAGATTAGGGTGCTTAATAACGCTAATCGCGGCATTGCCGGTTTCACTCGATAACACCATGTCCATCGACGCGGTAACCAGCGGATGTTCCCAGGTCATAAACTGCATATCCTCGCGAGCCAAAGCAATCTGCCGGTTGATGGTTATAGTCATGCCATCTTCTGTCAAACCCGGAAAATGCGAAACCCGTAAATGATCACTGGGTTTAATAATAAAACAATCGGGCGAATGAAACTCAGTCTCCACACCGTAACACTCGAAAATATCCTCCATATAAGGCCAGAGCACGCCTTCCTTCTCATAATCATTCAGTTGTTCTATCAATTCATCAGCCAATTCCTTACGACAGGAATTTAACTCCAACAATTGATCACGACCGTTATGCATATGCTCTTCAAGCTCAGTGCCAAGCTTCTGGGTCTTGACAATAAACGCATCAATAACTGCTTGGGTTTCAGCGCTGGCAATAGCATCTCCAGACAAGACAGAAACCAGTTCATCATGCAAAATATCTGCAACGCGCTGTGCAGAAGAACTATTAGCCCTAAAGGCGTTCAAGCCTTCATCATACCAGCGATACAAAACGGCATTACCGGTATGCTCCAGATACGGTACATGAATCTGAATGACATGTTTTTGTCCTATGCGATCAAGACGACCAATTCGTTGTTGCAATAAATCAGGGTTAATCGGCAAATCCATTAAAATCAGATGATGTACAAATTGGAAATTTCTACCTTCACTACCAATTTCAGAACAAATCAAGAGTCGCGCCGCGCTTTCGGGATCAGCAAAATAAGCCGCCGCACGATCACGCTCGATAATACTCATGCCTTCATGAAATACCGCTGAAGCAATGCCGGCACGATTTCTCAGCGTCAACTCCAAATCAATCGCGGTTTGTGCCTGTTTACAAATGACCAGGGCTTTTTGTCCTGCCAGTTGTTTAACCTTGTCCACCAACCACAGATATCGCGGGTCTTGTTGCAAGTCTTCGACATTTGCCTGCCCCGCTAATACGTAACCATGCCGTTCGCGCTCAGGAAAGCCCTGCACTGTTTGTCGCGAATTTCTGAATAAAATTCTTCCAGTGCCATGATGATCAAGCAATACTTTAATTAACGCAGCTCGTGCCGACGTGGATTTATCTGGATCGTTAAGGTTTTTTAACAAACCATCAACATTATCATCCTTTAAAAGATCAGTGAGATGCTGCTGTGCCGCTTCATCCAGCGCTTCCTGTTCCAACAACAATTTAGCGGCATTGGCAACCGGCTCAAATAAGCGTTCTTCTTCAACAAAAGCGGCAAAACTGTAAAATCGGTCTGGATCAAGCAATCTTAAACGAGCAAAATGACTTTCCGCGCCCAGTTGCTCGGGCGTAGCTGTCAATAAAATCAAGCTGGGCGAAATCTGGCCCAACTGTTCAACAAACTGGTAATCTGCACTTGGAGCCTCTTCACTCCATTCCAGATGGTGTGCCTCGTCAACTATCACCATATCCCAACCTGCAGCCAAGGCCTGTTGCTGACGACGTGGATAATTGGAAAAAAATCGCTGACTGCACAAAATCAGTTGTTCGGTCAAAAATGGATTGTCCGCTTCAGCATCCGACTCGTCGGCATCGGTAAGCATGTCGTCTTCGGCATAAGTATCAAGGCAACGAGCTTCGTCAAAAATACTGAAGCGTAAATTAAAACGCCTTAACATTTCCACCAGCCATTGATGTAACAAGGTTTCAGGTACAATAATCAACACCCGGTTACTTAAGCCATTAATCAATCGATGATGCAAAATCAAACCGGCTTCAATCGTTTTACCTAATCCTACTTCATCTGCCAGCATGATTCTGGGGGCAGACCTGTTAGCTGCTTCATGGGCAATAAATAACTGATGAGGGATAAGCGAAGCACGCCCTCCTAACAAGCCTTTAACCGGTGATTGCTGATGCTGTTGCAATTTACGCCAGGTTTCATAACGCAATAAAAACCAGGCTGAGGGATCAACCTGACCGATAAACAAACGATCCTGAGGCTTGTTGAATTGTATGTGATGATTCAGTTCAACTTCTTCAACCTGGACCTCTTGTCCATCCTGGTCTTTGCCAAAATAACTAATCAAACCGTCTTCTTCAACTAAGCGGGTGACAGTCACTTTCTCTTCATCAATCGATTCGATAACATCGCCTGGAGAAAAACGAACACGCGTTAACGGCGCATTATCCTGGGCATACATACGTCTTTCG
>SESD01001413.1_pt1 | contig 13316 bp, 7 predicted proteins | sample 3171411 | NCBI WGS metagenome assembly SESD01 (sample SAMN06051880, study PRJNA518727) | freshwater metagenome | biome: subpolar coniferous forest; feature: holomictic lake; material: water; isolation source: holomictic Lake 442, 16.5 m depth | place: Canada: near Kenora, Ontario | collected...
CATAGAATTTCACTTGTCCGGTTTCAATGTCGTACATCCCGCCGACGATGCCAATGTCACCGTTTTTTTCCATTGTATCCAGCAAAGGACTTTTGCTTCTGATTTGCTTGACCGTCATTTGCACATTTTTATCGGCCACTTTTTGTACGAAGTCGTTATTAATGGCGCTGATTTTTGCCGGTTCTTCTGCATTTACGGCATCAACAGCTGGTTTTATTTTGTGCAATAACCCTGTTAAATGATCCAGTTCTACCTTTTCGCAGGCACCTTTAATAGCGCCACAATGTGAATGCCCCAACACGACAATTAATTTTGAACCTGCCAGCTTACAGGCAAATTCCATACTGCCCAGAATGTCGTCGTTGATAATGTTACCTGCTATCCGCGTGCTAAATACATCACCCAAGCCTTGGTCAAAAATCAGTTCGACAGATGTGCGTGAATCCATGCAACTCAGGATGATGGCAAGGGGAAATTGACCTTGCCGGGTATCATTAACCTGTTCCAGTAAATTACGGTTAGCCTTTAAATTATTTACAAAATGCGCATTGCCTTCTTTCAGTATCGATAATACCCCCGATGGGGTTAGTGATTGCTGTGTGTCGTAAGTTAACGCACGCGCATTCTCGACTGGTTCAAGCACACCATAGCCGCGAAGATTCTCAAGGGTTAGTTTAATGTTTTTTAGCGGAGCTTCTATTTTAAAGTTTTGAATAATTTCGTAAACATCGTAATCGATATATTTTGATCGGGTCGCATCAATAACGACTTCTGCATTTTCGGGTAATTGTTCGAAGGTTTTAAGGATGTTGGCTTTATTTAAAAAAGAGACATGTTCAGACAAGCGGATAATGGTTTTATTACCCATAAAGGTCTCCTTAAAATAAAAAGCACTTTTATAGTTTTCCAGTAATATCGAAAACACGGCGGTGGTCAGGCCAATAGTGATACCCATCAGCATATCAGTAAAAATCAAGCCTAAAATAGTCGTGCAAAACGGGATAAAATGATGCATACCGGCTTTGTACATGGTTTTAAAGACGTCAGGCTGGGCCAGTTTATAGCCGACAACCAGCAGAATGGCCGCCAGACTCGCCAAGGGGATTTTATTTAACAGGCTGGGGATCAGCATAACGGCAAACAGCAAGAGCAGGCCATGGATAACAAAAGAGGACTTGGTTCTTGCACCGGATTGGATGTTAAGGGAGCTACGTACAATGACTTGGGTCAAGGGCAGGCCGCCGATCAATCCTGAACTAATATTACCAATACCTTGTGCTATCAGCTCCCGGTTGGACGGTGTCACTCTTTTATACGGATCTAATTTATCAACCGCTTCTACAGAAAGTAACGACTCCAAGCTGGCTACCAGAGCCAAGGTGAGGGCTGCCAAATAAATTTTAGGATTGGCAAGCTGCGTAAAATCAGGAAAATACAACTGACCCATGACATCAGTTGCCGTTTGAAAAACCGGAATCATGACCAAATGAGATCCGCCCAGCGCAAACTCTGGAGAAAAATTTTGCAGGAGTTGATTGGTTAGTATTCCAGCTATAACCGCCATTAATACATTGTTGAACAACTGAAAAAAGCGGTGTTTTTTCATGAACGGTTGATCCCATAAAATGAGAAACAACAGGGATATAAGGGCGATTAAAACTGAACCCGGCGATATAAACGCCAGCATGTGTGACAATTCTGAAAATGAAGAATAATTATCCGCTTGAAAAAAGCTAAAATCACCTTCGTAATCAAGGTCATAACCCAGCGCGTGAGGGATTTGCTTGAGAAAAATAATAATACCTATCCCTGACAGCATTCCGTTAATGACGGAAGAGGGAAAGTAATAAGCAATAACACCCGCTTTTGCCAAGCCCATGAGAACCTGAAATACACCAGCCATCACTACGACCAGTAAAAAGGCATTAAAGCCCAGTTCTTGAGCCGCATTGAGCACAATAACGGCAAGCCCCGCAGAGGCACCACTAATCCCCAGTGATGAGCCACTTAACGGTGCAACGATAATGCCACCGACAATACCGGTAATCAATCCCGAAAACAGCGGTACACCCGATGCCAGAGCGATACCTAACGAGAGTGGAATGGAGATCAGAAAGACTGAAATACTCGCTGGAAGGTCGTATTTGAGGTTAGCCCATACACTGAAATCGTGATCCTTAAGTTTTGATAATCGATGACTCATAATCCGGGTAATGTCCTTTTGTTTGCTAAAAAAATAATTTGGGTTGTAAAAAAACAGTTTACCGTTTTTCCTCAAACCACCGGTAAAGTGTTGGCAACATAATTAGTGTCAGTAACGTTGAAGTAATAAGTCCACCAATCACAACAATAGCCAGTGGACGCTGGACTTCTGAACCGGGGCCGGTGGCGAACAAAAAAGGCACCAGTCCCAGCAGCGCGACAGTAGCTGTCATCATGACCGGGCGAAAACGTTGCGCACAGCCTTGGCGAATAGCCTGTAGCTGGCTAAGTCCGTTGTTGCGAAGGTTGCGGATATAAGAAACCAATACCACGCCATTTAATACAGCGATTCCCCACAAGGCAATAAACCCGACCGAGGCAGGTACTGACAGATATTCGCCGGTAACAAACAAAGCGACTACGCCGCCTATAGAGGCAAACGGTAATACCAGTATAATCAGCGTGGCAAAGCGTAGTGAATTGAAGAGCATAAACAGCACAAAGAAAATCGCACCGATGGTAATGGGGATGATGATTTTAAGATGTCCCAAGGCGCGTTCCATATTCTGAAATTGTCCGCCCCACTCCAGATAATAGGATTCCGGCAGTTTAATCTGGCTGGAAACCGTTTTTTGCAGTTCTGCCACAAAGCTGCCCAAATCTCTATCCCTGACGTTAATACCAACAACAATACGACGCTTACCCATTTCCCTGCTAATCTGGGAGGGGCCGTCATTCAGGCCAATGTTCGCCAAATCGCCCAGCGGTATACGTGCCCCGTTTGGAGATGTCAGCAAAATAGCATCAATCGCTTCTATGCTATTGCGAAAATCTTCCGGCAAACGCACTGCGGCCGAGAAGCGTCGCTCACCATCATAGATTTCTGTTGCTTTTTTGCCCCCGATAGCCGTTTCAATGACATCATGAATATCCGAAGCATTAATGCCGTGTCGGGCAGTGGCTTCACGGTTGACGGTAATAGATAAATATTGCTGGCCGGTGAGCCGCTCTACCCGAATATCCTGAGCACCTTTGATAGTCCCTGCCACGCGGGCAATATCATTCGCTGTTGTTTTTAACTGCTCCAGATCATCGCCGAATACTTTCACCGCCAGATCTGAACGAACGCCGGTCAGCATTTCATCGACGCGATCTGAAATCGGTTGTGCCATGATGACTTGTATGCCGGGTAAATTTTTGGTCAATTTGTCGCGGATCGCATCGGCAATAGTGTCCTGACTCCAGCCTTCGGGCCATTCATTCCTTGGCTTTAAACTGACGATGGGTGTTGATTCGTTCTGACCTTGCGAGTCTGCCGGACTTTCTCCCCGGCCGATATTGGTAACGGCCAAGCTGACACCCGGAATATCCATCACCATGCGCATGGCATCCATTTCCATCTTTATGCCTTCTTGTAATGATATATTCGGCATCCTGTTGATGGCCGGAACAATAGAGCCTTCTTTCATTTCAGGAATAAAAGCACTGCCTAACAGCGGCAGTAATGCCAAGGCGCCAATAAACAAACTGGTCGCCACAAAAACGACGGTCTTGCTTTTTTGCAGGGACAAATCCAGCAGCTTTAGATAGGGCTGCTTCATCAAGGCGATAATACGCGTGTCATGTTCTTTTGTATCGTGCCCCTGTAACAGAAAAGAGCATAAAACCGGCGTTAAGGTCAGCGACAAAACCAGTGAAATCAGCAAAGCAATCGCTATGGTATAAGCCAGCGGTGCAAACATCTTGCCTTCCATCCCTTGCAGCGTCATTAGCGGTAGAAACACCAGTACGATAATGCCCACGCCAAATAACACCGGTGTGGCGACTTCCTGCGCAGCGGCCATAACCACTTTTATTCGACTGCTCGAACTGCCTTTACGCTCGGTGAGCAAACTGAAAGCATTTTCGACAACGACAACGGAGCCATCGACAATCAACCCGATAGCAATAGCCAATCCGCCCAGCGACATCAGATTGGCAGAAATACCCAGCTGGTTCATCACGATAAAAGTGGCCAGTGGCGTAACCACCAAGGTGCTGACAACAATGATACTGGAACGGATATCACCGAGAAACAGCAGCAGCGTGATAACCACCAGCGCAATGCCTTCGAGCAGTACCTTGGTGACAGTGTGTAGCGCAGCATCGACGAGTTCACTACGGTCATAGTAGGGGGTGATTTTCAGTTCATCCGGCAGCATACCCTGGTCATTGATTTCCTGAACGCGTGCCTTAATGCGACTAACAACGGCTTTGGCATTACCACCGCGCAGCATCATGACAATGCCCCCAACCGATTCGGTATAACCGTTTTTTATCACCGCGCCAACCCGCACTTCGTGGCCTATTTTTACCTCCGCGACATTGTGAATATGAATGGGGATGTTATTTTCTTCTTTGAGTACGATATTGCCGATGTCAGTCACATCGCGGATTAAGCCCACGCCGCGAATCAGATATTGCTCGGCATAATGCGGCAAAACACCGCCGCCACTGTTGGCGTTATTACGAATGAGTGCATTAAAGACTTCATCCAATGTAATATGATAATGGGACATACGGTCAGGATTTATCAGCACCTGATATTGCTTGTTATAACCGCCCTGTGAATTAATTTCAGCAACCCCCTGTATGCCCCGCAACAAGGGACGCACCACCCAATCCTGGGTTTCGCGGCGACGCATCAGCTCTTCCGGTGTCAACGCCTGGTGTCCATCATCGGCTTTATCCAGCGTGTATTGATACACTTCACCCAGTCCTGTGGAGACAGGGCCTAATATCGGATTAATGCCTTCAGGCATGTTGTGGCTGACCTCTATCAAACGCTCCATGACCAATTGTCTGGCGAAATAAACATCGGTATCGTCGGTAAACACCAGCGTTATAAGGGAAAGGCCGTTTTTATTTAATGAGCGCATTTCCGTCAGGCCTGGCAACCCTGTCATGGCAATTTCCAACGGCACCGTAATAAAACGCTCGACCTCTTCCGGTGAGCGCCCTGAAGATTCACTGGCAATTTGAACCTGCACGTTGGTGACATCGGGAAAGGCATCGACAGACAGTGATTGTAATGCCCGGATGCCTAACAGGGTTATGCCGGCAGCCAGTGCTATGACCAAAATGCGGTTGTTTAAACTTCCCCTGATGAGTGCTTCAATCATAAGCTACTCCAATTCCTTGCGCTGGCGTTCGCTATTAAGATGAAAGCCACCTTCCACAACCACTTTATCGCCCTTTTTCAAGCCCTCAAGAATGCGCCGTACATTGCCGTAACGAATGCCCAGTTTTACCGATCTTAGCTGGAATTCTTCAGGCCCGGTTTCGACGAAAACGTGATCGCTGTCATTGACACGCAACACGGCAGAATCCGGCAAAATCAATTCTTGTACATCCTGTTTACGAATCAACAGGTTTGCCAGCATGTGCGGTTTTAAATTACGTCGGGGATTGGGTAGTTCCATACGCACAGTAACGGTGCGCGTATCAGGATCAACCATGTCGGCGACATAACTTAAGTGACCACTTAATGCAGTATCCGGCAATGCGGCAATAGTCACCTCGGCTTCATCGCCTTTGTGCGCCCAACTAGCCTGTTGCTCGGGCAGTTCTGCAACGACCCATATATGGGATAGTTCGGCTACGGTAAATAAGGCATCCGCAGGCTGAACAACCTGTCCAACGGTGACTGTTCTTTCAACAATGGTGCCTTGAATGCTTGCGGTAATCGGTAAAATCGAATGAATTTTTCGCTCTTTGGAGAGTCTGGCCAAGTCATTGGTCGACATGCCGAACGCACGTAATTGATCGGTTGCTGTACGTAAATCTACGTCAGCTTCTGTCAGCGTAGCTACTCTTTCCTGAAGGTCGGCGGCGGCAATAATGCCACCCGCCTCCAGTCGTTGGGCTCTGTTGACTGCCAGGCGTCTTAGATTGACTTGTGAAGTGGTCTTTAGATAGGCTGATTGCGCCAAACCCAGTTCGGTACTGTTTAAGGTCGCGAGCTGTTCACCTTTTCGAACTTCCTGACCCACAACGGCCTCCGTTTCAATAATTCGTCCCGTCACTGTTGCACCGATTCGGGCAACATGCTGTTGATCCAAATCGATTCTCGCCGGTAAACGAAATGAATCATGCACTTGACCTTCACCAATTGCGATGATTTTGATTTGCTTCATTAAGGCTGCGGTGGCTTTTACGATCGGAAATACATTTTCGGCATTGCTGGTCGATGAGATCAGCAGCAGAATAAAGAGCAACGGTTTAAATAAAGTCATGGCCTTAGTTTCTTTAAGTTAAAGATAGCAAGAGTCTATTACTATCAAGTAAAAAGAAATATGTCTACAAACTTATCGATTGAGCCAAAATCAGTCAGCCTGAAAAATCGGCAAGTTGGTGGATTTTCTTATTTACAAAAGTAATTAGCAATTTTTGTACCTATTAATTCATACACGACCACTTAGGAATGCACATGAAATAACTTGGGTATCTTGCTCCCTCACCCTCTGGGAGAGGGTGAGGGGATATAAAAATGGTCAATTATTTCATGCTTTAAGCTTCAGAGCGGCCATTTAAAATTACCATGGCTTCGTGTTTTCTGATTTTTTCTTTACCGTGTAACGCAATGGTTTCAATTATTATATTGTCGTCCGATGCCGTCGCCAAGAAGCCTTCAATTGTTTCCAAAATATCATGATCAATAAAGTTGGCTTTACTCGCGTCGATGGTCACTGTGCTTTGCTCCGGAATCTTTAAAATAAATTTTCTTAACAGTGCCTTGTTGAGAAAAGAAGCATCTTTGTTCAATGACAACAAATAATGTGAGCCGTCTTGAGTGAGGGTAATGGCCGCATGATAATTGGCTTTGATGACAAAAAACAAACCAATAACCATCCCTATAGCCATGCCCTTCAGTAAATCCGTTACCAAAATTGCCGTTACGGTGATAAAAAAAGGCAAAAATTGGCTCATGCCTTTTTGGTAAAAGGTCTTGAATAAGCGTGGATTGGCCAATTTATAACCGGTATGCAACAAGATAGCCGCTAAACAAGCCAGTGGAATAGTATTTAAGTAGTGCGCCAAAAACATAACGCTCAGCAACAAACACACGCCATGAGTGAAGCAGGCTATTCGGGATTGACCGCCCGCATTGATGTTGGCCGCACTGCGCACAATGACGGCGGTGATCGGCAAGCCGCCCAGTAAGCCACTGATAATGTTGCCAACACCTTGTGCCTTCAGTTCGCGGTTGGTGGGTGCAAGACGTTTCAAAGGATCCAGTTTATCCGTCGCTTCTAGACTTAACAGGGTCTCCAGACTGGCGATAATGGCGATGGTTATTGCCACCGTATAAACATTTAGATTGCCAAGGTGGTCTAAGTAACCCGCATTTGGCAGTACCAAGTTATTGAAAAAATCTCCGGCTTTTTCCGACACCGGCAAGCTGACCAAATGTTCACTGCTGACCGCCCAGTCAGGGGCAAACTGTCGGGCGATGGCGTTATAACCAATACCCCAAATAACGGCTACTAAAGGGCCGGGGATCAATTTTAACCATTTTTTTTGTTTAAACCAGGGTATGCTCCATAGTATTAATAGCAACACAGCTACCACACTGATAACAACCGAGCCTGGCGAAAAACCACCAAAGGCATTAAAGAGCTCAATCAAGCTGGATTCGGCGGTTTCTTTCATATAACTCTCATCGCCCTCATAACTGGAATGGTAGCCTGTGGCATGAGGAATCTGCTTGATAATCAAAATTAAACCAATCGCCGCCAACATACCTTCAATCACTGCGGAAGGAAAAAAAGCACCAATAATACCGGCTCTCAGATATCCCAACGCCAGTTGAAGAATACCCGCTAAAATACAGGCAACCAGTAAGCCCTGAAAACTGCCCAGCGTTTCAATGGCACTGAAAACAATAACCGTTAAACCGGCCGCCGGCCCTGAAACCGCAAGTTGCGAACCACTCAGCCAGGACACCACCAGGCCGCCAACAAGACCTCCGATTAAGCCGGAAAACAAAGGCGCACCTGATGCCAGCGCAATACCCAAACATAAGGGCAAAGCCACTAAAAATACCACGATACCTGCGGGTATATCATCTTTCAGATGGCGAAAATAATACTGGGTATGTTTATGTATCATAGCTTAAGTCTCCAATAAAATTATAATATGACAGGGTATAGTATCCAATCGTAATCAAATAGTTTGTAGCTCCCATCTTATCTAAAGGCAGTCGCTTTATAAAAGTCGGCCTTTAGCTTTGAGACCCCGCTTTTTGAAGGTATTATTCTTTATACCGCTATCAATTGATTGCCTTGGTTATAATCTTAGTCTTACTTCCTTTCACGAACCTTTCACATTAACTCTTTTCAGCCTATGAACATTTTATTGATAGAAGACGATGCGGTATTGGCTGATGGCTTAATATATACCTTGACCCATGGCGGTTATACTGTCACCGGTGCAACCACGGGAGCTTATGCTGAACATTTACTGCAAGCGCAAGGTTTCGATTTGATCGTGCTTGACTTGGGCTTGCCGGATATCGACGGCTTGGAATTATTGCGCAGATTAAGACGCCTAAAAGTGCCCCTGCCCATCATGATTTTAACCGCCCGGGATGGCGTAAATGACCGGATCACCGGTATTGAGCAAGGCGCTGATGATTATATGACCAAGCCGTTTGAACTTCGGGAATTGGAAGTGCGAATTAATGCCCTGATTCGGCGTTGTTATGGCGGCTTTAGTAACGCTATTGTCATTGGACAACTGGTATTGGATACGCGTAACCACCAAGTGTTGGCAGAGGGGCAGCCGATTTTGCTATCAGCTCGGGAATATGGCGTTTTGGAAATTTTATTGCTGCAAGCAGGGAAAGTCGTTGCCAAGGATCGGATTGCCCAACGCTTATCGGTTGACGGTGACGCACTGACCGATAATGCCATTGAAATTGTCGTTCATCGCATCCGCAAGCGCATAGAACCTTACCAAGCGGTCATTCGAACAGTTCGCGGACTAGGGTACTTATTAGAGAAATCAGTTGATGAATAAAAACAAAAGTCTAAAAACGGAAATGCTCTTCCGCTTGGTTATTCCGCTTATTTTTTTCGTGATATTCGATGCCACCCTGTCTTATTTCGTTACCCTGCATTATGTCGATGCCGCGTATGATCGCTGGTTACTGGATTCTGCCAGATCCTTAACGCAGGAAATAAAAATACAGAACGGTAAAATAGTGATCGAATTACCAACCGCCGCTTTGGAAATATTTAAATGGGACGAGGAAGATAAAACTTATTTTAAAATTACTTCTTCAGAACAAGAAATGCTGGCAGGCGATAGCCTTGTTCCGGAACCCTTTGATTCCAAAACAGATTGGTCGCAGCCCGTTTATTTTAACGATAAAATGTATGGAGAATCAGTCAGAGTTGTATCCATGTTAGTCGCGCTTGATAAGTCACCGGAAAAAGTTTTTATACATGTCGCGGAAACCATGAATAAGCGCAGGGCAATGATGCTGGATATTTTATTGGCTGATATGATTCCGCAAGTCATATTAATTTTAGTCACCGGCATTTATCTGTTAACCGGCTTAAAAAAAGGCTTAAAACCATTGCGCTTATTGGCGGAGCAAATTAGTCAGCGGTCATCGCGTGATCTGAGTCCTATACCCGAAACGCATGTTTTTCTTGAAGTACGCACCCTGACTGATACCATTAATGAGTTACTGGAAGCGCACACTTTAGCGATTGCTACCCAACAACGTTTTATTGCCAATGCCGCACACCAACTCCGCACGCCACTGGCCGGCTTAAAATTGCAAGCCGAGCGAGCGCTGCGTGAGCAGGATTTATCAGCAATGCAACCGGCACTTCAGCAAATCAAAAACAGCGCTGATCGCATGTCGCATTTAACGACGCAATTATTGGTGCTTGCCAAGTCTGAACCCATCAATGGCGGCTATGAATTAGTACCGGTAGACCTGTGCCAAGTGGCCAGAAAAACGGGTATGGACTGGGTACCTAAAGCACTCCAGAGAAATATGGAATTAAGTTTTGAAAGTCCGGAAGAGCCCGTTTATATTCAGGGTGATGCTATATTGCTACGGGAATTATTGGCTAATCTTTTGGATAATGCTATTTCTTATGGTTATGACAATGGCAATATTTTGGTCAAACTTAAAAAGTATCCCTTACCCTGTTTGACGGTAGAAGATGACGGCCCCGGCATACCAGATATTGAAATTAACAGGGTTTTTGAGCGCTTTTACCGTATCCCCGGAAGCACGGGTGATGGGTGTGGCTTGGGGTTGCCGATTGTTAAAGAGATTGCTGAGCTGCATAAGGCACGCTTTACACTGAGTAAATCCAGCAGCAAAGGGGGAACCCGAATTGATTTAATCTTTGCAACGACTTAGTCTGTTGGGCAGCAACTTTTTTCTCTCCGTCACCGCATAATTATTACGTTAAATTTGTTTGCCAGGCAAGTATTGCTAATAGGATGCGTAAATGCTACTATTTCCCAAAATGGGAGAAATGATCGGGCCATGCTGATTATCGCTAAAAGCACTTTAAAGAAATTTTGGCAACAGCCCCAATATAGCGATTCTCAAGCGCCACTGGAAAGTTGGCATGAAGAAGTATTGAAAGCAATGTGGACATCACCTCAGGCGGTTAAGGCTCATTATGGGAATGCCAGTATTTGCGCTAATAATCGAGTGGTTTTTAATATCGGTGGCAACAAATACAGGCTTGTAGTTGAAATGCAGTACAGAGCTTGTATTGCATGGGTAAAATTTATCGGTACCCATGAGCAATATGACAAGATTGATGTGGAGAGCGTGAATGAATATTAAGCCTATCCGTAACGACGAAGACCTTGCACTTACGTTTAAGCGTCTCGAGGTGATATTTCAAGCCAACGAGGGAACGCCTGAAGCCGAAGAAATGGAGGTTCTGGTGGCCTTGGTGGAGGCCTATGAAAACAAATACTACCCCATTAGTCCGGCAGATCCTATCGATGCCATTAAGTTTCGTATGGAGCAACAAGGCCTTACGCCACGCGATCTTGAGGCATACATTGGTTCCAGTGGTCGTGTTTCTGAAGTGCTAAATCGTAAGCGCTCATTAAGTCTACGCATGGTTAAGCGTTTACATGACGGGTTGCGGATTCCCTACGAAAGCTTGTTGTCCGGCATATAATCGGTGTAGAACCAACAATAATATTTTTTTTTACAGCTCAGCCAGCAAGTCTGCTTCGGTTTTTGGTTCTTTTTTTATTCCTTAATAGCATTATTGTTTATATTGCCCTACTATGGTCAATTTTTATCTACAGCTGATTGGCATTAACTCAAGTGACAGAATTGGAATCATTTTTTAGCGGTGATGGTGCGTTATCAACCGTTATATCAGGTTATCAGCCACGCGCAGCCCAGCTTGAAATGGCAGCGGCCATTGCCGATGCGATTGAGCAAAAACGGCACTTGATAGCAGAAGCGGGAACCGGAACCGGCAAAACCTTTGCTTATCTAGTGCCTGCTATTCTATCCGGCAAAAGAGCCATTATTTCAACCGGTACCAAAAATCTTCAGGATCAGCTGTTTAATAAAGATTTGCCGATTATTCGCAAAGCCTTAAAAACGCCTTTTATTGCCGCGCTATTAAAAGGTAGAAGCAATTATTTATGTACCTATCGATTGAAAAATGCGCTGACTTCAACCTTGGGTTTTAGCAAGGAAGAAGCCGGTGCCTTGGGTAAAATAAACAAATGGTCCAAGCTTACCAAAGCGGGTGATATTTCGGAAATGTCCGAGGTCACTGAAGGTGATCCGGTCTGGTATCAAGCCACGTCTACGCTGGATAATTGTTTGGGGCAAGATTGCCCGGATTATGCTGAATGTTTTTTGGTTAAGGCACGCAAGAAAGCCCAAGAAGCCGATGTATTGGTGGTTAATCATCATTTACTGTGTGCAGATTGGTCGCTACGGGACGGCGGTTTTGGTGAGTTATTACCCAACGCCGAAGTGGTTGTTATCGATGAAGCCCATCAATTGGCCGATACCGCTTCCAATTTTTTAGGGATTACCGTCGGCGCAAAACAACTTAATGATTTGGCGCAAGATGCGCTGGTGGAATATCACAAAGATGCCCGAGATATTCCTGCTTTACGCACTGCCTGCGAAGATTTGGATCATGAAATTAAAGACTTGCGACTGGCGTTTGGGCTGGAGCTTAAACGGGGTGAATGGCAGGACATTGAAAATAACCCTAAAATAGCGGGCGGATTAATCTCTGTTAAAGAGCAATTGCAACGCCTGACGGATCAATTAAAGCTCGCATCTGTTAAAACCAAAGCACTGGAATCCTGCTTTAAACGCGCTGAAGAGCTGGTTCAGAAATTGGAGCTTATTTTAAATGATCGCAGCGGTAAATGGATACGCTGGTATGAGACGCACAGGAAAACCTTTACCTTAAGTCTTACCCCGTTGGATATTGCAGCAGAGTTTCATGGCTTTATGCAACAACATAAAGCCGCGTGGATTTTTACATCAGCGACCTTAAGTATTGCCAACAAGTTTGATTATTTTGCCAATAATCTGGGACTTGAGTCAGCGGCCAGTGAAAGTTGGGGCAGTCCTTTTGATTATCCCAACCAATCCTTGTTTTATCATCCTAAAGGCCTGCCGCAGCCTAATGACCCCAACTTTATTCCCACCATTGTCGAGTATGCATTGCCCGTGTTACAGGCCAGCAAGGGCAGGGCGTTCTTTTTATTTACCAGTCATCGGGCACTTAATCAAGCGGCAGAACTACTGGAGAAAAAACTAAAATATCCCCTGCTGATTCAGGGCAGTCGCCCAAAAGCGCTGTTGTTGGAACAGTTTCAAGCCGCCGGTAATGCGGTGCTGTTGGGTACCTCAAGCTTTTGGGAAGGTGTGGATGTCAGGGGCGAAGCGTTATCGTGCGTGATTATTGACAAGCTTCCATTTGCATCGCCGGGTGATCCGGTGCTAAAAGCGCGTTTGGAAGCCATGACACAACACGGCAAAAATCCTTTTTTCGAGTATCAATTGCCCACTGCAGTTATTGCCTTAAGGCAGGGCATTG